>TARA_B110000037_G_scaffold47097_1_pt1 | contig 21879 bp, 17 predicted proteins | sample TARA_B110000037 | Tara Oceans TARA_B110000037 (sample SAMEA4397196) | marine metagenome | biome: Polar Biome; feature: [MIX] marine epipelagic wind mixed layer (ENVO:01000061); material: water (ENVO:00002006), including particulate matter (ENVO:01000060) such as... | depth 10-100 m
TCTGCAATGTTTGCTTGTTTTTCCAGTTATATAATTCTCCAAATTAGTTGTCTCAGCTATTACCGCAACATTCATTTGCCTTTGGCTTCCTCTACCACGTTTAAGTTTACTTTAGTTGATGTTGCTTTTTCAAAATAACCTTCATCAAATTCTACCTCTCCCGATAAATTGTAACGAGAATCACGCTGCCCCATGGCATTTCTAATTTTATGCATAAGTTTCCACACACTGTCATATTTATGCTTTCCTAGCTGACGCGATAGTTCCATGGCTGATATACCTTTTTTGCTAAAACTCATAAAAGCCATGGCTAAATACCATGTTCGTACTGGTAAATTGGAGTGTTCCATCATTGTTCCACTTCTTAATCCTGTTCTAAATCCGCAAGAACTACATTGCCATTGCCATTTTGCAATTAACCAATAATGGTTTTCCTTTTTACCTTTTTTACACAGAATACATTCTAGCTCTCGTTGTGTCCTCATATGTACTCTAAAGCTTTCCTCTGTGGGAAAGGTTTCTGCGAATTCTATTATATTCATACTTTTTATTTTGTACAAAATAAGTGTCGCAAACCGTAACCTATTTACGGACTGGTAGAATTAGGGGGAATCGTATAATTTATTAATATAAATCGTCCTGTTTATTGATATTTAATAATTGAAAAATATTTTTTGTGTTTTTGTATATGAAATAGAGGATTAAGAAATATGTGTTATTATTAAATTATTCTAATTGTTCGTTTTCGTGAATCTTTGTATTGTCTTAAAAAAAAGCATTTAACTCAATTAATTTATTTAATATTCAAATCTAAACATGAAAGGCAATTATGAAAAAAGCATACTTAATTTTTGGACTTCTATTTTTTGCAACGTTAGCAAATGCTCAGAATTACATTGATTTGGCAAAATTTGATTACGCCACTTCCACAGAAAACACTTTCGATACAGGCTCAGCAAAAACTGGTTTACAAGAAATGAATGGCAACTTAACTGTTCCATTGGTAATCAATGAAAAGGCTGCATTCTTAACAGGCTTTACTTACGAAACTTCTATAGCTTCATTTAACCCTAACAGTTCGGTTGAATCAGTTACTGGAATTACCTTAAAATTAGGGGCTAATATTAAGCACAATGAAAAATGGAGTGGTACTTATATGTTATTACCTAAAATCTCATCAGATCTTAAGAGTACAGCAAAGAACGATTTCCAGTTTGGAGCCGTAGCATTAATGAAGTATACAAAAACAGATCATTTTAACTACAAGTTTGGGTTGTATAGCAACGCAGAATTGTTTGGTCCATTCTTCGTACCAATATTCGGATTCTACTATTTGAGTCCTTCTGATAAATTTGAAGCTAAGGTTTTGTTACCATTAGCCGTTGATTTAAATTACTCAATAACTAAATCTGTTAGATTTGGGTTAAATTTTAAAGGCCAAGTACGCACCTATAACCTTAATACACCGATAGGTTCTGAAACTAACAGGTACATGGCGAAATCTACAAACGATGTTTATACCTATGTTCAATACGGAATGAAAAATGGCTTTAATATCCAACTAGGTCTTGGTAAATCTGTTGCAAGGTCGTTTCGAATATATGATGAGAAAGTTTCATTCGGAATGCCACTTACATTCGTTAGTGATGACCGTACTCAACTCAATACAGATTTTTCTGACAGTTGGTTGGTAAAAGTGTCTGTATTTTATAGATTGAAAATTAATTCTAAATCCTAAACCTTATAAATCTACAATTATGTTAGAATCATTAAAAGCACTTGATACAGTTCTAATCGATTTTAATGCTGGAAGTCAAATAGCATTGAACATTGCAATTGCATTTATCATGTTTGGGGTTGCACTCGAATTAAAATTTGAGCACTTTACAAGTTTATTGAAAAACCCTAAGGCACCAATAATAGGAGCAATATCTCAGTTTGTGTTAATGCCTTTGATGACCGTACTATTGGCATTAGCTTTTAGAAACTATATTACTATGACTGTAGGGTTAGGAATGGTATTGGTTGCTGCTTGTCCTGGTGGAAATGTTTCAAATTTTATTTGCAGCTTGGCTAAAGGCAATGTTGCTCTTTCGGTAAGTTTAACAGCAGTGTCGGATCTTGGAGCATTATTTTTAACGCCATTTAACTTTGCCTTTTGGGGAAATATTTTTGTTATGGTTTACACGGCAACTGGCCAGAGCGAATTAGTACAGCCATTGCATATTTCACCAATGCATGTTTTTACCACAATATTGTTCATATTAGGTATACCCTTAGCAATAGGATTGTTTGTAAGTCACAAGTTCCCAAAATTCACATCTAAAATTGTAATTGGCATGAAACGCGCATCAATTACCATTTTCATAGTAATTTTGGCAATCATTTTTATTAAAAACTTTGACTTGTTCTTAACGCATATAAAGTACATAGCGCTAATCGTATTAATCCACAATGCTTTAGCTTTTTTAATGGGTTATAATTTTGCTAGGTTGTTTAAGCTTGAAAAACGCGACTGCAAAACAATATCTATTGAAACCGGAATTCAAAACAGTGGTCTAGCCTTAGCTTTATTGTTTAACCCTAGTATCTTTGACCCTGAAATTGCAATAGGTGGTATGACGTTTATTGCAGCTTGGTGGGGCGCTTGGCACATTATAGCTGGCTTATCGTTAGCAGGATTTTGGTCTAAGTTTAAACTAGAAAAAGCTAAAGTTTAAAATTAGACTTGGCCATTTAAGTATCTAAATATCCTAAGCTAATTACCTTATATGTTGTATTCCATTTTAAAAAGAGTCATTAAAATATTTCTAAAAGCGTTTTTTAGAAGTTTCGATGTGCTTGGTGAAGAAAATATACCTGCCAAAGGACCGGTTATTTATGTTGCCAATCACCCCAGTGCAGTGATTGATCCTATAGCAATAGCTGTTTCTTTAAAAGACAAACTTTATTTTTTAGCAGGAGAGGAGTACTTCGGGAAAGGGCTACAAGCACGTATATTTAAAAAGGAGTTTAATATGATTCCCGTTGCGCGTCCTTGGCTTAAAAAAGATAAAAAAGTAAGTAATATAGATATGTTCCAGAAGTGTTTTGAAAGTTTAGCTGAAGGCAAATCAATATTACTTTTTCCTGAAGCTAGTAGTATAACTGTATCCAAAATTAGAGAGCTAAAAACCGGTGCTATTAGAATAAAATTGGGTTTTGAAAAAATGATGGATCAAACGGTTCCAATAGTGCCTATCGGTCTCAATTTTTCAAACGCTCATGAATTTCAAAGTAGATTACTTGTGAAAATTGGTGAACCAATCCAGTTTAAGCCTGAAAACAATAGTACTGAGCCAGCTGAAGTTTATAGAGAGAAGTCAAAGGAAATACAGCAAGCAATGTCTGAATGCATTGTTAACATTGAGAACGACGCAAATGAAGGTATCGTTAAAAGAATTAACCGCTTGTTTATTAATATCTTCCTCAGTGCCAATAATGTTTCGCCTGGTGATAGAATTGCGAATTTTAAATTTGCTCAAAGTGTTGCTAACGCAGTAACTTATTTCGAATCTGCTGATCATGAAAAAATTGAACCGGTTAAAAATCGAATTAACCATTACTTTGATAAACTAAAGGACCTTGGTGTTTCAAACGACTTTATCGAAAACAATGGGAATTCGTCATTTTCATTGTTCAAAATTATAGGATTTACTCTAGGGCTTCTTCTTCACAGCTTAGGAGTAATCTACTATTTTTTACCGTATCAGCTTTCTGAATTTATCTACAAAAAGGTGATACAACCTAAATTAAAGACTGACAATCGCGAAGGTATTGAGTATGAAAACCAATTTACTGGAACCATGATGTTTGGGATGGGAGTATTTATTTACATTTTGTGGACCCTAATTTCGAGCATTACAATTGGTTATATGTTTACCAATTGGAGCTTGGCCTTAATGGTATTTATTTTGGCTTATCCGATGCTGAGGTTTAACCTATATTTTGCACGATTAGTTTATCGTGCATGGTATACTATTAAAAGCGTAATAGTAAGATTTAACAATAAATCAGATTGGAAATCGCTGGTTCAAGAACGAACCGAATTAATTGACACCTTGAAAGAGTATCAATCTCGATACGACTCAATTAATCAGTAACCCTAAATCTGAATATGGTTCTCATTTTCGAATGGTTCGGGAATGTTTTTTGGATCTCCTTTAATTATTTGTAAAATATCGCGTGTAATTCCTCTTGCAATATTTGAAATTGCTTCACATCACCTATCCACGAAAAGTAAGTTTGCAATGACATAAGAAAAGAACATCGAAGTAATCTATTCTAAATGAATATATTCGGCCTTCTATATGGAATTTTTGAAAAGGTTTATTTCTAAACAAAAGAAGGCAGATAAATACGTGGCTTCTCTTAATAAAAACACAGCTTTCTGTATTTTACCTTGGGTGCATTTACATGCTTTGCCCGGTGGTAATGTATACCCCTGCTGTAATTCAGCGCATCAAGAAAAAGCTATTGTTGGTAATTTGAATGAAAATGGAAAGCTGTCTGATACTTGGAATAGTGATGAAATAAAATTTATTAGAGCTAAAATGTTGGAAGGAGAAAAAATCTCAATCTGTCACAAATGCTATGAGCAAGAAGCTGGTGGACAAGAATCCATGAGAATTGCATCAAACGAAACGTTTAAGCATCATAAGAATAAAGTTAAGAAAACATCAGAAAGTGGTTCTTTTCCGTTTAAAGGTCTCCCTTATCTCGATATAAGATTTTCAAACTTGTGCAATTTAAAATGCCGAATTTGTAACCACGATTATAGCACTGCTTGGCACAAGGATACTAAACTGCTCAATGCTAACTATACTAAACCTTTAAGAATAGATGTAGCAAATAACCTTGATGAATTGTGGAAGGAGCTGGAACCTTATATTAAAGGTCTAGAATTTATTCAATTTGCTGGAGGTGAGCCTTTAATGATGCAAGAACATTATCGCATTCTAAAAAAACTTCATGAGCTAAAGAAATTTGATGTTAAAATAACGTACAACACTAATTTAACGTTACGGTACTTTAAAAAGCATGATATTTTTGATTTATGGAAAGACTTTGATGATGTTTTAGTAATGGCAAGCCTTGATGCAATGGGTCCTAGGGCTGAATATTTGCGGAAGAATATTAAATGGCAAGAAACTGAAAATTTAAGGGTTCAAATGCTTGAAATTTGTCCGAATGTTCGGTTTAGGTTAGACCCCACAGTTAGTGTTCACAACATTTTGCATCTACCCAATTTTATAGATGATTGGATAAGTAAAAACCTTATTAATCAAGAAGAAGTCAAAATTAATATGCTTTATGAACCAGAAGAATATTGTGTTAGAAATTTAAGCGAAACCAACAAACAGAAGGTTCATGAAAACTACAAATCAAAAATTAAAAAGCTTGAACAAGCTGAATTAAATTCCTCTAATCTAATTGTGCAATACCATGCAGTGCTCGATTTTATGGCGGTTAAAGGAAAAGAGATGGAAAGTTTGTTTGTAGATACTTCAAAAAAACTTGATCAAATTAGGAAAGAAAAGCTTGAGGATGTATTTCCTGAATTGAAAGACAGCTTTAATCTTAATAGCTCAAGTTAGAGGAGAGGTTTGAACAAACTGACAAATTCAAAAGTTAACATCTAAAATTAGGAGAAGGTACGAAGAAGTAATCTAAATTAGAGCAAAAAGTAGCCACTTTAAAATTCAACCTCAACCTTTCTAGCCAAAATTGCTGGTAACGAATTTGCAGAGGCGGTCTTGTTTTTTTTATCTTCTAGGTTTTGGTTTAAGCCTTGCTGCTCCCCAATGAAATTGGTATTAATGGCAATCTGATTCTTATTTGCTGCTTCAGCGAACCAATTATTTTTCATGAATTCGTTTTTTATGGATTCCATTCTGCGTGTTGCTAGGTTTAAATTGTAACCAGTTGAATGCAGCGGGCTATATGACCCAGTCAGTTTTATTTTAACAGAATTGCCATTAGAAATGGTCACCTTTATTGTGTTAACTGTTTTTTTCTTTTCTTCGCAACACACCAAAAAGTAATATCATGATTACAAATGATGCGGTAATTTTAGGAATGTTAATGATTCTGCTTGGGGGTATTTTTTATACTTCTAGCAATGCTAAATTCGCCAAATTTTATAAGGTAATACCGGCCCTGTTGCTTTGTTACTTTCTACCATCTTTGCTAACCACAACAGGACTTGTAGATCCGCATGAATCGCAATTGTACTATGTTGCCTCGCGCTATTTTTTACCAGCTAGTTTGGTGTTGCTTACCTTAAGTATTGACTTACGCGAAGTATTTAAGCTAGGGCCAAAGGCGCTGATTATGTTCTTTACAGGTTCAGTCGGTGTGGTTTTAGGAGGCCCATTGGCTATTTTAATCATTAGTATGATATCACCAGAAACAGTTGGTGGAGCTGGTCCTGATGAAGTTTGGAGAGGAATGACAACCATAGCAGGTAGCTGGATTGGCGGAGGGGCTAATCAAGCCGCCATGTACGAGATTTTTGAACCTTCGGATAAGTTGTATTCTATAATGATAACTGTTGATGTTTTGGTTGCAGAAGTTTGGATGGCCATTTTATTGTTAGGGGTTGGCCGATCTGACGATTTGGATAGGTACTTTAAAGCCGATGCTAGTGCAGTAACGAATCTTAAAAATAAAATGCATGAGTTTAGTCAACGTACCGCTCGTATTCCTTCGTTTACTGACCTTATGATAATATTAGGGTTAGCACTTGGAGCAACCGGTTTTGCCCACTTAATAGCTGAATCAGTAACTCCATTTATTGAGGTGAATATGCCGTACCTTAAAAAATTCAGTTTAACCTCGAAATTCTTTTGGTTAATCGTTATGGCTACAACCATAGGTATTGTTTTGTCGTTCACAAAAGCCCGTCAATACGAAGGGGCAGGAGCCTCTAAAATAGGGTCTATTTTTATATATTTTTTGGTAGCAACCATTGGAATGAAAATGAATGTATTGGAAATATTTGATAACCCTGGCTTGTTTGGTGTTGGTGCTATCTGGATGGCATTTCACGTTTTGCTTCTATTCATTGTTGGTAAATTAATAAAAGCACCATTTTTCTTTTTAGCAGTTGGTAGTAAAGCCAACATTGGCGGAGCGGCAAGTGCTCCTGTTGTCGCTGCTGCATTTCACCCTTCGTTGGCGCCAGTAGGTGTTTTATTAGCAGTGTTAGGTTATGCTCTTGGTACTTATGGCGCTTGGATTTGCGGGTTGCTAATGCAAGTGGTTTCTAAATAACTTAAACTGCTATATTTTGTTGGTAGCGAGGTGGATTTGTATTTGATCTAAGAGGTTTATTGAGAAGGTTATAATAGAAACTTTCATATCCTTCGATTGTCCAAGCATGAGCGGGTTGGAGCGAAATTATTTACCTTTGAGGAAGCCTCATTTATAATCTCCAGTGTCTGATGTTTATTTACTAATTTCCGTTAAATCAGACTCCAGTTTTTCCCAACTTGCCATATACATATCCAAGTTTTTTTGAAGCTCACTGTGCTTTAAAATAAGTTCTGCAGATTGCGTTTGATTGGACATAACTGCTGGGTCTTGAAGTTGCTTTTCTAAATTGGCTATATCGTTTTCAACACGCTCAATTTTCTTTTCGGCCTTAATAATACCCTTTCGGATTACTCTTGAGGCTTTTTCAGAGTCTTTCTTTTCTTGATAATTTACTTTTGATTGAGAAGTAGATTTTTCTTCAACTACTTTTGCTTTTTCTACCTTCTTTTCTTGTTCAAAGTCTCTGAACGATTCCGTTTCATGTTTGGTTAAAAACTCGTCAATTGAACCTAAATGTTCTCTGACAGTGCCATCAATAAACTCGTAGGTTTTGTTGGTTAAACCTTGTAAAAAGTCTCTGTCATGCGATACAATTATTAGTGTTCCATTGTACTGCTTTAAGGCATTTTTTAGAATTTCTTTTGAAGCAATATCAAGGTGGTTGGTAGGTTCATCTAATACCAAAAGGTTGTATGCTTTTAGCAACAGCTTAGCAATGGCCAAACGTGATTTTTCTCCACCAGATAAAACACGAACCTTTTTATCAACCTCTTCTTCAGTAAATAAGAAAGCACCTAATAGGCCTCTTAACTTTGAAACATTTCTCCATTCATCGGTTGCTATATTGTCTAGCGTCTCAAAAATAGTATCGCCAGGGTTCAGCGTTTTTTCTTGAACCTGAGCGTAATACCCCATTTCTACGTTATAACCCAGGGTTAACTCACCTTTGGTGGTTTTCATTCCGTTAATGATTTTAACCAAAGTTGTTTTGCCCATTCCGTTTTTACCAACGAAAGCTACTTTTTCACCACGTAAAACTTCAAAATTCAAATTCTCAAAAACTTTTTTGTCGTCGTAGTATTTTGCAACACCTTCAACTTTTAACGCTTTATCGCCGGAGCGAGGAGCAGGGGGAAACCTTAAGTTTATTTCGCTAGTTTCAACATCATCAATTGCAATGCGCTCCACCTTGTCAAGTTGTTTTAATTTAGATTGTACTTGTTTTGATTTGGTGCTTTTAGATCTAAAACGTTCAATAAAACGCTCTTGTTGTTTAATGAATTGATCTTGGTTTTTTTTTGCCGATGTTTGAAGCTCAATACGTTCTTGTCTTAATTGTAAGAACTTGCTGTACGGCGCTTTGTAATCGTATGATTTTCCATTAACAATCTCTAAGGTTTTGTTGGTAACGTTGTCTAAGAACATCTTGTCATGCGACACCATCAATAAAGATCCAGGGTAATTTATAAAAAACTCTTCCAACCATAAAATCGATTCAATATCAAGGTGGTTGGTAGGCTCATCGAGCAGAATAAGATCTGGCATGGTGAGCAAAATTTTGGTTAATACCACACGCATTTGCCAACCTCCACTAAACTCGCTTAAGTTTCTATCGAAATCAGCTTGGTCAAAACCCAATCCTTTTAAAATCCGCTCGGTTTTACTATCAATTTCTGTTGCATCAAAAAGCGCTAACCTTTCATGAAAATCGTTTAAGTCATGAATCAATTGCATGTAGCTGTCCGATTCGTAATCAGTGCGAACAGTAAGAGCCACTTCAATATCCTTGATTTTGGCATCGAGATCAAGCAATTCTTTAAAGGCCTGCTTTGCTTCATCAACAACAGTTCTGTTCCCTTCTATTTTTATTTCCTGTGGCAAATAGCCTATGGTAATTCCAGGTTGAAAAACAATACCTCCTTTTTCGTATTCTTGCTCACCAGCTATTATTTTCAGCAAGGTTGACTTACCTGCTCCATTTTTACCAATCAGTCCAAAACGATCTTTCGATTTAACCTGAAAAGTTAATCCTTCAAACAACAATTTACCCGAAAATCCGGTACTCAATCCTGATACACTTAACATGCGGCAAATATATCTTGAATTAGATGCAAAAGGAACTTGATTTTGATTAAAAATAAATCAATTTAACCTCTACTTTTTAACGCAGATAGGTAGGCCTTTTATCAGTACATAAATAGACTTTAATCTGAAACAGATTGGGGGGACTTAACCATTCTATTGCTTGAGTATAAAAAGCAACAAAAACGTAGGTCAATCAGTCAATCAGTCAATTTTAAACTAGCAACCATTGTTTGACAGTCTTCAAAATTCATTTTAAAACCTTTTGTCGAAGAATCTTTAGCATCTCTTTATTTTTTTTATTACGTAGTCTTTTATTAAATCAAAATGCATATCCTTTGCTAGTTTAATCATATAATAGGTGAGTAGTGGCGCTTCTGTCTGCGAGGTAGATGAGTTAGACACTTCATCATACCATTTTCATAAAAGGAATAGAAAGAGAGGTAAAGTTGTTTGCTACGAGCATAAGAGTCCCGTGCATGCGATGATACTTCGTCAAGCTCAGCAGAATCATGAGTAAGCGCACTACGAATATTTTAGTCGGAGCCGGCTACTCGATTGATAACAGTTTTTCTTTTTTGTTCTTGATTTGGTCTCCTAAAAAGCCATAACATATGTCCATTTTAAAAGAAACATTATTAAAACTGTAATTCCTGCAGCGGCGTATATTACTACTTGCCAATAAACAAGTCTAGATTCTTTTTTGAAATAACCATTGGTTAGCCTCCAAAAAAGAAAAGTGATTGTTACAAAAAGTGTAATTGCCATTACTCAAATGTTTTCATTTGCTAAATTTTAAGTTTACATGTTTTCTAACTCTAACAATTAGCCATTCTTTGTTTCTCCTCCTTTAATAGTGACCTAATCTAACCAAAAGCAAAAAGCCCAGATGCTCTGGTTAATTAGCAAGAATAAAAAAATGTTTGATTACTTTTTTGGGCAGGTTTACTATGAGAACAGATAGCATTACTGTAAATCATATTAACTGTTCTCAATATCATTAATATGGTGCTCTAAAGCTTTAACTGAAATTTGAATTTCCCAAATTAAAAAAGCCAAGGAAAATATTAATAAAATGAGAGCTAAACCAAATACCCAAACCGCAATAATTTGCAGTTGGATGTAAATTAAGAACATAGTAAGTACACAGAATAACAAACTGGTAATACCAAAAACTTGCATAGAGCGGGTTAAATATAGGCGCTGTCTTATATTTTTAATTTGAGCAATTAAAACAGACTTCTTTTCTATTTGATACTTATCGTGCAAGTTTCTTATTACAGCAGCATAAGCCAAAAATCTATTGGTGTAGGCTAGCATAATTAAAGATATTGCTGAAAACAATAGAGCAGGGGTTGTTAAGGTAAGTTCTTCCATAAATAATTGGTTTTATACAAAAAACTAAATTATAATTCTATTTTAAAATGGAGTGATTTTGATACTTGATTTTTTTGATATAAAACAAGATTTCCCCAAGGCCTATAAATTTTATTTTTATCTCAAATTTATATTTAAAATGATTGATAAATGTTCCTTTAACAAAAAATGAATGCTACGATTAGTATTTAGCAATGAGGGCAGCAAAAAGTGATAAACTTCCAATTTTGGAATGAGTCAATTCGTTTATTTAGCCCCTTTTAATGCTTTTAGGAAGAGTAGTTGCCTTTTTTTAAAAAGGAAGTTAGTCTAAGAAGTTTGTTATATTATAAACTGTCAAATAGAATACGAAAATACGGCTAAAAGGGTTTCGAGCTAAGGTAGGTTTCTGCAGAGAATGTTCAAATGTCTAAGGCTATTTATGATATGGGTGTTGAGCTAACTAAAATCTATTCTTTATTCTCAAAAGAAATAAATTGAAAACACAATTTTACAGCATAACAGCACTTTTTAATTAATAAGAATAAAAGTAGTTCTTAATTGCTTTTTTGGCTGATTTTCCTTGGGGAGTGTAATCAGTTGCGATGCCTTTAGGTAAATTGGTTTTACCATCGTACCATTTCCATAAAAAACCACCAACAAACCAAGGCTGCGGGTAAAAGGTTTCTATCAAAGCTCCAATGGCAATTTCTTGGTTTGAGTCATTTACTGTTTTACTTAATTTATCGTTCCAAGGTTGTTTAACGCATTGCATAGTGCTTGTGTAGCCATATTCAGTAAATAATATTTGCTTCTTGTTTTTTTCAGCAAAGTCTTTGAGTTCAAACTTGGTTTTAACCCAACTTCTTTTAACTGCTTCTTTTTCGAGTATCGCATTTGGCAACAACGGAAAATAAGCATCAACACCAATAAAATCAAGCTTGTTCCAAAAAGGTATGTTTTGGTAATTGTCCCAATTGGCAGCATAAGTAAGTTTGAGTGCAGTGTTTTTGTTCAAGGTATCAACCAAACCGTTAAAGTAGTTTGGTTTAAACTGACAAAATGATTTTAACTCGGTACCAATGCAAAATATTTCAACGTTTAAACTATCGGCAATTTCAGCAAAATGGGTAGCGAAGTTGTTATATTCTTCTTCGAAAACAGTCCATTTAGCAAATGTTAAAAGCTGTAATTCACCAGTGTAACTTCCGTTTCTCATCCAAAGCATGGGTTTTACCATTACCTTGAGTCCTAATGCTTTTGCTTTAACAATGCCTTTTATTAGCCCATCAGACTGCTCTCCCCACCACATGTTATCTATATCAAAAGTTATGGTGGCATCAGTTTCATTAATAAAGCCATAGGGCATCAAGCAAACCCAATTGGTCCCAATATTTACGAGTGTATCCATTTCTTGATAGGCACTTTCGTGCGATGGAGCAACCAATGAAATACCCTTAATTTTAGTTGAATCTGTTTGAGGAAATCCCGAAAAGGAAAGACCAATGAAACTCAAAACAAGAGCTGTATTTTTCAAAATGTTCATTTGGCAAATAAACAAAATGATAGCCTTAATGATTTTAATATTGATTTGTGAATTAAATGTTGGCGGTTTGACACCGTTGCAACTTTTATAATCACTACTTTGAACTCTCATGTCTAAAACGATAATCATAGGTAATGGAGTAGCTGGAATTACAGCTGCTGTAAACATTCGAAAACTCGATGATCAAGAGCAAATATTGGTTATCAGCGGCGAAACGAAATATTTTTATTCAAGAACTGCATTGATGTATCTTTTTATGGGCCAAATGGCTAAAAAGGATTTAATGCCCTACGAAGATTGGTTTTGGGACAACAATAAAATAGAGCTAAAACAGAACTGGGTTAAATCAGTGGATTTTAATAACAAACTGATAAATTACAAAGACCAAACATCCGAAAGCTATGATAAATTAATTATTGCGACGGGTTCAAAACCCAATAGGCTATCTGGAATCTCAGATTATATAGCGGGAGTGCAAGGGTTGTATTCTATGCAAGACTTAGAGTTGCTCGAGCTTAATGTAAAGAGAGCAAAACATGCGGTAGTAATTGGAGGAGGGCTAATTGGGGTTGAGCTTTGCGAGATGTTGCTGAGCAGAGGAATAAAGGTAACCATGATGGTTCGAGATCGTCATTATTGGGGCAACGTTCTTCCATTACCTGAAAGTAAAATGGTTTCAAACCACATGATGCAACACCATGTTGATTTTAAATTCGAATCTTCCATAAATTCGATAAGTGCTGACGAAAGCAAAAGGATAATTAGTATTAAAACAGCTCAAGGCGAAACTTTACCGTGCGATTTTTTAGGTATTACCATTGGAGTTAGTCCAAATATTGATTTTTTAAAGCCAACAGAACTTAATATAAATAGAGGTATTTGTGTTGATAACACATTGAAAACCAATATTGAAGATGTATATTCTATTGGCGATTGTGCAGAAATTGATAATCCTTTAAAAAACAGAAAGAGTGTTGAAGCGGTATGGTATGCTGGTAGAATGATGGGCGAAACTGTAGCTCATACCATTTGTGGTAATAAAACGGAATACAAGCCAGGTGTTTGGTTTAATTCAGCTAAGTTTTTTGACATTGAATACCAAACTTACGGTACAATGGAAGTAGAGCTTGACGCAAATACCAGTTCTTTTTATTGGGAAGAGAGTAAAGCAGACACTTGTATTCGATTCAATTTTAATGAAGCAACCAAAGCTCTTGTTGGTATTCATGCTCTAAACATTAGATTAAGACATGTAATCTGCAACGATTGGATTAAAAACAATACACCAATTCATAAAGTTGTTTCAGAACTTAATCAAGCAATATTTGATGCAGAGTTTTCAAAAAGTTGGGTAAAGTCGATAACGACTTCATACAATGCAGAGTATAGTGAACAGGCCGTTGAACAAAAATTCAGCTGGAAAAAATTATTAAATCTCACCAAATGAATGTTATTCAGAAAATAGGATTAGGGTCAACGTTTACCGGGTTGGTCATTTTGATGAGCATCTTGTTTGTTGGTAATTTTTCGGTTAAAATGGATCGAATTGACCCATATATTACCATCAATCAATACCAACAACTGTCTTCTGAACTTGAGCATCTAGAGCATCATTTATACGACAATGCATTTCAGTTGTCAAATGAAATAACGACCATCTACAACAATAAAAATGAGCAGCTTAAAAAAGCTGAAAAATGGAACGAAGTAATGTGGGGGTCAAGCCAGGATTTCGCTTTAACTGTTTTAAGGAATAATTCAAGTAATATATTAATAATCAATAATATATACCTATTTATATTAACAATAGGATTAATATTTTTAGGTGGATTATTGTTTATCTTTAGTTACTTATTTTACCCGAAACAAAGTGGACGAAAGTTTGTGAACAATGTTAGTGAATCTGGCTTTAACAGAGATGCTTACGGGCTTATTCTGGGTCTATTTTTAATTCTATTTTACATTGTTCTATATTGGTTTCCGTCTTATTTAATTAATTGGATATTATTGGTTGATCCTTTAAGTATGGCACTAAGTGGTAACCAAGCGTCACAATGGTTTTTGTATGGATTACTGTACACTTTAACCATAATTGTTATGGGTATCAGGATGTTGATTAAATACCGACACAACAAATACCAATTGCTGCGAACCGGTTCGGTTATGTTTTTCCAAACCTCATTTGCTTTTTTAATTCCTGAAATATTAATTCGATTTGATAAGCCCTACATGGACTTTAAAAACATGTGGCCTTTGGATTATGATTTTTTTTTTAGTTGGCAACTTGATACCTACTTACAAAATGGAACATTAGGCATGTTTATGTTAGTATGGGGAGTTGCACTTTTTGCCGTTGGGGTGCCAATATTCACTTATTTTTTTGGAAAACGATGGTACTGCTCGTGGGTTTGTGGTTGTGGCGGTTTAGCTGAAACGGCAGGCGATGCCTTCAGGCATCTAAGTAGTAAAACACAAAAATCTTGGAAAATTGAACGAATTTCTATTTATTCCGTTTTGGTTTTTACCATTGTAATGACCATGGCAACTTTGTATAGTAGGTTTTCTGAGTCTTATATGTTTCTAGGTTTCGAAACAGCTAGCATTCAAAAAACGTACGGATTCTTAATCGGTTCTATGTTCGCAGGTGTAATAGGAACAGGGTTTTATCCCATTTTAGGAAATAGATCTTGGTGTAGGTTTGGTTGTCCTTTAGCGGCGTACATTGGTTTTGTTCAAAGGTTTAAATCTCGTTTTAGAATCACCACCAACGGCGGACAATGTATTTCATGTGGTAACTGTTCAACACAATGCGAAATGGGCATTGATGTTAGAGCTTATGCTCAGCTCGGTGAAAACATTGTTAGAGAAAGTTGTGTTGGCTGTGGCGTTTGCGCTGATGTCTGTCCTAGAGGTGTATTAAAGCTAGAGAATGGTCCTGAACAAGGCCGAATTAATAACAATCCAATAATAATTGGTAACGATTCAATTTCGATAAACCTGGATTCCGAAAACTATTAAATCAAAGGTATTGAGCAGTAACACACCAAATGTTTTTGTAATCATTCCTGCCTTCAATGAGCAAGATTCTATCGGAAAAGTGATTAACGATATCCCCAAAAGGGTGAAAGAAATTGTGGTAGTTAATAACAACTCAACCGACAATACTGCCAAAGTGGCAAGCCAATTTGGGGCTAAAGTTTTAAACCAAACAATACAAGGTTATGGAGCGGCTTGCTTAATGGGTATTGATTATCTGTTAAAAGTGGCGCAAACTAATGATATTGTGGTTTTTATGGATGGAGATTATGCTGACTATCCTCAAGAGCTAATTCAATTAATTCAGCCAATTGAAAGCCGAAAATTTGATTTTGTTGTTGGTAGCAGAGCATTAGGGAAAGCTGAAGCCGGTTCATTAACGGTTCCACAGCAATTTGGTAATTGGCTTGCAGGTAAACTTATACATTTAATATATGGTCTAAATGTTACTGATTTAGGGCCCTTCAGAGCTTTGAAGCTATCTAGTTTACAGCAACTAAACATGGTTGATATGAATTATGGCTGGACAGCGGAAATGCAAGTTAAAGCAGCAAAGAAAAAATTAAAATACCTAGAGGTGCCAGTAAATTATAAAAATCGAATTGGCGTGTCAAAAGTGTCAGGAACTGTAAAAGGAACAATAATGGCTGGTTACAAAATATTGTACACCATATTCAAATACAGTATTAAGTGATTATAGAAATAATCTTAATATTAGTTTATTCTTTATTTTTACTGTTCATATTTATGTACAGCTTGTCGCAGTTTGATGTATTAATGAAATTCAAAAAGCGTAAATCAAGTGTAAGTAAATATATCATTGATGAATCATTTACTCCAACCGTAACCATTCAGCTACCTATATACAATGAAAAGTACGTTGTAGAAAGACTCATAGACTCCATTTGTAGAATAGAGTATCCTCTTCAAAAATTACAAATTCAAATTTTAGATGATTCAACTGATGAAACTTCACAGCTTATTGAACAAAAAGTTAGTCATTATAAGCGTTTAGGTTTTGATATAGAACACATTAGAAGAGAAGATAGAAGAGGATTTAAGGCAGGAGCCCTAGCCTACGGAATGGCTTTAGTTAAAGGAGATTTCATTGCCATTTTTGATGCAGATTTTTTACCTACTACCGGTTTTTTGAAAAACAACATTGGTTATTTTATAAACTCGAAAGTTGGTGTTGTTCAAACGCCATGGAAACATCTTAATGAAAATCACTCGTTACTTACCAAATTACAAGCTTTTGGATTAGATGCTCATTTTAGCATTGAACAAGGCGGCAGAAACAACGGTGACCATTTCATTAATTTTAATGGTACAGCAGGTATTTGGAGGAAATCGTGCATTGAGCAATCTGGTGGTTGGTCTGCCGAAACGTTGACTGAAGATCTTGATTTAAGTTACAGGGCTCAATTGGCGGGATGGAAGTTTTTATTTAATCCAGCGGTTGGGTCACCAGCAGAACTTCCAATTAATATAGCTGCCTTAAAAACGCAACAATACCGTTGGACAAAAGGAGCTGCAGAATGTGCTAGAAAGAATCTGAAAAATCTTATTTATTCAGATCAATCAAATTCAACCAAAATTCATGGGATCTTTCATTTATTAAATTCGTTCATTTTCATTGCTATTGCATTTACAGCTATCTTGAGCGTGCCTTTAATGATAGTAAAATACAACAACCCGGAGCTTAATTGGGTTTTCAATTCAGGGCTTGTTTTCCTGATTAGTTTCGGCATTTTAGGCTATTACTATTGGGAATCAATTAAATACAACAACGTAAAATCAAATAGGAAGCTTTTGTTTTTTAGCGCATATTTTCCAATATTTTTATCCTTTAGCATGGGTTTGTCAGTACGTAATGGCATTGGTGCAATCGAAGGTTATATGGGGCGTGAAACTCCTTTTGTCAGAACGCCAAAATTTAATATTGTAAACAACTCAGATACATTCCTTGGTAAAAGCTATTTAAAAAGTGGCTTTTCCATTATAACAATGATTGAAATTCTCTTAACCTTTTATTTTTTATCTGCCATATTGTTGGCATTCGTTTTAAACGATTTTGGATTGTTGCCCTTACATGTATTGTTGTTTGTAGGCTTTGGAGGTATTTTATTTATTTCAGCTAAACATGCCCTTGCACGATGAATGAAAACAACAAACTAAAGCCCTTTGATGTTCTATTACCATTAGCCTTTGTTCTAATTATGTGGGTGGTTGAGTTAATTGAAGTTACTCAAGATCTAGATTTTGGTAAATATGGAATAAAGCCACGTTCAGTTGAGAATTTTATTGGGATTTTTACATCACCATTCATTCATTCTGATTGGGAACATTTAATCAACAATTCAATTCCTATGTTCTTTCTTGGTATTGCTATTTTTTACTTTTTTAGAAAAGTAGCAGTTAAAGTCTACCTTCTTAGTATGTTAGTTACAGGCATTTGGGTTTGGGTGTTTGCACGTAACTCGTTTCATATTGGAGCAAGCGGAATAGTATACTCATTTGCATCATTTTTGTTTTTTAGTGGCTTTTTCGCTAAAAATTACCGAATGATATCCATTTCTTTTCTGATTGTATTTCTCTATGGATCAATGATTTGGGGAATACTGCCGTACGATTATCGAATTTCTTGGGAGTCTCATTTAATGGGAGCATTATCTGGTGGGCTGCTGGCATACTTTTACCGTGGTTTCGGACCTAAAAGAAAAGTTTATGATTATGAACTTGAAGATGAGGATGAATTAGGGTTCAACGAAGATGAAACGTTCTTTGATAAATCGTTGCAAAGTGAAGTAAATGAAAATGTTAATAGAAATTCGGACGATGCTAATGAGATAGTGATTAAATATCATGTTAAGCCATCTAATCGGAACGAACCTAAACATTAAGTAAATTTTATTCAAAAAAGAAACCGAAGAATACCGATATGATTGAAGGTTAAGTTTTAAAACAATTTCCTAATTAGTTGTAGAATAATTATTTGTAATCTTAAATCAAGCATTAATTTAGGGGCTTTATATTACCCACAATTTGTAGAAAGAATATGCGAAATCAAAAACATTTATTTAGCTTACAAGAAGACATTCATTATCTTAATTGTGCTTACAAAGCACCATTGTTGAAATCTTGTGAGGTAGCTGCAACGAAAGCTTTAAAGGACGATAGAAACCCAATTGGAAGAACCCCTGAACACTTCTTTAAAGATTTGGGAATTATTAAATCTGAGTTCTCAAAAATTGTAAAATGCAACCCCTCACAAGTGGCAATTATTCCATCATCGTCTTATGGAATAGCATCTGCGTTAAAAAACATTCATTGTCAACCTGGTCAACATGCTATTACTATAAAAGATGAATTTCCTAGTGATTATTTAGCGTTACATAAATGGTGTGCCAATCATAAGGCTGAGTTGAGAGTAATATCGGCAGAAGCTATTAATGGAAGAGTAGGAGAAGCTTGGAATAGAAGTATTTTAGAGAGCATTACAGAAGATACTGCTTTAGTAATTATGTCTTCGGTACACTGGATGAACGGAATTAAATTTAATCTGGAAGAAATTGGAGCTAAATGCAAAGCAGTAGGCGCCAAGTTTGTTGTAGACGGAACACAATCTGTTGGTGCTTTGCAAATCGATGTAAATAAATTCAACATTGATGCTTTGATTTGTGCTGCATACAAATGGTTGTTTGGTCCTTACTCAACGGGTGTTGCTTTTTATGGAGATGCTTTTAACGGAGGAGAGCCAATTGAAGAATCGTGGATGAACAGAACCAATGCTGCCGACTTTGCTAAACTTACCAACTACGATTTAAACTATACACCAGATGCCGGTAGATACAACGTAGGTCAAACCAGTAATTTTATTCTGGCTCCAATGCTAAAATCTTCTTTAATACAGATTAATACTTGGGGAGTTGAGCAGATAGAACTTTACTGCAGCCAGCTTGTTAGGCCCTTGTTTGACTATCTTAATAAACTCGGATTAACAATTGAGGATGATGCGTTTAGAACCAACCATCTGTTCGGTTTACCTATGCCTAAGGATGTTTCGAGCGACCGACTAAAAGCCAACTTTGCTAAAAATAACATTTATGTGTCGGTGCGAGGACAATCGTTAAGAATTTCGGTTAATGTTTTTAATACCGAACAAGATATTTCAAAACTGATAGAAGTTATTGAAGCATCTAGGGGAACAGCTTGATAACAACATTGCTTTTTCTATTTTTGAGGTACTCAATCGCTTAGTTTAAATGCTGTTTAACTCCTTCGATTTTATTGTTTTTCTGCCAATAGTATTGCTGTTGTTTTTTGCTTTTCAGCAAAAGTTCAGAGTTGCAGTGCTTTTGGTAGCGAGCTATTATTTCTACATGAGTTGGAATCCCATTTACATTTTGCTCATTGTGGCATCAACCATTACCGATTATTCGGCCGGTAGAGCACTTTCAAAAACATCAAAACAACAAAGCCGAAACCTCATTTTAGCTATTAGCATTATAGTAAACCTTGGTTTGCTTTTCTTCTTTAAATACACCGACTTTCTGCTTGAAAACATAAATGCAACAGTAGAAATAGCCACCAATAAAGAAGCTCCATTTACCTTGTTGGAATTGATTATTCCGGTTGGTATTTCATTTTATACTTTTCAAACAATTAGTTATACCATTGATGTTTACAACCGAAAAGTGGAAGCAGAGAAAAATTTATCACAATTTGCCTTATACGTTTCTTTCTTCCCGCAATTGGTTGCAGGCCCCATTGAGCGCTATTCAGCACTTGCGCCACAATTTAAATCAGTGTTTAAGCTCACTAAAACAAACCTTTCAAATGGCTTTAGGCTAATGCTTTACGGCCTGTTTATGAAAATGGTTGTTGCTGATAATATAGGAATTGTAGTGGATGAAACTTACAACAATATAGGCGATACCAACAGCTTAAATTTAATGTTATCGGCAGTACTTTATTCATTTCAAATTTATTGTGATTTTCATGGCTATAGCACTATTGCTATTGGAGTTGCACGACTTTTTGATGTGCAACTTTCGGCTAATTTTAAAGCTCCATATTTAGCACATTCATTAACTACTTTTTGGCGTAAATGGCACATTACGCTTACCACTTGGTTCCGTGATTACATCTACTACCCACTGGGCGGTAATCGAGTGTCAAAAGCGAAGTGGTTTGTAGCAGTCACATTAGTATTTATTGTCAGTGGTGTTTGGCATGGAGCACAGTGGACCTTCATTATTTGGGGAGCTTTACATGGCATAATTACGGTACTAGAAAAGTTGCTTTCGCTCGATAGAAAGAGCAATAATAATGTGATAAATCTCTTAAAAGGGATGCTTACTTTCGTTATGGTTACACTGTTGTGGGTGTTTTTTCGTAGTCCTGACCTTGAAAGTGCTGCCGCCTTTTTTGAAGGTATTTTGGTAAACACAAACAATGCTTTTGTTTTACCCGATGTTGAAACTTGGATATTGGTAGGTTTATTCTTTGTGTTTGATGTTGTTACTAGAAAGAGCGATTTTGCTCAATGGATTAACAACAAATCGCTGGTGTTAAGATGGTCGGTGTATTTTGTTTTAGCATTCCTAATTTTGAGTAGATCCGGAACCGATGTTCAACCCTTTATATATTTTCAGTTTTAGATGGAAATAGCAAAATACATAGCGGTTCGTTTGGTGGTTGTAGCATTGTTTGTGCTAGCAGCCAATGAATTGTATTTAAATACTTTTTGGAAATTGGACATAGCTGCTCATGCGGACATTCTTGAAAACCTATGGGATGTTGACCCAAATGCCGATGCCATATATTTTGGCGAATCTTCAAACTTTCATGTGGTGCCTGGGAGCAAAGAAAAACACCGTATTAGCGCTATTATTAACGATGCATTGCCAAATGTTTATGTTGATAAAGTGGACCATTCGGGGTTGCATGCGGGAACGTATTTGGCGGTATTAAAGAACATTCCAGAGGAAATGCCCTTAAAATTAATTATTGTAACCATGAACTTTAGAGCCTTTGATGCAGTTTGGCGCTTTGCTTTGGGAGAAAACTATTTGGCTAAAACTGAAACGATGCTGCAATCGGGATTACCTATTGTGAACAAGTTTTTAGTGTCCTTAAAAAACTACGATTTCAAAACCAATGAACATAGAACCGAGCAATTTCAAGATGCTTGGATAAATGAAAAGTTTAGTATTCCAAATTTCGAATATCAAAACGTAAAATCGTGGGATTCGGCAATGGCTTGGAGGGTTTATTTAGGGGAAAACCCTAACTTAACTGAAGAGAACATTCCTCTAGCTTGTCATTACATTAAAAACTTTGCTTTCGACATTGATACTATTTCAAATCCTCGAATTAAAGATTTCGACGAAATTGTTTCCATCTGCAAGAGCAGGAACATTAAAGTATTTTTTAATTTACTTAGCGAAAACATGGTCGAGGCAGATAAGCTTGTAGGCGACAACCTTCTTTATTTAATG
>TARA_B110000037_G_scaffold83657_1_pt1 | contig 21827 bp, 16 predicted proteins | sample TARA_B110000037 | Tara Oceans TARA_B110000037 (sample SAMEA4397196) | marine metagenome | biome: Polar Biome; feature: [MIX] marine epipelagic wind mixed layer (ENVO:01000061); material: water (ENVO:00002006), including particulate matter (ENVO:01000060) such as... | depth 10-100 m
AGTGATCAGTGATCAGTGGAAGACTCTGGTTGCTTTAAGAGGACGCGCAATCGAAGCCGGCGGAGGTAGACGGACTGGAAGGTTAAACCTCTCCGTCAAATGGATGCGGATCGCATTGCTTGTGGCTTGTGGCTTGTGGCTTGTGGCTTGTGGCTTGTGGCTTGGGTTGATGGGGAAGTTTTGGTGAAGACTTTGGTTTTGGAACGCGGACTTTAGTCCGCAGACTCCTGCTTCTGCTGCGGACTAAAGTCCGCGTTCCGTTCCCTACTCTTGGAGGTAGCTTTTTGGTCTGTAGATGATGGCGAAGGGGATGAAGAGGAGGGCGGTGGCTCCCATGAGGGCGCTGAAGAACCAGAAGTATGCGGCTCCGTGGAGACGGAGTTGGCCGCCGGAGAAGGTGGTTATCTTGAAGGACTCCCCTTCCCTGCCGTCGGTTGATTCGGGTTTTATTCCGAGTTCTGTTTTGCGTTGGGAGAGCCAGGTTTGGGTGGGGCGGAGCTTGTCTAGCCAGGATGGTTTGGACTCGGGTTCGGGGGCTGGTTTTTCGATGATGATTCCGACATCCCATTTGGTGCTCCATTTCCCATCGGCTCCGGGGCTCCAGATGCGGACGGTGGTGGAGTTTAGGACTAGGTATTTGAGTGGTTTACCCCAGTGGTCTTTGAGGTCGGTGATGATTTCGGCACCGGATGCCGTGGAGGGAAATGCGTTTGTCTCGGCGGCGGCTGCGATGATGATATCGGCGGCTTGGTCGAGAGCTTCCTGGCCTGGGACTTCCAGGGGAACTTCTGCCTCTTTGTCCATTCGACGAACGAAGACGCCTTCGGTATCGGAGTTGACGTAGCCGGGGAGGACGACGGTGCGGGGATCTTTTTGCCAGTCCACAGGAAGACGGATGATGGCCTCGGCGAGTTGCTCATCAGCGGCGCTGGGGATGCGGATGTAGTGATTCACGCCAGCGACAAGGAAATTCCCGAGAGCTACGGCGGCCAAGAAAAAGCACATAATGAATGATTTCATGGTCTTGGGCGACTGGGTGTAGGCGAACTCTAATGCGACGATTGAGACCATGATCTCTGCGGCTGAGAGCAGAGCGAAGGCAGCGATTTGCCAAGAGATACTGGGTCGGCCGCCTGCGTCGATACGCACTTGAATGAGGCTTACGAGGACGAAGGCGGCGGTCATTAGTAGGAGGCCGATTCCGATTTTCCGAAGGGGGCTGAGTGGCCAAAATTTCTGCACCGCAGGGTAGATAAAAAAGGCAAAGATCGGTATGAACGTGAGGATGAAAACCGAGTTTAGTGACTGGATCTGAGAAGGGAGCCAGTTGAAACCGAGGAAGTTTCTGTCCATGTCTTGGGACTGGAAAATCCAGGTGGATCCGGTTTGATCAAAAAGTGCCCAGAAGACGGCGACGAAGAGATAGACGGGTGCGAGCTTGAACATGGCGACCATCCCTTCCTTGCTGAAGACCTCTTTCAGGAAACCAGTTCCTCCCGCGGGAACATGCGCGAAACGTTTCCTGCCTATCCAAAAAACAACGGTAGCGATGGCCATGAGAACTCCTGGAACGCCGAACGCCCAGTGCGGGCCATACCATTCGAGAAGCCATGGGGTGAGTGCATGGAGGCGAATGCTCCAAGGTTGATGGAGAAGTAGAACCAGTTAAAAATGCGTGGGAGAAGGTGGGAGTTTTTAGAGCCGAATTGGTCGCCGACGTGGGCGGAGACGCAGGGCTTGATCCCACCTGCCCCGAGCGCGATGAGGACGAGGGCTGCGTGGCCTGCACAATAGACGACCGAGAGCCAGATGATGACGCGGTATTTCCCGAGTAATCCGTCCGCAAGCAATGCACCGATGAGTGGGGTGAGATAGAATGCACCGTTGAAAAGGTGGACGAGTTCTGCAGACCTAGCCTGGGACATGGGGGATCCGTCAGAGCCGTCCATCAGGAAGAGGTATTGGGTAAAGAAGACGGCGAGGATGGCTTTCATCCCGTAAAACGAGAATCGCTCGGCGGCTTCGTTTCCAATGATATGCGGGATTCCGGAAGGCATTCCGGCGGTTTACTCTGGACTCGTGCGGTATTGCATGTGCCAGAAACTTCCTGCTAGATCGGGAAACATCAAGCCATCACACAACTGATGAAACACTTCCACTTTCAGTGCGTATGGATAGCTTACCTCAACGCGCTTATGAATAAATCCACTATCGTCGTAAGCCACGTCGCCATTTTCGCTCTGGGAGTGTCGGTCGCTTTTATCATCGAAAAGGATCCCAAGGAATCAAACGCTGGTTCGGAAGTTGCGGTTGGAGGAAACGGCGGAATTTCAGCTTTGAATTTTAGGTCTTCCTCGCTGTAGGCGAGATGCAACAACAGCATGGGGCTCTAGCCCCATAGACTTCCCAAACCAAGCCCATGCGTGCTGAATGCACGCGGAAAATGCGCAACCATCCACCGTGCCTACAGCACGAGCATTGGCTGGAACATGGTTCATGGGGCTCAAGCCCCATGCTGTTGTTGCGCCCTGCCTACAGCAGATTTTTTACAAGAGGTGAAGCGCGGCGGTATCGCAGCGCTGCTTTCCAAGGCGGTATCGGCGTGGAAAACCTCAGGATTTTTGGGGACTCCTCTTCAGCATAGTCCCATTTACGCCACTCCGCTACTTTGGCAATCCACTTGCCAATGAATCCCAGCGAGCCTTGAAGGCTACGCTTTCTTCGGAAAGCCGACCGGCGGCGGCGACTGCCCTCTGCCTGTCTACTGAGAGCCATTCGAAAGCAATAGCGGCCTCGTGGCAGCGCAGGCGTTCCATTTCACTGGCCGGCGATTTCACGAACTCACGATGGAGTTCGATAAGCTGATCGGTGGCAAAATCCGTCCATTCGAGATCCTTGATCTCGCCGCTGGCCAGCTTCCCAACAAGCCGTTCTCCAGAAGCGATCCCGATTGAAGATACAGCCGTTCCGTCCTTCATTTTCAGATCGATCACTACCGGCTTCGCCCCGAGGCCTGATTCAGTTTCCGAGAGGAACACGAGAGCAGCTTGGGCGATTCCAAGAAGAGCTTTGCGTTTATAACCGGGTGGGTCAAAATCGAGTTTGGAAACTCTATCCACGATCTCAGCAAACGAGCCGATTTGCTTCATCACGTTCTTCTACTCTGAAGACGTGGGACCTGGGCGTTGCTTTAAAGACCTTTCCAGTTTCACGAACTCCAGTTGCCGGGCACGAATATTGAAGCGTGCACGCCCCCTGGTATTCAGAAGGGTTAACTGGCGGTTCAGGTCATCAATTGCCTCCCTGCAGTCCTTTACCGTCTGCGGATCGGCGGCCATCGCGCCTGAGGTGAGCATTTTGTAGTCCTCAAGGTAGTTTTTCGCAGCCTCCTGATACCAATCCAGAACGCTATCGCTGGCGAGGGATGGCTCGTTGGCGACGATTTCGAAAAGTGGAACAGATTGCTCAATCCCGCCGCTCTCCCAATTTTTTAGGGCCGCAAGGAAATAGCCCATGAAACGCTCGTTACCGTAATCCCCAGTATCCATTGTCCCTTCACCCAAGAAACCATGCTCCGGCATCTTTCTGAGAACGGGCCGAATCCCGATAAGAAAACCGGAATCAAGTCCTGCAGGACCACTGGAAAGATGCGCCTCGGCAGTCGATGCATACTCTCTTGCTAGATCCATTTCCCCATCCATCAAAGCTGCCACAACCGCCTGCAGGCCAGACCAAGTCCGGGTCGGCTCCTGCACCTTTTTGTCCATGAGAAGTGAGGCGAAGATCTTGCCAGCTCTATCGAACCCCCCTTTATTCATCGCACTCCTCGCATTGCCATACCGCGTAGCAATTTCTCGGGGACTTTCGCTATTTGCGTCGTCTCCGCTATCCACTGTCAGGGTTTTCGATCCGCGCTTGGATAATTTTGAATCGGACGGGTTCAACACAATGAGGATGAAAATCCCCACCACACCGATTGCGATTACGCTTGTCACCAAAAACTTACTCTTTCGCTTATGCGCTCGCAATTCGGCACTGCGCAATACCTTCGTAATACCTTCGCTGCCTTTCACCGCCTCGCCACGGGCAATTTTTAAAGCCGCCTGCAGTTCGGCTATCATCTCGTCGTAGCTGCTGAAACGTCTCGACGGTTCGTAGGCCATGGCGCGGTCGATCACAGCACAGATCTCGGCCGAAAGACCCGGAGCCACTTTCTTCAAGGGAACGATTTTCTTCTTTGCCTCGCGGAGGACATCGGTCGCCATCGACTCCTCGTCGCAAGGCGGCTTTCCTGCGAGCGCGTGGTAAAGGGTCGCCCCGAAGGCATAGATATCCGCTCGGAAATCCTCTGATTCGCCCTCGATTGCTTCCGGCGGGACGTAATAGGGAGTTGCCCAGATTTCGGTGGCCTTCGCTTTTCCGCCCTTCATCACGAGGGCGAGTCCGAAATCAACGATCTTCGCGTTGCCTTCGGAATCGAGGAGGATATTTCCCGGCTTCACATCCCGGTGGATCAGGCCGGCTGCCTGCGCGCCTTTCAGCCCTTCGGCCACCTGGATCGCAAGTGGCAGGATTTCCATTTCCGTAATCTGTCCCTTTTCGCAGATCTGGTGTTCGAAATGCCCGCCGGGCACGAACTCCATCGCGATGTAAAACCTATCAAACGCCCTGCCGGTGGTGAGCACTCGAACTACATTCGGGTGACTGAATGAGGCGGTGAGGCGGGCTTCCTCCTCGAACGCAGTGATCCGCTTTTCATCATTCGAGTATTCCTCGCTGAGAATTTTCAGAGCCACTTCCCGATCCAAAGCCTCGTCTTTTGCAACGAAAACCGAACTCATCCCACCAATCGCGTGGCGGCGGATCAAGGTATAGGGACCAAAATGTTTCTTTACCCGGTTCTCGGATTTGCAATCGGGGCAGACCACACGGGAATACGGCGCAACGTCGGCCACATTCATCGGTGCACCGCATGAGTAACACACTATGATCTCTTCCTCGCTCGCGGCCATGACAGATCCTAAATACTCGCTGGAGATCTGAAAACTCTCAACTTTCTAAATATTTAAACACCAGCGCCCTGAAAACCTTAATCTGACGGATGGGGATTTCTAAGGTCTTGAGAAAAAGGCTTCCGATGGTCGCGCAGAGTCAGAAAGCTCGACGCTTTTTCCCAATAGCTGCGTTGCGCGTCGAGTCGTGAATCTCGACGCACTCCCTCCTTGCGCCTTACTCTTGGGGAAAATCGCCTTCGCCCATTCATCAGATTAAGATTTTCAGAACGCTAGTTTCCCAGGAAAGTTGCGCACCTTCCCTCTTGCATCCCACCCCGTTTCCCCTGAAACCTCCCCCTGTGATCGCGAGACTCCGAGGAAAAATTATCGAAGCCTACCCCAACCGCCTTATCGTGGACTGCAATGGAGTGGGCTACCAGGCAATCATCCCAATCTCCACCTACGACCATCTCCACCCCACCGAGGGAGCTGCCGTCGATCTCCGCACCCACCTACACATCCGCGAAAACGCCCATACGCTCTATGGATTCGCCACCGAGGAGGAGCGTGATGTTTTTCTCCTGCTCATTGACCGCGTCTCCGGTATCGGCCCATCCATCGCCCTCGCGATCCTCAGCGGGATGCCCGTGAACCAGTTCAAGTCCGCCGTTGTCGCCGGGGATTCGGTGATGCTCTCGAAAACCAAGGGGATAGGGAAAAAGACAGCCGAACGAATTATTCTGGAGCTAAAAGACAAAGTCGGCGTCACCGACACCTGGCAGGATGCTGCATCCGGCCAAGTCAGCAGCCAGGCCGCCGACGCCGAACTTGCCCTCATCGCCCTCGGCTACAAACAAGTCGATGCCCGCAAGGCCGTCCGCAAGATCCTAGACGCAGACCCGACCTCCACCACCGAATCCCTCGTCCGCGGAGCTCTCCGCTCCCTGCAATCCTAGTCTTCCTTGAGAGTTGAATTTTAAAATTTGAATTTTATGATCGTCCGTACCCGTTTCGCCCCATCACCCACCGGCTACCTCCACGTAGGCGGTGCCCGCACCGCCCTTTTCAACTGGCTCTATGCCCGCAAACACGGAGGTCATTTCATCCTCCGAGTCGAAGATACTGATAAGGAGAGAAACACCGAAGAAGCCCGCCAAGCGATTTTCGACGGAATGAACTGGCTAGGTCTCGCCTGGGATGAAGGCCCGGAAAAAGGAGGCGACCACGGCCCCTACTACCAATCCCAGCGCAACGAGATCTACGACACTTATTTCGAGAAACTCCTCGCCGCCGACCGCCTCTACAAGGACGGCGACGCCTACCGTTTCCGCTTTGATCGTAAGCCTGTCACCATGAACGATCTCGTCTGCGGTGAAGTCACCATTGATTATCGCGATGCCTCGAACACGCCCGACATGATCGTCAGGCGCAGCGACGGTTCCTACGTGTTCCATTTCGTGAACGTGGTCGATGACCTTGAAATGAAAATGAGCCACGTGATCCGCGGCGAGGATCACCTGATGAACACGCCCAAGCACCTCCAGCTTATTGAAGCACTCGGTGCCCAGCCTCCACAATACGCACACATACCCCTCATCCTTAACGCCGACGGATCAAAGATGTCAAAACGCGATGCCGGAGCAGCGGTCGGTGATTATCCACGCCAGGGCTTCCTCTCTGAGGCGGTCGTCAATTTTATCGCGCTTCTCGGATGGTCATCGAAATCGGATGATGAAATTTTCAGCCTAACAGAACTCATCGACCGTTTCTCGCTCGAAGGTATCAACCGTGCGCCGGGGCGCTTCGACCTTGAGAAATGCAAGTGGGTGAATCAGCAACACATCGCAAAAATCGATACGGCTGAATTCGCCGATCTAGCCAAACCGTATGTCGAAGCGAAGGGTCTCCCGATCACCGACGACTACCTGACCGTGATTACCGCAGTAAAAGAAAAGGTGCGCCTGCTTTCCGAAGTGCCGGACGCCATCGATTTCCTGGTCACCGACAAGATTGACTACGACCCGGAGGCCACCGCAAAAGCAAAAGGCAACCCGAATGCAGCACATATCCCAGCCCTCGCCGATCACATGGAAACGCTGACCGAGTGGTCTGCCGACATCGCCAAGGCCGCCATCGGCGAAGTCGCGAAAGCCAACGGCGCCAAACCCGGTCAACTCATGTTCCCAACACGCGTTGCCCTCTCAGGCCGCGCCCACGGCCCCGATCTCGGAGACATTTTCACGATACTCGGAAAAGAAAGAACCATCGCGAGGCTAAAAGCCTTCGCCCAATAATCTTCCACTGATCACTCGGCACTCGGCACTTTTTACGTCGTCGCATACCCAAGCCAAGGCCCAAGCCATTTCTCCGCCTCCGTAAGGGTCATCCCCTTGCGTTTCGCGTAGTCCTCCACTTGGTCTTTCTGGAGTTCGGAAAGCGCGAAGTAGTGGCTTTCAGGATGTGAGAAATACAAACCGCAGACCGCCGCGCCCGGATGCATCGCGCAGCTTTCGGTGAGGGAAACTCCAGTTGCGTCGGTTGCACCGAGCAGTTCGAAGAGGATCGGTTTTTCGGTATGGTCGGGCTGTGAAGGATAGCCCGGCGCCGGGCGGATGCCCTGATATTTTTCATGGATCAACGCAGCCTTGGTAAGCTCCCCCTCCGCCTCGTAGCTCCAGTCAATCCGTGCCTGGTGATGAAGTTTTTCAGTAAAGGCCTCCGCAAGCCGGTCCGCGATGGCTTTGACCATGATGGCCCCGTAGGGATCGTTCGCGGCGTCGAGTTCCTTCGCATACTCGTCGGCTCCATGGATGCCCACGACAAAGCCACCGATGTAATCGTTATTGATGGGTGATACCCAATCAGAGAGCGCCACATTCGGTTTACCGGAGGTCTTCTTCAACTGCTGACGGATCGTGTGAAACTTGGTCCGCTCGCTGCCGTCGTCGTTGAATACGGTGATGTCGTCCCCATCGGATTTCGCAGGAAAAAAACCGTAGATTCCGCGTGCTTGAAGGCGGTTTTCCCCAACCAGTTTTTCGAGATATTCGAGTGCCTCGTCGTGAAGCTTCTTCGCTTCGGCGGCTCCTGCCTCATTCTTGGTTTTGAGAATCTTCTTCTCTCGATCCCAAACGCCGCGCAACTCCCATGCATGGAAAAACGGTGTCCAGTCGATGTAATCGACGAGATCGCCGATCTCCGATTCCACAGTTTTCGTGCCCGTGAAGGAAGGCACCGGAGCGGTATAGCTCTCCCAATCGAATTTCGGCGCAGCTTCGCGTGCCTGTTCGATGGTGAGCGTTTCCTTCTTCGGACCACCGAGGAAATTCTCGCGTGCCTTCTGCTGCTTTTCGAGCAGTTCCTTCACAAAACCCTCCCGCCCGTCCTTCGACAAAAGCGAGGTCGTGACCGGCACCGAGCGCGAGGCGTCAAGCACATGGACAACCGGCCCACTATAGTGCTCGGCGATCTTGATTGCGGTGTGCGCGGCGGAGGTGGTCGCACCGCCGATGAGCAGAGGAACCGTGAATCCACGCCGTTCCATTTCCTTGGCGACATGCACCATCTCATCAAGCGAAGGTGTGATCAGCCCGGAGAGCCCGATCACGTCGCTGCCCATTTCGGTGGCTCTATCCAAAATTTTGTCACAGGAAACCATCACGCCCATATCGGTGACTTCGAAGCCGTTGCAGGATAGCACCACGCCGACGATGTTCTTGCCGATGTCGTGGACATCGCCTTTAACGGTCGCGATCAGGAAACGACCTGCAGAGTTTCCACGCTCAGCGAGTTTCAACGCATCATCACGAGACATCGCCGGATTTTTTTCCAAGATCGCGGCGATGTCTCCCTCAAGGTTCTCCGCTTTTTCCGCCTCCATGTAGGGGAAAAGCCAAGCAACTGCCTTCTTCATTACGCGGGCAGATTTCACCACCTGGGGTAGGAACATTTTCCCTGCACCGAACAAATCACCGACCACGCCCATGCCATCCATCAGCGGCCCTTCGATCACTTTCAGCGGCCTGCCGTATTTCTGACGAGCCTCTTCAGTATCCTCGTCGATGAAACGATCAATGCCTTTCAATAGTGCATACTCCAAACGTTTCTCCACAGCCTCTTCCCGCCACGAAAGATCTTCCGCCAACTTCTTCCCGCCGACACCCTTGTAGCTCTCTGCAAGGTCCAGCAGGCGTTCGGTCGAGTCTTCGCGTTTATTGAGCAACACGTCTTCCACGCACTTTAACAGATCCTTTGGAATCTCATCGTAAACCTCGAGCATCCCGGCGTTCACGATACCCATGTCCATTCCCGCCTTCGTAGCGTGATAGAGGAATGCCGAATGCATCGCTTCGCGCACCTTATTGTTCCCACGGAACGAGAAGGAAATATTCGAGACCCCACCCGAGACTTTCGCACCTGGGAGATTCTCTTTGATCCACCGCGTCGCGTTGATGAAATCGAGGGCGTAGTTGTTGTGCTCTTCGATCCCAGTCGCGACGGTCAGGATGTTCGGATCGAAAATGATGTCGTTGGGATTGAAGCCAACTTCATCGACCAGAATCTTGTATGCCCGTTCGCAGATACTGATCTTTTCATCATAGGTAGCTGCCTGCCCCTTTTCATCAAAGGCCATCACGACCACCGCAGCACCATATTTCATGATGTGCTTTGCGTTATTCTTGAAAAGCTCCTCACCCTCTTTCAACGAGATCGAGTTCACGATCCCCTTCCCTTGCAGATGTTTCAGGCCTTCTTCAAGAATTTCCCATTTTGAGGAATCCACCATGATCGGCACCTTCGCGACATCTGGCTCTCCTTGGAGAAGATCCAGATAGCGGCACATCATCGCCTTGCCATCGATCAGCCCGTCATCGAAGCAGATGTCGATCACGTTGGCCCCGTTCGCAACCTGCTGCCGCGCGACCTCAACTGCTTCTTCAAGATCCCCAGCCCTCACCAGCTTTGCGAAACGCGGGGATCCGGCGACGTTGGTTCGTTCCCCGATCATGAGAAAGCCTTTCACATCGTCGTGGTTGTAGGCGTCCGTTCCGGAAAGTCTGAGTGCTGGTTTGATCGATTTCATAAAATAGGAAGAGGTAGAGGAAGAGGTAAAGATTTACCGCAAAGGCGCAAAAGTCGCTAAGGGGCGCAAAGTTAAGATGGAAAATTGTGGACGAGTCTTTTCAATCCATCGGCCAGCTTGAGATTGTGAAAATTGATCAGAAGACCGAGATGATTGCCGGACATGCGCAGGTAGGTGAGCAACTGTGCCGAATGAATTGGTTCCAGATTAGCGACAGTCTTGATCTCAACAACCAGAGAATTATCCACGAGTAAATCGATTCGATAAGCCTCCGGAACCACTAGTCCTTTGTAATTTATCGGGAGACTCACTTGCCTCTCAGATGAGATTCCCTGCAACCCTAGTTCATGCAACAATGAAACCTCGTAAGTTTTTTCCAGCAAACCTGCCCCAAGTTCCCGATGCACTTCGATCGCAGCCCCAATGACCTGATTGGAAAGCTTATTCAAATGCTCCTTCATATTCTTTCTTTGCGATCCTTAGCGACTTTTGCGCCTTTGCGGTAAATCTTTTTCACTTCGGAAGCCGTCTTGGGGTCACCCCTCTCACACCTTCAGCGATCGCCCGGATGTGTTCCGGAGTGTTTCCGCAGCAACCTCCGGCGAAGTTGATCAGCCCGTCTTCCGCGAAATTTCTCATGAAGTCCTTCATGTGCGAAGGCTCGAGATCGAAGCCGGTTGGTGCCAGTGGATTCGGCAGGCCCGCGTTCGGATACGCAGATACAAAAGTTTCCGCTATTTCAGAAAGCTCTGCAAGAAAAGGCTTCATGAGATCCGGCCCCAGCGAACAGTTTAGACCGATTGCCAGAGGCTTCACGTGAGCAAACGCATTCCAGAGCGCCTCGACTTTCTGTGCTGAGATCATGGTTTCACCACCGAGCCCGACGGCCGCGGAAATGATCACTGGGAGCTTCACCCCGTCTTCATCGAACACCTCCTGCACGGCCACCGCAGCAGCCTTTGCATTGAGCGAATCAAAAATCGTCTCGATCATCAGAATATCGCAACCACCTTCAATCAGGCCGCGCACTTGCATGCGGTAGGCTTCCAGCACTTGATCGAAAGTCACCACCCGGAACGCCGCATCCTCGGCATCCGGCGAGTTACTCAGGGAAACCGTCAATGGCCCAATGGCACCAGCAACGTAGCGTTTCACTCCGGTATCCGAGCCGACATCGTCCGCCATCTTCCGGGCGAGCTTAGATCCCTCCACATTCATTTCCCACGCCAGCTCATTCAGAAAGTCATCCTCAAGGATCTTCTGGAAAAACTCCGGATCTTTCCGCCCGCCCTTCTCACGCGGATCTTCCACGAAAAACTCACTCTGCGCGATCCCCGTCGCGGAAAACGTATTGGTTTCACAGATGTCCGATCCCGCCTCGTAGAAGCACTTATGGATATCTCCAATGACGTCCGGCTGCGTCAGAGAAAGGATGTCCCCGTTGTTCAGCACATCCTTTTCATTCTTAGCAAACCTCTCTCCACGCGCCGCCGCTTCATCCAGATCATACGTGCGGATCGTTGTTCCCATCGCCCCGTCGAGCACCAGAATCCTTTCCGCGAGACTTTTCTCCAACTCCGCTGTATTATCCGCCTGCGCCATGACCGGAATCTAAACAGGCTTCCGTCCTGATCAAGAGTCAAATCATCAAATCGCGATATGATGATACAAAACCTTCCGATCTCGCAGGGATAGATCCAAAATCGAAGAATATCCGTGTATTACCGCATGAAATACGCATCAATCTCCGTAGAGAACATCACGCAATGTCCGCCATCCAAGTCATCCACCAAGACCGCGTCCCAAAGACCGGCTTTCTCGCCATTCCGGGACGTCTCGATTTCAACCAACTCCTCCACCTCGAAAAGTCCCTTCAAGGCAGGGAAATCACCTTTCTCATCGAGGAAGACGACCACCACGACCCAGCGATCCGGGGCTTTATGGAAAAATCGGAAACCGGAGCAATGTTCTCCATTTCCGATAAAAATCCCGCCTCAGTTGGGAAAGAACTCGCTGGTTACCTCAAGGACAGCGGCATCCTACTCTTCGTCCCTGGACGTGCAGTTGCACGACTTGCCACGCCCATCCACATTCCGTCCCCTATCCTTAAAACCCTCGCCTCCTTCGGTCTGCCGACTCTTCCCATCGCCATCGACTGCCCCCAAGAGTCCTGCCTAGGTATCGAGAAATCTGCTTCACTCCCGCAAGCGGTCATCGCCTTCGGAAAAATTCTCGAAGCCAAATCCTCTTCGCTCCCCGCCATCCAGGCAAACATACTCCAGGCCTTCGAGGATGCCTACTCGACCCGCTCCATCCTCAAAGGTTCCCTCGCCACCGCCCTTCTCCAAGGACTGATAAACAATCCCAACGACAGGCTCGTCGATGGCTCAGACGATGCGACCCTCGATTTCTCAAAAATCCTTCCGGTCGCCATCGCCCTCTCGAAGCACATCAAGGAGGAAACCGACAAAGCCCGCGTTGCCATCGTCCTCCCTCCGGGAAAAGGCGGACTGATCGCGAACCTCGCAGTCATCTTCGCTGGAAAAATCCCGGTGAACCTGAATTTCACCGCCTCCCACGATGCGATCCGTTCCTCCATCCGCCAGGCAGATGTGGATAGGTTCATCACTGCGGATCCATTCGTCCGCAAGGTCTCCACCTTCCCTTGGCCGCCGAACCGCGACCTCATTTTCATCGAGCGCGCCATTCCAGACTTAAAGAAGGATATCGTAAAGTGGGGCATCCTTTCCAAGCTCCTCCCCGCATCCGTCCTAGCCGGAATACTTGGCCTTAACAAACGCCACGACAGCGACGAAGCCATCCTCCTCTTCACATCCGGCTCCTCTGGCGAGCCGAAAGGAGTCCCTCTCACCCACCGCAACGTCCTAGCAAACGTCCTCCAGTTCGCCACCCGTCTGGACATGGGTCGCGAAGCCTCACTGCTCGGCTGCCTGCCACTGTTCCACTCCTTCGGCTGTACCGTCACCCTCTGGTATCCTGTCATCGAGGGAATCAACCTCATCACCTACCCCTCGCCGCTGGAAACGAAACGCCTCGCGGAGCTCATCTCTCTCCACCAGATCAACGTCCTCCTCGCCACGCCGACCTTCCTGCGCGGCTACATGAAACGCATCGACCCCGCGCAACTCGAGTCACTCGATCTCATCGTCACCGGTGCGGAAAAACTCCCACAAAACCTCGCCACAGCCTTCGAGGAAAAATTTGGAATCCACCCAATGGAAGGATACGGCCTCACCGAGACCTCTCCCGCCACAAACGTAAACTTACCAAATCCCGAGGAGGAAAAGAACACTCATTCCCTCCCCTCAAGACTCAACGGATCGGTGGGTCAACTCCTTCCCGGGGTCGCCATCAAACTCATCGATGCAGTTTCCGAAAAGGAAGTCCCACTCGACCAACCTGGAATTATCATCCTCAAGGGCGCGAACATTTTCCCCGGCTATCTCCGTGACGAAAAGAAAACCAAGGAAGTCCTCTCCGAAGACGGCTGGTTCAAAACCGGCGACGTCGGTTTCCTCGATGCGGACGGATTCCTGCACATCCAAGGACGCATCTCGCGTTTCTCGAAAATTGCCGGCGAAATGGTTCCACACGAAACCATCGAAGGCGCCATCAACAAAGTCCTCGGCCTCGACAGCGAAACCGAAAGAAAAGTCGCCATCGTAGGCATCCCGGATGAGAAGAAAGGCGAAGCCCTCGTGCTACTCTCCACCATCGCCGGCCCCGCGCTAGAGCAGGAATGCATCGACCTCCGCTACAAGCTCCTCGACGAAGGCCTGACCTCTCTATGGTGCCCAAGAATCATCGTCCCCGTCGAGGAAATCCCCCTCCTCGCCTCCGGCAAACTCGATATCAAGAGCTGCCAGGAACTGGCGAGGTAAGGAGACGGGACATTCCTGTCCCGACTGACCGGCACAAGCATTAGACGGAACAGAAATGTCCCGTCTCCTATTTCGAGAAAACCAACTTGCCGTCCTCAAGCTCCCCCTTGATCACGTCCCCATCCACGAAATTCCCTTCAAGCACATCCAAGCTGAGGGGATCTAACAAGAGGTGTTGGATCGCCCGTTTCAGTGGTCTAGCACCATACACGGGATCGTAACCTTGGTTGCCGATGTGTTCTTTGGCCTCCTTAGATAGAGCCAGTCCTAGACCCTGTTTCGTAAGTCTCTTACGGACCCGGTCGAGCTGGAGATCGACGATGGTGGTGAGGTCCTCACGACCAAGACGGTCGAAGATCACGATCTCGTCGATACGGTTCAGGAATTCGGGGCGGAAGTGCCCACGGAGAGCTTCCATCACGGATGCTTCGCTCTGCTCTGCATTTTCCTCCCCGAGGATATGCTGCGAGCCGATGTTCGAAGTCATGATGAGGACGGTGTTACGAAAATCGACCGTGCGACCTTGGCCATCGGTGATGCGTCCATCGTCGAGAACTTGCAGGAGAACATTGAAAACATCCGGATGCGCCTTCTCGACCTCATCGAAAAGCACCACCGAATAAGGCTTCCTCCGCACATTCTCCGAGAGCTGTCCGCCCTCGTCGTAACCGACGTATCCAGGAGGCGCTCCGATCAGGCGAGAGACGCTGTGCTTCTCCATATACTCCGACATATCGATACGCACCATTGCGGCCTCGTCATCGAAGAGGAACTCGGCGAGGGCTTTCGAGAGTTCGGTTTTCCCGACACCGGTAGGGCCGAGAAAAAAGAAAAGAGCCAATGGGACGGTTCTCATCCTGCAGACCGGCACGAGCGCGGCGGACGGCATTCGCTATAGCGGTGATTGCTTTTTTCTGGCCGACCACACGGTCACCGAGGCGCGCTTCCATCGTGACGAGCTTCTGCTTCTCGCCTTCTTGCAGACGATTTACAGGAATCCCAGTCCATGAGGAAACGACACGGGCAATGTCCTCCTCGGTTACCTCTTCCTTTAGCATTGCTCCGTTTTTCTGGAGGTGTGCCAGACCTTTCTCAGCCTTTTCTAGGGCTTTCTGCGCCTCCGGAATATCCCCGTAGGTGATCTGTGAACCGCGTGTCAGGTCGCCGATCCGTTGCGCCTTTTCCACCTAAGTTTTGAGAGCGTCGATCTTTTCCTGGGAGGTACGGACTTCATCAATCACCGCCTTCTCATTGCGCCACTGCGCCATCATTCCGGAGGACTGCTCCTTGAGATTCGCCTGCTCCTCCTTGACCTTTTCCAAACGAGCTTCCGATGCCTTGTCGGTCTCTTTCTCGAGAGCCTTTTTCTCCATCTCAAGCTGCATAATCTGCCGCTCCAGCACATCGATTTCCGTAGGCATGGAGTCCAACTCGATTTTCAAACGCGAAGATGCCTCATCCATTAGATCCACCGCCTTATCCGGAAGGAAACGGTCGGAGATATACCTGTCGGAAAGCACCGCAGCTGCGACGATGGCTCCGTCTTGGATGCGCACGCCATGATGAACTTCGTAGCGCTCTTTCAGTCCTCGCAAGATCGCCACCGTGTCCTCCACCGATGGCTCACCAACTTTAACCGGCTGGAACCGCCGCTCCAGCGCAGCGTCTTTCTCAATATACTTCCGATATTCGTCCAGGGTCGTCGCGCCAATGGCATGGAGTTCCCCCCGGGCAAGCTGCGGCTTGAGCATGTTCGAGGCATCTGCCGCCCCTTCACCTGCCCCAGCCCCGACGATGGTATGCAGCTCGTCAATGAACAGGATGATACGCCCGTCAGAATCGGTGACCTCTTTCAGAAATGCTTTCAGGCGTTCCTCGAACTCACCGCGAAACTTCGCACCAGCCAGCATCGAACCGATATCTAGAGAGACGACCATCTTGTACTTCATGGAGTCAGGCACATCTCCGGAAACAATGCGCCGGGCAAGTCCTTCCACGATGGCAGTCTTACCAACCCCCGGTTCGCCAATGAGCACCGGGTTGTTTTTCGTGCGGCGCGAAAGCACCTGAAGCACCCGCCGAATTTCATGGTCTCGACCAATCACTGGATCGATTTTCCCAGCACGGGCGCGAGCAGTTAGATCCGTTCCGTATTTCTCCAGCGTCTGATATTTTCCCTCCGGATCGGCATCCGTCACTTTCTGTGAACCACGAGCCTCCTTGATCGCAGCCTCCGCTTGCTTCTCATCCAGCCCCGCATCTTTCAGCAGTTTCCCGGCAGGCGAATCCCCTCTCAGCGATCCCAAAAGAAAATGCTCCACTGAGAGGTAGTCATCCCCCATTTTCTCCCTAACCCCATCCGAGGCATCGAGAGTCGCCCGCAGCCCCGCGCTGATCTGGGGCTGAGTGGAAGCACCTTGGACGGAAACTTCGTTCGAGAGAGCCGTTCCAACCGCAGCTTTCAGCATTGGGATATCAACCCCAGCTTTCTGAAGAATCGGAACCGCGATCCCCCCTTCCTGCTGCAACAGAGCAAGGAGAACATGCGCGCTTTTCAGCTCCACATGCGATGATTTCGAAGCGATCCCCTGAGCGGACTGGAGAGCTTCTTGAAGTTTCTGGGTAAATTGGCATTTATAAGCCATTTTCGGCATGTTATGGAAAATCAATTACTTCGCGCCAAAATCCACATCAGATCGGAAATCCGGTTCAGAAACACTCTGACAATTTCCGGCACCTGCCCGCCATCTTGATGGAGGGCGAGGACGTATCGCTCTGCGCGACGAGCCACCGTGCGAGCGAAATCAAGGTACGCCCTCGTCATGGAACCCTCCGCGCCTGGCACCGCCCAGTGGGTAAATTTCACTCCGGCCTGCTCGATACCTTTCGCCGTTTCCGTGAGCCATTCCAGATCTTCGAGGGTGACAGCGGAGTAACCTTTCTCACTGTATTTTTCCTGATCCTCCGGAAGGCATGCGAGCTGCCCCATGAGTGCGAAGAGGAGTTTTTGTAAGCGATCGAGGATTTCGGTATGCCTGCCCTCCACATCGGAAGCCCTTGCGAGACCAATGGATGCATTCAGCTCGTCGATGGTGCCGAGGGCAATGAAGCGGAGCGACGTTTTCGCGATACGGCGGCCGAACATCAGATCCGTCTGTCCGTCGTCGCCGCGTTGGGTGATGATACTCATTTCATTAAAGATGCAGATTGAATCTCTCCCCGCAACAACGAAGATGGACAGAACAAGGATGAGAGAAACGGAATTGGCGAATCGGCTGGAGGACGCGGTATGCGCGGTGGTGCGGGGACAGAAAAATACAGTAAGGCGGGTGCTCGCGTGCATGTTCTCAGGTGGCCATGTGCTACTGGAAGATTATCCGGGCACGGGAAAAACCACGCTAGCAAAGGCGATTTCGAAATCCATCGCCGGCGCGGAGTTTAAGCGGGTGCAGTTCACACCCGACCTGCTGCCTTCGGATATCCTCGGCGTTTCCGTGCTCAATGCGCGCACGCAGGAATTCCGCTTCCACAAAGGACCGGTGTTTACCGACATCCTGCTAGCCGATGAAATCAACCGCGCCTCCCCGCGCACCCAGAGCGCACTGCTCGAAGCGATGGGGGAACGGCAGGTAACAGTGGAGGGCGACCGCTACGATCTGGACGGGCTATTTTTTGTGATCGCCACCCAGAATCCCGTTGAGTTCCGAGGCACCTACCCCCTGCCCGAGGCGCAGATGGATCGCTTCGCCATGCAATGTAGGCTTGGCTATGTCAGTGCGGAAGAAGAAGCGAAAATTCTCGAGGATCAGCGCGAGAAGCATCCGCTCAAATCAATGCAGCCAGTCCTTTCCCGTGAGGAGATTTTGGAAGTTTCGGCAGCCGCACGGCAAATCCGTTTCAGCGACGAGCTGCGCCATTACGCGGTAGCACTGGTTGCGGCGACCCGTGGCGTTCCGGAAATCCAGCTCGCCGCCAGCCCGCGCGCTTCCCTCGCACTGATGAAAATTTCCCAAGTCATGGCGCTTTTCGAAGGTAGTGAATTCGTCACGCCGGAGGTGATCCAATCGGTGGCCGTGGATGTGATCGCCCATCGCCTCGTGCTTGCGCCAGAATCGAGATACTCCGGAATGGACGCGAGCGAAGCAGTCGCAGACATCATCGCGAAAGTCCCGGCTCCAGTGTAAATAATCATGAACCGCGCGATTCCAAAACGCTTCCTGATTCTCCACGCTTTCTACAACCGAGGTGCGGCGGTTCAGCATTGGTTCGCACAACGCATCCGTCCGGCAGGTGCAGCTTGCCTGATGGCGGTTTGTTTTGCCGCCTTCATGAGTATAGGCCAACCCAAGGATTCCATTTTCCAGATCTTCTGTTTTTCCCTTGGCCTGCTGACCCTAGCATTCTGTTGGGTTATTTTCCGTAGCGCGAAGCTCAAGGCTACCCACCGCCTTCCGAGCCACGCGACTGTCGGCGAACCGGTCAACTATTCCGTCGTCGTGGAGAACACGGGAAAACGAAAACTCCGCAGCATTCTGCTCGCCCAGATCCCACCCGATCCCCGCCCCACCTCCACTGAATTTTCCTTTCTCAAAGAACCCGGTGAAGACGCGAGGAACATCTTCGACCGCACGATGGTCTATTACCGCTGGCAGTGGCTGATGTCCCGGAAGAAAGGATTCACGGCAACCGAAAGCAGCCGAATCGGCGAGCTTGGACGCGGCGAAAAATTACGCCTCCCAATGAGCCTCGTCCCACATCGGCGCGGGGTGATTGCGATGAATCAGCTTCGTGCTCTGCTCCCGGATCCACTCGGTTTTTTTCAAAAATGTAAGGAAGTCGAATCAGATCCGGACAGGCTCGTGGTTTTGCCGAGACGCTACCGGCTGCCACGGATTTCCATGCCTGGAGAGGCCGCCTTCCACATCGGTGGCGAGCAAACAGGAAACGCTACGGGTAGTGCGGGCGAGTTCGTCGGCCTGCGTGACTACCGACCGGGAGATCCGCTTAGGCAGATCCATTGGAAGAGCTGGGCACATACGGGGAAGCCGGTCGTGAAGGAATTGGAAGACACCTTCTACCCGCGCTACGCTCTCGTGCTGGATACCTTCACAGGATCACCGGATGAAAATATCTTTGAGGAAATAGTTTCTGTAGCGGCATCTTTTGTCGTCGGATTGGATCGAAACGACACCCTACTCGACCTCATGTTCATCGCGGACAAGGCGCACACCCTCACCTCCGGGCGAGGGATGGGAAAGGCTGAGATGCTACTAGAAGTCCTCGCCGGAGTCTACCTGGATAGGGAGGAGCGCTTCGATACTCTTTCCCGAAGTGTTTCAAGCCACCGTGGGCACATGACTTCCTGTCTGGTGATCCTGAACGGTTGGGATGCGAAACGCGCCGAGTTCGTAAGCAGCCTTTTGAAATCCGGGATCACATGTGTTCCCTTTGCCGTCGGCCACGGCAAGAGGCCGCCGGATTTCGCAGGCCACTGGCTGGAGTCAGGGGAAATCGAACGTGACCTCCTTCGCTTGCCGCCGAGCTTCTCCGCAGCCAGATTGTAACCTACAAATCATGGAATCCGAAGTCCACCCTCCACCCCGGCTACTGATCGGTACCAGCCTCCTGTTCTGGGGCGCAATCACCGGAAATGCAGTCCTAGGACTCATCGCGGCAATGTTGGTCGAGGGAGCAAACTGGATCCGCTTCCGCTGGGAGTTCGAAGACGCCGCCTGCTCACGGGCATGGCGGATCTGCATGATACTCATGCTCATCGCCAGCTCCCTAATCTGGCTGGATGGCGATAGCGCCGCCCGCCACACCGCCCTGCCGAAACTGATAGCCTGGATGCCCCTGCTCTTGCTACCGCTCCAGTTTGTCCAAAGCTTCGGCACCCGCGACCGGATTGCGCTGAACAGCTTTTCCTTTTTCTCCAAGCTACACCGTAAGCGGAACCGGCGGCTCGGACTCAGTGACTCGGTCATCAATTTCAATTTCGGAAATCTCTATTTCATCGCGATCATCACCGCCACTAGCCTCGGCACCCACGCCCAGGAAAGAATCTTTTTCCCGGGCCTCGTGCTCCTCGTTGGGTGGCTCGTATTTTCCCGCGTCAGCATCAGGCCACTGGCATTTTGCATACTCGTGCTGACGGCGGGTCTCATCGGTCTCGGCGGCCAGATCGGGCTGAGAAAAGCCTATCAATGGGTAGACAATCTTTCAGGTGCGGGAGGCTACCCGGGCACCGATCCGACCGTAAACAAAACGGCCATCGGCTCTCTGGGGAAACTCAAACAATCGCCGGAAATGTTGTGGCGGATTAAGCCATCGGACGGAAAAACTGCACCCAAGCTGATTCGCCTGGCTACTTACAATCGCTACCGCGGCGTTTCTTGGAAAAACAAACTACCAGAAGAACTTAGAGCAGAGGAAAATCTTTTCCGGGAGCTTACCACGATCGAGATCACCGATGGAGACCCTTACTACCTCGTCCGCGAAGGGATGGTGCAGGAGGATGTTCTTAAAGAACTTCCTTCGTTGAGTATTCGCGGTGCAGCGAGAGCCGGAGTTCTCCTACCCCTCCCCGGGAATGTAGCGACTCTCCAAGGGTTCGACCTGGACAGCATCGAAATCAACCAGCTTGGAACGGTCAGAATTTTCCCAAAGAAAGCCATCATCAGCGGCTCGGTGAGATGGAAAGACGGTGCTACCCCGGAAGCACCACCATGGCCGGAGTATGATCTGAACATCCCGAAGGAGGAACAGGAAATCGTGCAACAGATCTCCGCAGATTTGGGTCTGAGCGAATTCCCCACAGCGGGATCGAAAGTCGCCAGGATCCGGCAGTGGTTCTACAAAGAGTTCGAATACACCCGCTATCTGAGCATCCGCCCGCCGCTGAACACACGCCCCAGTGCGGTTGGAATTTTCCTCACCAAGGGCAAGCGGGGCCACTGCGAGTATTTCGCGACAGCCGCAACCCTCCTGCTCCGTGCCGCCGGAGTTCCAGCTCGATATTGCGTGGGATTTTCCGTAATGGAAAGGGACTACAAGCGTGGGGAATATGTCATCCGAGGCACCCACGGTCATGCATGGTCTCGTTACTGGGATGGCACTCGCTGGATTGATTTCGACGCTACCCCTCCCGACTGGTTGGCGGCGGAAACCTCAGGCGAAACAAAATCACAATGGTTCGGCGATAGCTACCAACGCCTGAAAGAAGACTTCTTCTTGTGGAGAAACCGCCCGAAAAACCGAGTAGCGGCAACCATCGTCATGTGGTTGATCGGGCTGTCCGTGCTGGCATTCGTGGTGAAGCGCCTTTGGAAGTCCAAGGTCGCTGTCGGGAAAGAAAAACTCAATCCGTATTCAAGCGCTCCACCTCTGAGGACTCCCCTCCACGATCTCGAAAGCTCCGCACGCAGTATCCTAGGAAGCCGACCAGAGGGAGAAACGTTCCCAAGGTGGCTCGCCCGCCTCTCCGGAACACACATCTCGGGCAGCCTCCTCTCCGAAGCAATATCCCTCCACCAGCGCCTGCGTTTCGATACCGAACCGGCCCCTCCAGCACAGGAAGAGCGCCTTACCAGCCTTGTAAGGGATCTCGAAAAACAAATCCGCCGTAGTGGAACACAGCAGCTTTAAGAATCAGGCTGGGCTACCCGGGCTCCAGCCGATTTTTTGTGAAAATGAAAACCCTTTCCATTTCGCTCCTTAAACCAACCCCTTACGTAGAAACTCCTTCCGGGGCAGCGGAAAAAACCACTCCCTGAACGATACCGCCGCGCTTCACCTCTTGTGAAAAATCTACGGTAGGCAGGGCGCAACAACAGCATGGGGGTTGAGTCC
>TARA_B110000037_G_scaffold9660_1_pt1 | contig 21723 bp, 17 predicted proteins | sample TARA_B110000037 | Tara Oceans TARA_B110000037 (sample SAMEA4397196) | marine metagenome | biome: Polar Biome; feature: [MIX] marine epipelagic wind mixed layer (ENVO:01000061); material: water (ENVO:00002006), including particulate matter (ENVO:01000060) such as... | depth 10-100 m
CCTGGTAAATATTCGTGTACGCCTTTTCTTTATCTTAAAATTGATATTGATATAAAATTAGGCCTGCGATAGGAAAGATACAGTTATTTTTATGTTGAATTGATTATATATCTTTGAGTAATTGGATTTAACATAGGACAAATCTTTATAAACTATGAAAAGATTAACGATACTTATATTATTTACAGTTTTATCTTTAGGGGTGCATGCACAGTTTTGGATTACCGGGGTGACATTCAACCCAACAACACCTTCGACTTGTGATAATGTTACTGCAACTGTATCTGGTGGTAAAGTTTGTGGTAATTCGGTTATAACCCATGATAGTACGTCTTTTAATGGTGGTATTCCAACTATTCATGTAAATGATCAACTAGGTCCAATTTGTTTGCCAGTAATTGCTACGTTTACTCTCCCAGTCACGATAGGTAATTTATCGGCCGGTTATGATACTGTAACCGTAAAATATTATCAGAATGGTCTTCTTACCGAAACTCATGATTTTACAATCTTAGTTTCTAATTCCGGTAATGTTATACATGATACGCTTAGCATTTGTCAAGGAGATAGTATTCAAGTTTATGGAAACTGGCAATCTCAGGTTGGTATTTATTCTGATACCATTCCTGCTTCTACCTGTGATACGATCAAAGAAACTTATTTAATGTACAGCTCCTTATCTGAATTTTACAACACAATAAACATTTGTCAAGGTGATTCGGCATTTATTAAAAAGGTTTGGAGAAAAACAAGTGGTCAGTTTATAGATAGTATAAGTTCCAGTCTATTTTGCGATAGCACTATAATTACTACTTTGATTGTGGGAGCCAATAAAAACGATAGTAATAATGTTGTAATATGTCAAGGTAGCAGTTATTTTACTGGAATAAGGAACTTGACAGAAGCCGGAATTTATTATGATACTTTATCAACTTGGTTAAATTGTGATTCAGTTATTATTTCTAATTTATCTGTTAATCGAAGAGACACTTTGACAATTGATGCACAAATCTGTTTAGGGGAAGTCTTTTATGCAGGAGGGACATACCAAGCTACTTCAGGTGCTTACTTTGATTATTATTCGAATGTATTTGGTTGTGATAGTTTACAAATCACCAACCTGGACGTTAACTTAACCTTTGTTAGCAGTTCTAATGATACTATTTGTGATGGAGAGAATTACCAATTTCAAGGACAAATGTTTTCTAATGCTGGTTTTTACTTCGATTCGTTGCAATCTGTTAATGGATGTGATAGTGTTTATACTTTAAATTTGGCTGTTAAACAAACTAAATTGGTAAGCAATGATACAACAGCCTGCCTTGAGGATAGCCTTATTCTATTTGGTAATTTGGTTAATACTACATCCACAGTTAGTCAAGTTTTCGTTGGTACAAATGGCTGCGATAGCACTTACAGTTATGATGTTGTTATATATCAACCAGATACAAGTGAATTTGATACCTTAATCTGCGATCATGATAGTTTGTTGTTTAACGGTATGTATCTATCTTCGGCAGGGAATTATTATCAATTCTATTCTTCCGTGTTTGGATGTGATTCTGTTCATGAATTAGTCATGAAAACTGAAACATGCGTAGGACTGGTTTCGTCAGCTATTCAATTTAAAGACAAGTTAATTTTCCCAAACCCTACAATAGATTATTTAAATATAACTGAACAAATTGATCATGTTGAAAGTATAGTTATTTCCGATTTAATTGGCAAAGAGGTACTGGGAATGAATCAAATTACTTCATCAAAAGTTGATATTAGCACTTTGCCAAACGGCATATACCTGATCAAATTAATAACAAAGGAAGGCTTTACCTTAAGTAAGTTTATAATTTCGAGATAATTCTAGTTTATGGCAATTGCTGTTAAACAGTTGTTTCCATCTATGGCGGCTGAAATAATACCACCAGCATATCCTGCACCTTCACCAATAGGATAAAGATTGTCTATGTTAATATGTTGGAAAGTATCTTTCTTTCTTGGAATTCTTACGGGAGATGATGTTCTACTTTCAGTTGCTACCACGATTGCATCGTTAGTTAAATAGCCAACCATGTTTTTAGCAACTAGTTTAAAGGCTTTTCTTAACCTGGAGCTTATAAAATTTGGAAGAAGTAAATGAATAGGAGAAGGAGTCAAGCCAGCCATATAAGAGCTTTCAGGTAAAGTGTTAGAATTAATTCCATTAACAAAATCAGCCAACCGTTGTGCAGGAGCAGCTTGAGTTTGACCAACTGATTGCCACATTCTATTTTCAATTTGTTTTTGAAAATACATGCCTGCTAATGCTCCATGTTTATGAAATTCTTTGAGGTCATCCCATTCTACTTCTACAACTACACCCGAATTGGAGAAAGGGTAATCTCTTTTTGAAGGGGACCATCCGTTAGTAACTATTTCATCTTGTTCTGTAGCGCAAGGTGCTACTACACCCCCTGGACACATGCAAAATGAATAAACACCTCTTTCATCAACTCGTTTTACCCAACTGTAAGAAGCTGCAGGAAGAAATTCTCTAGTTTTAGAAACTTCATCAACAGAGCAATGATATTGTATTGAATCTATTACTGATTGTTGATGTTCAACTCTAACACCAAGCGAAAAGGGTTTGAATTCAAGAGCTATTTTGTTCTTATCAAGAAGATTGAAAATATCTCTAGCACTATGGCCAGTAGCAAGAATAAGGTGGTTAATATTAAGAATCTTTACATCTTCATTAACTAAATCCTTTACCTCTATTGATTCAATTTTAGAATTAGTTATATTAATATTTTGAAGTAATTGATTGAACTTAATCTCACCTCCACAATACTCAATATGTTGGCGAATGTTTTCAATTATTTTCGGTAATTTATTCGTTCCAATATGAGGGTGGGCCTGAATTAGAATATCCTTTGTCGCACCGAACTGAACTAATTTTTCTAATATTTCCTGCTGGCTTCCTCGTTTTTTAGAACGAGTATAAAGCTTTCCATCAGAAAAAGTCCCAGCTCCTCCTTCTCCAAAACAATAATTTGAATTTGGGTTAACCGTGTGCTCTTTAATAAGTAATGCAAGATCACGTCGTCTTTGTTTAACTGATTTTCCGCGCTCTAAAATAATTGGTTTGTAATTATTCTCGATGGCTTTAATAGCAGCAAATAACCCTGCTGGGCCAGCCCCAATTATATGTATTTCAGGTTTATCACTTACGTTTTGTTTTATTAACTTATATTCAAATAAATCTTTCTCATCCTGTTTTTCATCGGTTGATAAAACAACATTATAGGTTAAAATATATTTAACCAATTTTCTACGAGCATCAATGTTTTCCCGAACTAATTCGAAACTTTCTATGATTTTTGAAGATACCGATAAGGCACTTGCTAATAGTAATCTAATATCGAATTCGTTGTTCTTTTTTTCAGGTAGAACTGAAATTTGTACCTTATGGCTCATTAAGTTTTTTGTTTTTTCTTTTTGGCTGCTGGAAAAAGAACATTATTTAGTATTAATCTATAGCCGGGTGAATTAGGAAACAAGCTTAAATCAGTAGGAGGGTCTCCCACGTAATGCTGATAATCAGCTGGGTCGTGTCCACCATAAAATGTCCATTGTCCTTTCCCGAATTTACCATGGATATATCTTGCTGAGTTTAACGATTTGGTTTCACCCATAATAAGAACTTCAGGTTTAATAAACTCTTTATTATAAGCAGTGGTTTGTCCCATAAATCCTTTTAACACAGATTCATGATTCTGACATAACATAGTTGGAACAGGATCCCACTTTGCTGAGAATTCAAACAAAGTAAAGTAATCTAAATTTTCAGGTGTTTTTGCATGTTTTTTTGTTGCATCAATACTTGAAAATTCATACTCTAAAGGATTAGCAGATAATATGAAATCTTTAAAAGCAAAAGTTTTAGAATAGTCAAGTTTGTTTTGTGCATTTGGATCAGAAGCATCACCATCAAACATGTTTGCGCAGATGTCGATTTTTTCCGCTGCCAAAGCAATATCATATGAATCGGTACCTGAACACATTGAAAACAAAAAACCACCACCTGCAGTGTACTCTTTAATTTTTGTTGCAACACCTAATTTCAATTCAGAGACTTTATTAAAGCCCAATTCAAGGGCTTCTTTTTCTGATGTTCTTACTTGATTTTGATACCAACCTGCATTTCTATAAGCACCATAAAACCGACCATATTGACCAGTGAAATCTTCATGATGCATATGTAACCAATCATATTTAGGTAATTCACCTTGAATGATTTGCCTATCATAAATAACCTCATATGGAATTTCTGCATAAGTCAAAACCAAGGTAACAGCATCATCCCAAGGCTGTTTTCCTTCTGGACTATACACTGCTATTTTTGGCACTTTTTCCAGTTTGACTAAATCCATGTTTTTTTCTGGGCTCAATATTTCAGATTCAATTGCAATAGCTTGTGCATCAGCAATTATTTCATAGCTAACTCCTCTTATTACACATTCAGATTCGATTTCTTTAGCGTTTGGCAGCATGAAACTGCCACCTCTGTAGTTAAGAAGCCATTTTATTTCTAAGTCATTTTCAAGTACCCAAAAAGCAACACCATAAGCTTTTAGGTGATTGGATTGGCTTTGATCCATTGGGATCAATAATTTTGAGGCAAAAGCATAGTTTCCTATTAGAACTAATATTATGTTAATTAAAATTTTCATAAACTATAATAAAGGTAGGATATTTACCTTTTAGGTGTATTAAAAAGGACTTTCTTCCTCTTCATTAGATAAAGATGAATTCATCTTTGACTGTACAATAAAATTATTTGATTCTTCGTCGAACGCACTGTTAGGTTGTAGTGAGTTTCCACCGTAATCGTCTAGATCCTCATCAAAATTATCAAATTTCGCAAAGTGTTTTATGAACTTAAGATCTACTTCGTCTAGAGCACCATTACGATGTTTTGCAATAATTATTTGAGCCTTTGATTCAGTTGAATTTCCATTTTCATCCTCCATTATATTGTAATATTCGGGACGATAGATGAACATAACCATATCAGCATCTTGCTCAATAGCGCCAGATTCACGTAAATCGGAGAGCATTGGTTTTTTGTCTCCTCCTCTTGTTTCAACAGCTCTACTTAGTTGCGATAAAGCAAGAATAGGAACATTGAGTTCTTTAGCAATCCCTTTTATAGACCTTGAAATTGTACTAATTTCTTGTTCCCTGTTCCCTTTGCCTTCATTACCAGCTGTCATTAATTGCAAATAGTCAATAATCACCATTTGAATATCATGTTGACTTTTTAATCTTCTACATTTTGCTCTTAATTCAAAGACACTTAATCCGGGTGTATCGTCAATAAAAAGTTTAGCATTAGAAAGTTTATTAATCTTAGTATTAAGTTGTTCCCATTCAAAACTTTGAAGATCACCTCTTTTTAGTTTTTCGGCAGATAATTCTGTTTCAGCAGAGATCAGCCTGTTTACCAATTGAAGAGATGACATTTCTAAAGAAAAAATTGCAACTGGTTTTTCAAAGTCAACGGCTGAGTTTCTGGCTAAAGATAACACAAATGAAGTTTTACCCATACCTGGCCTGGCTGCAATTACCACCATGTCAGAAGGTTGAAAACCTGCAGTTACCTTGTCTAAATTATTGAATCCTGAAGGCACACCGCTAATACCTCCTTCTTGCTTACTTAATTCTTCTATTTTCTGTATGGCCTCGTGCATGAGGTCTTCCATTTTGGAGAAATCTTTACGAATATTTCCTTCAGTAATATTATATAATCCTTTCTCTGTTTTGTCTAGTAAATCAAATACATCAGAGGTATCATCATAACTATCTCGTATTGTTTCAGATGAAATTTTAATTAATTCTCTTAATATGTATTTCTGAGAAATTATTCTTGCATGAAATTCAATGTGAGCAGCAGAAGCAACCTTTGAGGTAAGCTGAGATATATAAAATGGACCACCTACAAACTCTAAGCTCCCGGTATTTTTTAATTTTTCAGTTACGGTAAGAATGTCAATAGGTTGAGATTCATGGAAAAGATCTTGAATAGATTCGTAAATTTTTTGATGTTCTTCTTTGTAGAAACTATCTGGTTTAAGAATATCAATTACATCGTTTACTGCTTCGCGTTCAAGCATTAATGCGCCTAAAACAGCTTCTTCAAGGTCTATTGCTTGAGGAGGCATTCTGCCATAATCAAGACTATCCATGTTGTTTCCTGGCAGTCTAGTCTTTTTTTTTGTTTTAAAATCGGCAGATTTGTCTCTTTCCATTTTGCGAATTTAACCTTTTAAAGAGGCGGCTATTTAGCAATCCAAATGTTTTAATTTACTATTGAATAACAGTGGTTATAAACAATTGTTAATAGTCATAATATCAGCTACTTACCTTTGTATACGCCCATGTTTGTGAACTTGTTTATTCTTGATTCGATGCGCTCATCGGCATTCATTTTTTCAAGCTCTTCAGTTTGCTTTAGGATCTCCGCTTTAACGATATCAAACATGGCTTCAGGAGCTGAATGTGCTCCTCCGTCTGGCTCTTTTATAATTCCATCGATTAGTTTGTTTTTAAGCATGTCTTGAGCAGTTAATTTCAAAGCGCTTGCAGCTGTTTCTTTTTGATCCCAAGTTCGCCATAAAATAGAAGAACATGACTCAGGTGAAATTACGGAATACCAAGTGTTTTCAAGCATTAAAACCTTATCGCCAACTCCAATTCCAATTGCACCACCTGAGGCTCCTTCGCCAATTACTATACAAATTACAGGAACTCTCAAACCGAACATTTCAAAAATATTCTTTGCAATTGCTTCTGCTTGACCTCTTTCTTCAGCTTCTAAACCAGGATAAGCACCTGGAGTATCAATGAAAGTAATAATGGGTTTATTGAATTTTTCCGCTAATCGCATTAGCCTTAGTGCTTTTCTATAGCCTTCAGGATTCGCCATACCAAAATTTCGGTATTGTCGCATTTTAGTGTTGATACCTTTTTGCTGACCAATAAACATAAAGCTTTTACCGTCAATTGCTCCAAAACCACCAATCATTGCCTTGTCATCCTTCACATTTCTATCACCATGTAATTCAATAAACTCACCGTTGGTAAGGTTCTGAATATAACTTAGGGTGTAGGGTCTATCAGGATGACGAGAAATTTGAACTCGTTGCCAAGGTGTTAAGTTTGAGAAAATTTTCTTCTGAGTATCTTTTATTTTTTTTTCTAACTGTTTCAGCGTTTGATTAACATTTACGTTACTCTTTTCTTCAATTTTTTTTGCTTGTTCGTATTGATCAAGTAATTCAGCAATTGGTTCTTCAAAATCTAAAAATGTACCCATGTTTTCTATTTGATAGGCAAATTTAATTCAAATTTGTTGTGTTCTTATCCAACTTAAAGAACTCTAATAAATTAAATGTTAAAAACATGCTTGTTTTTCCAAATGCAAAAATAAATTTAGGCCTAAATATTTTGGATAAACGTTCCGACGGATACCATAATCTATCAAGTGTGTTTTACCCAATTAATATTCATGATTCATTGGAGGTTTTAACTTCAGATGGAACTGGTGAGGTAAATTTATATGTTGATGGGGTGGAGCTTTCTGATGAGAAAGAAGTAAACTTTGTTTATCAGGTAATTTGTCAATTTGGCCTTCAAACCAAAAACTACGAAGTTCATTTAATTAAAAACATCCCAATGGGCGGGGGATTGGGTGGAGGTTCATCCGATGCTACATTTACGTTGAAAATATTAAGAGGTTTAGGAGCTTTAACAGAACCAAATAAAATATTTGATAATGCAATGAGCATTGGCAGCGACTGTGGTTTTTTTGTTTCTAACGAAACAAGTTTAGTTCAAGGAAGAGGTGAACTGGTACAACCAATAAGTGTTGATTTAACTGGATATTATATTTTACTTGTAATACCAAACTTTCATGTTTCAACCAAAAGTGCGTTTGAACATATTGTACCTAAAAACGAACCCAATTTTAAGGAAATCATTACACAATTGCCCATTCAAGAATGGAGAGGTGTAATAAAAAATGATTTTGAAAAAACTGTATTTGAGGCACATCCTATCTTAGGGGGTATTAAGCAAAACCTCTATAATAAAGGAGCTTTGTATGCACAAATGAGTGGGACAGGCAGCACCGTATTTGGAATTTTTAGCGATTTTAAAAAAGCGAAAATTGCTAATTTATCACTTGGCGGAGAGTTGCTTAAATTGTAGTTATTTATGAGCTCTTTTAAATAATACAATTGCTATAACCGCATAAACTATATTCGGTATCCAAGTAGCAAACAGCGGATCAATACCAGTATTTGTTGCATAAACAGAACTTATTTTCATAAATAAAATATAGCTAACCGCTAGTAAAAGTCCCAAAGCTAAATGCACCCCAATACCACCTCTTATTTTTCGGGAAGAAACAGAAACCCCCATTAATGTTAATATATAAGTTGCTAATGGCAACGAAGTTCGGGTGTGTTTTTCTATTTCATAAATAGGAACTTTATCATTTCCTTTTTTCTTTTCTTCATCAATAAAAGCATTGAGTTCATTATAATTCATCATCTGAATACTAATAAACTTTCGTTTTGAAAAATCATCAGGAGTAAAAGAAAGCAAGGTATCTAACCTGATACCTTTTCTGAGTTTCTCTTGGCCATTATTAAACTCTCTGATTGCATAATTTTGAATACTCCAAATTTCTTTAGTGGAATCCCATCTAGCAAAATCAGCAAGTAACTTTTTCTTTAAAGCGCCATCTTCCCATTCTTCAATAGAAACTTTATATCCTATTTGCCGAGCGCTATTAAAGCTCTCAAAGTAGATGAATACATCGGGTGCTATTTGCTTGTGAATATCGCGATTAACATTATGAAATTTATATCTAAGATAATTCTCTTCAAAATCAATTCTTGTTGAATTGGCTCTTGGGATAAGCCAATGGTTTAAATAAAACGATGTACCAGCAAGAAGTGTAGCAGCAACCATATAAGGGACTATAAACCTTTTAAATGAAATGCCTGCACTTAAAATCGCAATAATTTCGGAATTACTAGCAAGCTTAGAAGTGAAAAATATTACTGAAATAAATATTAGTAACGGGCTAAATAAATTACCAAAAAAGAGTACAAAGTTCAAATAATAATCTATTAGAATCTCTCTTATCGGTGGAGCTTTTCGAATGAAGTCATCTATTTTTTCAGAAAAGTCAAATATTACTGCAATGAGCATTATTGTGAACAGAATGAAAAAGAAGGTTACAAGAAACTTCTTTATTATATAGATATCTAACTTTTTGATCATCCTACAATCGTGTACTCATTTTTTTAACCATTATATTTTTCCAATGTGTGAAAGTACCATCCTTTATTTTCTCGCGAGCTTCATTAACTAACCATAAATAGAAGGCTAAATTGTGCATAGAGGTAATCATAGGGCCTAAAATTTCCTTGGCCATAAATAGATGACGAATATATGCCTTGGAATAAGTTTGATCCACGAAAGCTGATAAACTTGAATCTAATAGGCTGAAATCATTTTCCCATTTTTTATTCTTGATGTTAATTACTCCTTCAGCAGTAAATATTTGGCCATTTCTAGCATTACGTGTAGGCATGACACAATCAAACATATCAATACCTAAAGCAATACATTCCAGTATATTCCAAGGAGTTCCAACGCCCATCAAGTAACGGGGTTTATCTTTTGGTAATATGTCACAAACATCTTGAGTATGCTCGTACATCATTTCGGTAGGTTCTCCAACCGATAAGCCACCAATAGCATTCCCACTGCAATTTTTACTGGCTATGTATTCAGCAGATTGTTTTCTTAAATCTTTATACGTGCTACCTTGAACAATTGGGAAAAGATGCTGTTTGTAACCATATATTTCTTTGTTTTTATCTAAATAATTAATACATCTATCAAGCCATCGGTGTGTTAAATGCATAGAGTTTTTTGCATAAGTGTAATCAGAAGGGTAGGGAGGGCACTCGTCAAATGCCATAATTATATCAGCTCCAATATAACGTTGAATTTCCATTGATTTTTCTGGAGAAAACATATGTTTCGACCCATCGATATGAGATGAAAAATTAACCCCTTCTTCTGTTATTTTTCTATTTGCAGCCAACGAGAATACCTGATAACCGCCACTATCGGTTAAAATGGGTAATTTCCAATTCATAAATTTATGTACCCCGCCTGCCTGTTTTAACAAGTTTGTCCCTGGTCGTAAATACAAATGATAGGTATTCCCTAAAATTATTTGAGCTTTAATTTGCTCTGTTAAATCTCGATGAAAAACTCCTTTAACACTGCCAATGGTACCAACAGGCATGAATATAGGAGTCATTATTTTACCATGATCGGTATATAAAGTACCAGCTCTTGCTGAGGAATGGGCATCAAAAGACTCAATATTAAAATCCATTTATAAAATTTATGCAAAGGTGCATTTTTTAAAAATTTGCTTACACTTAATCGTTGAAAACAATATGGATTAAATTAACAATAGGTATGTTCAACATATTAATATTGGAGGATGAATTTCTGGATTGATTTTCCTTGGATATTGCAGTGGTTAATTGTTGTTATTGTATTTGATTTAATTACCAATGCGGTATTATTGATTCCTGTTCTTAAATTGAGAAAAAAAACAAAAATTAAGCCATCGAACTTCGATGAAACGCCTATAAGTATAATTATTGCTGCAAGAAATGAGTCCGAGAACCTTCTAGAACTAATTCCTGAGCTCTTCAAGTTAGAGTATTCAAGTTTTGAAGTAGTTGTAGTTGACGATTGTTCGTATGACGATACCCATGATGTATTATTGGCTTTAGGTGTGAGGTACCCATCGTTGAAGACAGCTATGGTGGTAGAAAACAATAATTTTTCTGGTGGTAAAAAGTTTGCTTTGACTTTGGGGATTAAAGCTGCATCAAATGAAAATTGTGTTTTTCTAGATGCCGATTGTAGACCTAAAACAACTAATTGGTTAAAAGGATATAATCAACAATTTAATGAGGGCAAAGACTTGGTCCTTGGTTATGGCGGATTTAACAAAACAAAATCAATATTAAATTTTCTTATTAATTATGAAGCGGCCACAATCGCCTTTAAATATTTTGGTTTAGCAAAATGGAAAAACCCTTATATGGGAGTCGGTAGGAATATCGGGTACACAAAAAAGCTGTTTTTTTCAGTAAAAGGTTTCGCAAAACATATTCATATTCCATTTGGAGATGATGACTTGTTTGTAAACCAAGTTTCTGAAAAAGCAAAGTTAGGTATGCTTACTACCAATGAATACTCCACGGTTTCGATAGCTAAAGTTAAATTTAACGAATATTGGAATCAGAAACGAAGACATATTGATACATTTAAATATTACAATTTCAGGCAGAAAGCGATACTTACTTTTATTGAATTGTTGAATTTAACAGTGTGGGTTATGATGGTTATGTCCATTTGTTTTAATTTAAACAGCTCAATGATGCTACTATTAATAATTGTTGGTTACCTTGCTCTAAAATTAGTGGCTTACGTTCTTTTTTTGAAAGACTTAGATAAAGTATGGCTTGCAGCGGGGACAATTATACTTGAACCTATTTTGATAGTTTTTAAAGTGTTATTACCAATTTTTAACTCCATTAAGAACCAGGTTTTATGGAAAACTTAGATTATTTATCAAAGAATGCTAAACGCGATTACCATTTAGTTCAAAAAGCAATAGATGGCCAGCAAAGGGCATTTGCTGAAATATTGAATACATATGATAAAGAAAGCTAGATGATTTTGAAGATTTAACGATTGAAACATTTAGGAAAGCTTTTCAAAATTTGGCTTCCTATAAACATGAATACGCTTTTAGCACCTGGCTTTACAGAATTACCACCAATAATACCATCGATTTTTTAAGAAAGAAAAGAGCTGAAACGGTATCAATTGACCAAGGTTTTGAGAACGATGAACAAGAAGAAATTAAAAGAGTGAATTATGCTTTGGTAAAAGAAAGTGTTAAGGCAATAAAACCTAGGTATCGTGTTTTGATTGAACTCCGCTTCTTTAAAGATTACTCATACGAAGAAATTACTGGAGAGTTGAATTTACCACTTGGAACAGTTAAGGCGCAACTTTATAGAGCCAAACACTTGTTAGGTGTAACACTTGGTCCACTCAAAGACCGTATATAATTATGATAGGTTTTGAATTATTAGATAAGTACTTCCCGAGTCTTACCAAGAAACAAATTGCTCAATACCGGCAATTGTATCCTCTTTATGAAGACTGGAATTCTAAAATAAATATGATTTCCCGCAAGGATTTCGACCAATTTTACGAAAGGCACGTTCTTCATTCTTTGTCAGTACTTAAAATTATAAACTTTAAACCGGGGCAAACAGTATTAGATGTAGGAACAGGTGGTGGATTCCCGGCAATTCCTTTAGCTATTAGTAATCCTGATGTGAAATTTACATTGGTAGACTCCATTGGTAAAAAACTAAAAGTGGTTTCGGAAATAGTTAATACTTTAGATTTAAAAAACGTTACCATCATTCATGATAGGATGGAAACAGTACAAGGTAAGTTTGATTTTATAATGAATAGAGCAGTGGCGCCATTATCAAGTATAATTGGCTGGACTATAGGTAAGTATAATAAAGGAGCTTATTTGATCAGTATTAAAGGAGGCGATTTGGATGTAGAAATAAAGCAGGCCGGTAAAAAGGTGAATGTTCAAGACATTTCTTCTTTTTACGAAGAAGAATTTTTTGAAACTAAAAAAGTACTTTTAATAAAGATGGGCTAGCTTATTTGCAAATCATTAAGTCGTTTGAAATAGCCATTTGTAAGGCCGTTTAACTCGTCAAAGTTACCTTCCTCCATTAAAGCGCCTTGTTTTAAATAAATGATCTTATCAGCGCTCTTTATTGTAGATAATCGATGAGCGATAACAACTGCCGTTTTACCTTTTAGTAGCTTTTGAATAGCAGTTTGAACAAGTTGCTCTGATTCTGAGTCAAGGGAACTTGTGGCTTCATCAAGAATTAAAATTTTTGGTTTTTTTAGAATTGCCCTAGCAATCGCAATTCGTTGGCGTTGACCACCGGATAATTGAATACCTCGTTCACCGACCAGAGTGTTGTAGCCATCAGGAAATAAAGAAATAAACTCATGGGCATTAGCATCTTCTGCTGCGTTAGTTACGTCACTTAAACTAGCATCAAGGTTACCATAAGCAATATTATCTTTAATGGTGCCCGCAAATAAAATTATATCTTGAGGTACAATTGCAATTTGTTTTCTAAGCCATGTTAATGGGTAATCTCGTATCGGGTTTCCATCAATTTTTATAGTACCGATGGTTGGGTCATAATGTCTTAGTAGTAAGGAAACAATAGTTGATTTGCCTGCACCGCTTGGTCCAACAATCGCGAGTTGTTGGCCACTTTCAATTTTAAAAGATAAATTGTTCAGAACGACCGATTCTTTTCTATTTGGATAATGAAAGTTGACTTGATCGAACTCAATTTTACCTTCAACTACACCGGGGTAGTTGTTTTTGTATTCTGTTTCAATGTCTTCATTGGTTTCCTCTAGTATTTCTAGTAAGTTTTCGGTGGCACCAATCGATTTTACGATTTGAGAAAAAACATTTGCAACACCGCCAAATGAAGCGCCAACAAAAACAGTATATAAAATGAATGAAAAAAGGTCGCCTTGTGTGATTTCATTTTGACTTTTCAAAATTAAACCATACCATATCACTCCAATGATAGAGCCGAAAAGGCCCATAATGATGAATGAAACAAAGGCCCCCCTATATTTAGTTGCTTTTAGTGAAACCAACACTACATCCTTCAATATGTTCTGATACCTACTAATTTCATATTGCTCATTTGTAAAAGATTTAACAGTGTTTATCGATTGTAGAGTTTCTTCAACAATTATATTTGAATCAGCAATTGTATTTTGTGTTTGTTTGGCTAGCTTTTTTATTAATTTACCAAAAATAACTGCAATTAGTGCAATTACAGGAACTACCAAAAGCATAAACCCGGTAAGTTTTAAAGAAATGGAGGTCAATAATACTATACCTCCTGCAATGGTTATTATTTGTCTAATGAACTCTGCTGATGACGTGGTTAGAGTAGTTTGTAACAATGAAATATCATTTGAAAGTCTACTTGTCAACTCGCCAGTTCTTTTGGAAGAATAATAGGATAAGGGCAGGGTTATTAGTTTCGAATAAACCTGAGCTTTTAGATTTTGAAGTCCTTTTTGGGTTACATATTCAAAAAGATAAATTCTAAAATACGAGAAAATAGCGTTGGCTGCAAAAATGGTAATTAGAATGATGGCCAACCGATTTATTTCAGCGATTGAGTTGGTATCCATGATATCACCCAAAAAATAAGGAAATGCCAGTGTGCCTGCGCTGGATAGAAATAGAAACAACAAACCACCTACAAAGTTCATTTTAAAAGGCATGAAGAATTTAAAAATGGACAATGTTTTTAAAAGACTACTTTTACTATACTTTGTTGTTTCTTTACCCACTCGATAATTATTTGAGTCAGCAAATGTACTCTGATAAAAAAAATAAAACCTATTGTTTTGGTAAGATGAAATAAAAACTATTTTTGCACCCTCATTTTTGAATGATAAGAATATACTACAATGAAAAGAACATTTCAACCTTCAAATACCAAAAGAAGAAACAAGCACGGTTTTAGATCCAGAATGGCAACTAAAAACGGAAGAAAAATCATAACTGCTAGAAGAGCTAAAGGAAGACATAGTTTGACTGTCTCTTCGGATATCCCGAAAAAAGGACACTAAATATATTTGTTTTATTAAACAGATTAAGGCGATCTCTAACGAGGTGGCCTTTTTTTATTTGTGGTTACTGCTAACTTGTTAAAAACTGATAAAAACTAACCAGTTGACAATTAATTAAATTGTATGATTTAGGTTATTTTCGTGTCAATTTTCAAACACCGAATAGTTCTTTTCTATGCCAAAAGATAATAGCATAAAATCCGTTTTATTGATAGGAAGCGGGCCAATAGTAATTGGTCAGGCTTGTGAATTCGATTATTCTGGATCACAAGCTTCGCGCTCGTTACGAGAAGAAGGAATTGAAGTTACCTTGATTAACTCGAATCCTGCAACCATTATGACTGATCCGGTAACAGCAGACAATATTTATTTGTTGCCTCTTGAGCCTGCATCTATTGTTCAAATTCTAGAAAAACATAAAATTGATGCGGTCCTTCCTACTATGGGAGGTCAAACTGCCTTGAATTTAGCCATTGAGTGTGAGAATCAAGGCATCTGGCAAGAGTATGGAGTGAAAATAATTGGTGTTGATATTAATGCCATTGAAATTACAGAGAATAGAGAGGCATTCCGGAAATTGATGTATGAGATTGATGTTCCGATGGCTCCTCAATCAACAGCAAAATCATTTTTAGAAGGAAAAGAAGTAGCTCAAGATTTTGGTTTCCCGTTGTGTATTAGAGCATCTTTTACACTTGGTGGGGCGGGAGCCGCAATTGTTTATGATGAAAGTGATTTCGACCGACTACTAACCAGAGGGTTACATCTGTCCCCAATACACGAAGTAATGATAGATAAAGCTCTTTTGGGATGGAAAGAGTTCGAATTAGAATTATTGAGGGACGACAATGATAATGTTGTAATTATCTGTTCTATTGAAAATTTTGATCCTATGGGAGTTCATACAGGCGACTCGATTACAGTAGCGCCTGCAATGACCTTATCAGATAAAACATATCAGCGTATGCGTGATATGGCAATTAAAATGATGCGCTCGGTTGGTAACTTTGCAGGTGGATGTAATGTTCAATTTGCTGTATCGCCTGATGATGAAGAAAAAATTATTGCCATTGAAATTAATCCACGTGTTTCGAGATCGTCGGCATTGGCATCAAAAGCAACTGGCTATCCGATTGCAAAAATTGCATCGAAACTCGCCATTGGTTATACTCTAGATGAACTTGATAATCAAATCACAAAAACCACTTCTGCCTTTTTCGAGCCATCGTTAGACTACGTAGTTGTAAAAATCCCTCGTTGGGATTTCAAGAAATTTCAAGGTGCTGACACTGAACTAGGGCTACAAATGAAATCTGTTGGTGAGGTTATGGCAATTGGTCGTTGTTTTCAAGAAGCTTTACAAAAAGCATGTCAATCACTTGAAATAGGCCGAAATGGTCTAGGTGCAGACGGAAAAGAAATTACGGATCAAGACCAAATATTAGAAAGTTTAAAACACCCAACATGGGATAGGTTGTTTCATATTTACAATGGTTTAAAACTTGGAATACCATTTAAAACTATTCAAGAAACCACTAACATTGATAAATGGTTTTTAAAACAGATTGACGATTTATTAAAAGTAGAAAAACGGATATCCGAATTTAACATTGATACTTTCCCAAAAGATTTAATGCTTGAGGCAAAGCAAAAAGGTTATGCAGATCGTCAGATTGCTCATGTATTAAAATGTTTGGAGAGTCAAGTCTTTGATAAGCGAATTAACTTTGATATAAAGCGTTCCTATAAATTGGTTGATACATGTGCCGCAGAATTTGAAGCACAAACACCATATTACTATTCAACTTTTGAAAAGGAAAATGAATCTGTGAGAACTGATAAAAAGAAAATTGTCGTTTTAGGTTCAGGTCCGAATAGAATAGGACAAGGAATTGAGTTTGACTATTGTTGTGTGCATGGGGTTTTGGCAGCTAAAGAATGTGGTTATGAAACCATCATGATTAATTGCAACCCCGAAACAGTTTCCACAGATTTTGACACGAGTGATAAATTATACTTTGAACCGGTATTCTGGGAGCATATTTACGATATCATTCTTCATGAAAAACCAGAAGGTGTAATTGTACAACTTGGAGGCCAGACTGCATTAAAACTTGCCGAAAAACTTAGCAGGTATGGTATTAAAATACTAGGTACTTCTTATGAAGCACTTGATTTGGCAGAAGACCGAGGTAGCTTTTCAAATCTGTTAAAAGAAAACGATATTCCATATCCTAAATATGGTGTTGTAGAAAGTGCTGAACAAGCAATTGAGCTTTCAAATGAATTGGGCTTTCCATTATTAGTAAGACCATCATATGTTCTTGGTGGTCAACGTATGAAAATTGTAATCAACGAAAATGAACTTGAACATCATGTAGTTGATATACTCAGAGATATGCCTAACAATCAAATACTGTTAGATCATTTTTTAACAGGTGCTATTGAGGCTGAAGCCGATGCTATTTGCGATGGAGAAAATGTTCATATATTAGGTATAATGCAACATATCGAACCTGCGGGAATCCATTCAGGGGATTCATTTGCATTATTGCCTCCATACAACCTTGGAGATCTTATTATACATCAAATAGAAGACATAACCATTAAGATTGCAAAAGCTTTAAAAACGGTTGGTCTAATGAACATACAGTTTGCAATTAAGGACGAAAAAGTATATGTAATAGAGGCAAATCCAAGAGCGTCGAGAACAGTTCCTTTTATAGCAAAAGCTTATAAAGAGCCTTATGTGAATTATGCAACTAAGGTAATGTTGGGGGAGAAAAAAGTTACTGATTTTAACTTTAACCCAACAAAAGAGGGATATGCTGTTAAAATTCCTGTATTTTCATTTGATAAATTCCCAGATGTAAACAAAGAATTAGGCCCTGAAATGAAATCTACAGGTGAGGCTATACGTTTTATAAAAGATCTAAGAGATCCATTTTTTAGGAAAATTTACAGTGAGCGAAATATTTATTTAAGTAAATAAAAACAATGCATCAAGCTGATTTAGTTGGTTTTTTAAGAACCATTTTTATAATAATCCTTATTTATTACATCGTTCGATTTATTGGCCGAATCATGTTACCTTTTTTACTTAAACGATTTGTTAAAAAAGCCCAGAGTAATTTTGAACACCAATTTAAAGACGAGTATAGCCAATCAAAGTCAACAGATGCCAAACAGGGTGAAGTTGAGATTAAGATTCCCAAAAAACAAAAAGGCTCAAAACCAAATTTTGATGATGGAGAGTATGTTGATTTTGAAGATGTAAAGGAGTAATAGTATAAGAATGTATTGTAATGAAACGAGTATTGATCATTTCTTATTATTGGCCTCCAGCTGGAGGAATTAGTCCACTTAGGTGTCTTAAAATTGCGAAATATTTACGCAAATTTGATTGGGAACCAATTATTTACAGCCCCTTAAATGCAGATTATCCCATAATTGATAACGATTATTTAAAAGACGTTCCTGAGGATATAGAACACATTAAAGGTGAAATATGGGAACCATTTAGACTTTTCAAATTTTTATCGGGCAAGAAAAAAGAAGATAAATTAAATAACATTTTTCATGTTAGGGACAGAAATGAAAACTTCGTAGATAAACTTGGGAAATGGATTAGGTCAAACTTTTTTATTCCTGACGCAAGATCGATGTGGATTCGGCCATCGGTAAAATTACTATCAAAATATTTAAAGGATAATCCAGTTGATGCTATGTTTACGGATGGACCACCCCATACCAATACAATGATTGGACTGCGATTAAAACAAAAATTTAAGATTCCTTGGTTAAGTGATTATCAAGATCCATGGACTCAAGTAGACTATTATAAACTATTGATTTTGATGCCTTTTGCTGATAGAAAGCATCGGAAACTGGAAAATGAATGTTTAAATTTTGCTGATGCTCTAACAATAGCCAGCGATACCTGGGCGTTAGATTTGAATCAAATTGCTAATAAAAAGGTTGAACCTTTATATTACGGATATGACGAGGAAGATTTTGAAGGGCTAATTTCAAATTTGGACAATGATTTTACCATTTTTCACGGTGGATTACTAGGTTATGATCGATTTCCTGAAAATCTCTTTCAAGCAATAATCGAGCTTATTGATGAAGATCTGTTAGATAAAAAGAAAGTTAGAATAGTTTTAGCAGGGCAAGTAGATTATTCAATTGTTGAATTCTTAAAAGCAAGCATTCTGAATAATAATGTTGATTTGATTGGGACATTGAAAAGAAAGCAGGTCTTACAGCATTTGTTAAATTCACAAATGATATTACTTCCAATAAATAAGGCGGCAAATGCAAAAGGAAGGATTCCTGGTAAACTATTTGAGTGTTTAAGAGCAAGAAGACCTATTCTATGTTTAGGGCCAATTGAAGCTGATACCTCATGGATAGTTGAAAAAACCTTGTCGGGTAAATCATTTGATTATTCTGATGTGAAGAATGTAAAGCATTACATACTAGATAGATATAATAAATACTTAAATGGAAGTAACCATATTGAGAATGAAAACATTGAGCAGTATAGAAATGATTTACAAACAGAAAAAGTTGCAAATATTTTAAATCAGATTACCAATAACAACAATATTAAGACTAGGTGAACTGATCGGGGTACAAGCAAATTATAATAACAGAGATATCAAGAACAGCTAATAATTTAGAAATATGAAAATGCTTTTTTACTCCAATCAGGGAATTTCTCCTTTACATTTAGGAACTGAATTGGAGGCTTTGGAGTTATTTAGAAAAGATGGTTTTGATATTTCAATCGTTAAATGTGAAGCTCAACTAAAAACTTGTTTTGGGAATACTCTAAACAACCCAATTGGATGCTCGATTTGTATTGCAAGGACAAAAAAATTTCATGATCAAATAAACATCCCCAAGGACAATATCTATAATTTAAAACCGGAAAGTTCATTTGATTTTAATTTGGAAATCCCATTTTTTAATAATTTGGATGAACTCAAAGAGTATTCTTACAAAGGGGCCAATATTGGCAGAGGTGTAGCTTCCTCTTTGTTATCTCGATTAAGAGATTTTAATATTAATTCAGAAAAATATTCAGAATTGATTGAAATTGGAATTAAAACATCGGTACATGTATTTGAAAATTTCAGCTTGTATATTGGTGATTTAAAGCCTGATAGGATATGCTTTTTTAACGGACGATTTATGGATATTTTTCCGGTAATTGAATTGTGCAGGTTAAAGAAAATTCCATTTTTTTCTATAGAGGTTGGAAGTAATAAAACAAAAAAGTTTAAAATTTACGACAACAGCCTACCACATTCGTTACAGAATTTAGAAAAAGTCATGGTAAATGGATGGACTTTAGCAGATAAGGAATCAAGAGCTGAAATAGCCGAGCAGTGGTTTATAAGCAGGCAAAATAAAACCATAAATTCCGGAACAGCATTTTTGTCAACGCAAAAAGATGATGAATTACCAGAGAATTTTGATAAAGAAAAAATGAATGTTGTAATTTTTAATTCGTCGGAAGATGAAGTGAAATTCATTAAAGAATGGGAACATACATTATATGCTCAGCAAAATGAGGCCATCCAAAAAATTTTAGAAAGATTTAAAGATCAGCATGATTTCCATTTTTATTTAAGATTCCATCCAAATTTGAAAGGCATTAAAAATGAGCAAACAATGGAGCCTTATAAATGGAAATACAGAAATTTCACAATCATAGAACCTCATAATAAAGTAGATACTTATTTCCTTATGAAAAATGCAAGTAAGGTTATTACTTTTGGTTCAACAACAGGTATTGAGGCTTCCTATTGCAGCGTTCCTTCAATCTTATTTGGGAAATCGTGGTATATGTTTTTAAATGCGGCTTATCTTCCTAATTCATACAAAGAGCTGTTCAGCTTAATAGAAAATATTGATCTCCCTGCAATTCCATTTGAGCGAGTTTTGCCATTTGGTTATCATTATATCAATTTTGGTGAAGATTATAAAAGCTTTAGTTATAAAGATAAGATGAATGCTTTTTATGAAGGAGTTAAAATTAAACGCATAAGTTTTTCATCTATATACCAATCTTTAAGGTTGGTATATCAATTTAGAGATTGGTATAGAATGTTTAAGCTCTTTAATGCAAGGAGTCCTCATTTTAGTGAGATTCTTAAGATTAATCCACATCAGAAATAACTTGAATGCTGTTTAAGCTCTAACTGTAAATAATAGACTACACAGACTTATTTACTCTTCTGATTTTGGTTGTGACTCTCTCCAGCTCATAAAACCTGCCAACCCTAAGAGCAAAAGAAGAATACCACTAAATGCCATTGATATTTGATTGCCTAATAAATATGCCTTAGGCTCAAACTTAAACTCAACCTTATGCTGCCCAGTAGGAATAGATAAACCTCTTAGAATATAATCAGCTCTAATGTGGTTTATATATTTACCATCTATATAAGCTTTCCAATCTTTATTTCCACTGTAATATATTTCAGAAAAAACCGCAAGTTGATTTTTAGAATCATCATTATTCACTTGGTATACCATATGTTTTGGGTCATATGTCTCAAGTAAAACTTGACCTTTTCCTGATTGATTATCGGCTAGATCAGATATCAAACCTCTGAATCGATTGTCTATAATGGCTTCGGTTTTAGATGTGAAATTATCTAAAGCTGACATTTCGTCATTTGCTGAATTAACCCATAATAATGATTGAACGAACCAACCTACACCATTTGCCTCAGGGTTCAGCTGAGCTACAGGTTCCTTTTGCTTATTTGGAGCAATAAAGTATTTAGTATTTAGCATATTAATTACTTCTCGGTTATTTTTAGATAACTGATT
>TARA_B110000037_G_scaffold53349_1_pt1 | contig 21588 bp, 21 predicted proteins | sample TARA_B110000037 | Tara Oceans TARA_B110000037 (sample SAMEA4397196) | marine metagenome | biome: Polar Biome; feature: [MIX] marine epipelagic wind mixed layer (ENVO:01000061); material: water (ENVO:00002006), including particulate matter (ENVO:01000060) such as... | depth 10-100 m
TTTTTTTTAAAGGACTTAGATACTTTATCTTCGGATTTACTTTCAACTGAGAATCCTGAGTTATGGGTTACTGACTGTCGAATGATTAGTGGAAGAAAAACCCCTTCCGTTGTTGTGCATCACCTTCCTGTGAGGAACGATTACAGGACGTTGAGCAAAACCTAAACAACATTATTTACTTCCGAGGTCTATCGGATAACGTCAGGCCTCAATCAACTCTCTGATTTTTTGTAATCAATTCCCCTTTCTTTCAAATGAGTCAACATGTATTCGAAACAGGGTGTGTCTTTTCCGACTAATTCGGGAGGGAAAACACCCTGCTTGGTAAACAAGCCTTTTGCTAATAAATGAATAGCTCCTGTAGCAGCATATCCCGTAGTGCGAGACATAGAAGAAACACCACTCGCCTTATCTCGGTAAGCCAATAAGTCATAGCTAACGATTTTGTTTTCTCCTTTTAGGGTAATTTGCATGAGTGTAAATTCATCATCGTTTGGCTCCAATTTCCAAGCTTCAAAAAGCTCGGCCAAGGTTTGTTCTAGCTGGTCTGGCTCAAACTTTCCAGCATCTCTAAATTCTTTCATTTGATTTGCATGGCCAGGGTATCTTAAAGTTTTTTCTTTCAAGTTGGGTATGTGATCCATAGTAAATAACAACGAACGTAAGCCGTCTGAATTAAAAGCTTCTAATTCACCAATAACCGGGAAAATTTTAGGCTCTATTTCACTCAGTGCGGGTTTAGTTACTACTTCGCTATTCTCATAAATTCGTGCGGGTCGTGTGTATTCTTCAATAACATCAATTGGCGAGAATGGCGCTTTGTATTCATAAGGTTTCTTTCGTTCAACAGGCAATCCGCCTACATAACATTCAAAAGAATCCAACTTCATTTGCTCGTTTTCATACCCCAATATCAGGTTACTCATTCCTGGAGCTACTCCGCAATCTACAATGGCAGTTACATTATGCTCTTTGGCTAAAATGTCCAAATCCAATGCATCCTCTGGAAAGAAGGAGATGTCCACTACGTTTTTTTTCGCTTCAATGATTTTTTTTAAGATTTCAAAGCCCAAAAAACCAGGTACAGCGGATACTATAAAGTCGAATGGGGCTAATAAGTCATAAAATAGTAGTGTTCTTCCCAAATCCTTTTGGAGGATATTAATCCTGTCATTTTTTAATTTCACATCGGTGAGGTTTTTCAACGATAAGTCAATACTCGTCACATCAAATTGTAAGGCTAAGTCAAGAGCAATGGCGGACCCTACCATTCCTGCGCCTAATACGGCTATTTTTTGCATGGGGTAAAATTAAGAAAAGGATTTGAAACCCACCTCTCCACCGGTTATAGTCTCGACCCAAGGATCTATTACTGCAAGTGCAGATTTTTCAAAACCCCATAATTAATATCGATTTGTCAAGAATTTAAAAAAACACGATGTCGTGCTACCTACTTCTAGGTATTTTATTTCGTTAAAAGTTTTTATTTAGAACTATTCTAAATAACTTTGCCCTTCCTTTTAAAAAGGGCTGGAATTAACATTATGATAAAAGTATCTGAAGAAGCAAAAAAAGAAGTAAACCGCCTAATGGCTGATGACAAAATCCCTCAGGGAGCAGTTATTCGAGTGGGTGTTGAAGGTGGCGGCTGTTCGGGCCTAACCTATAAAATGGATTTTGCAGAGAAGGCAGAATCAGATGATAAAATATTTGAGGATCAGGGAGTTAAAATTGCCGTTGACAAAAAGAGTTTCCTCTATTTGGCTGGCACCATACTAGAATACAGTGGTGGCCTAAACGGAAAAGGATTTGAGTTTAATAATCCGAATGCTTCACGGACTTGTGGATGTGGCGAAAGCTTTTCCATTTAATAATTGTTTAAATGTTTGTTTTCGGCGTTATACTCATGAAAAAATCACTCGTTTACAAAAGTAAACTTACTCATTTTGTAATTTCGTATGCCTTGAAACCATACGGTCTAACTCAATCATTTGGTCTTTTGTTCAATTCGCGGGCAAAAAATGAAAATCAATGGACAATTGCTCTACACGCCCTTCCTTTTTTGGGGAGGGTGACCAATTCCCAAGAACTTTATGGGAAAGGTAGGAAGGGATTGTTCCACAATTAAATCCAAACTTTAAAAAAATGGCAGATAAGTTAGCTCAACAAGACGTCGCACTTGGCAAACAAATAAACTCGGACTATAAATACGGATTTACTACCGATATTGAGTCAGATAACGCTCCAAAAGGATTGAATGCAGATATTATTCGTTTTATTTCTGAAAAGAAAAACGAACCTGAATGGTTATTGAAGTTTAGGTTAGAAGCATACGAAAAGTTTGAAAGTTTAACTGAACCTGAATGGGCTCATGTAAAATACACAAAACCAGACCTACAAGACTTGATTTTTTACGCTGCTCCAAAACCCAAGAAAAAGCTGGGTAGTTTGGATGAAGTAGATCCTGAATTATTGGATACCTTCAATAAACTAGGCATTTCAATCGATGAGCAAAAGCGTTTATCAAATGTTGCTGTAGATATTGTAATAGATTCTGTTTCCGTTGCTACTACATTTAAAGCAACCTTGGCTGAAAAAGGAATTATCTTCTGTTCGTTTTCTGAGGCGGTTAAAAACCACCCCGATTTGGTGAAAAAATACATGGCTTCTGTTGTTCCCGTTAATGACAACTATTACGCTGCTTTAAATTCCGCAGTATTTACAGATGGGTCTTTCTGTTACATTCCAAAAGGAGTTAGATGTCCAATGGAATTATCTACCTATTTCAGAATTAATGAGGCCAATACTGGTCAGTTCGAAAGAACTTTGATTATTGCCGATGAAGATAGTTATGTGAGTTATTTAGAAGGCTGTACTGCACCTATGCGTGATGAAAATCAATTGCATGCTGCAGTAGTGGAAATCGTTGCTCATAAGGGTTCGGAAGTAAAATACTCAACAGTTCAAAACTGGTATCCGGGAAATAAAGAAGGCGTTGGTGGCATATTTAATTTTGTTACCAAACGCGGACTTTGCGAAGGCGATCATTCTAAAATATCATGGACACAAGTTGAAACTGGCTCGGCTGTAACTTGGAAATACCCAAGTTGTATTCTCAAAGGAGATTATTCTATAGGCGAATTTTATAGTGTGGCTGTAACTAACAATTACCAACAAGCGGATACGGGAACTAAAATGATTCACATTGGTAAAAACACCAAGTCTACCATTATTTCTAAAGGTATTTCAGCTGGTAAAAGCAATAACTCTTACCGAGGTTTAGTAAAGATAAATAAGAGTGCGCACAATGCTAGAAACTTCTCACAATGTGATTCATTATTGTTAGGTGATACTTGCGGTGCACATACATTTCCATACATAGAAACTTCAAATAAATCTGCGAAAGTGGAGCACGAAGCAACTACTTCTAAAATTGGCGAAGACCAACTTTTTTACTGCAACCAAAGAGGAATTGAAACGGAAAAAGCAATTGGATTAATAGTAAATGGCTACTGTAAAGACGTTTTGAATCAGCTCCCAATGGAATTTGCAGTCGAAGCACAAAAATTATTGGATATTTCACTAGAGGGAAGTGTGGGGTAAATTGAAGGACCCTAAACGAAGTCGAATGGGTGCGAAATTAGAGGGAGGCAGAAGATGGAAGCAAAGACAGGAAAGAAAATAAACCACGAAAAATATGGTGAAGGGGTGATTACCTCTAGTACAATTTCTGGGTTTACTGCCACAAAAAATTGTCGAATGAAGATAAAGTTCATTTACAACAATACATTACAAGAGGTTACGGGAGTTTAACGAGATTCAATGTGTTATTTAAAAATAAAGAGGATCAGTTTTCCAATAAATAAAAATATTTTTTCTGCGACAATTTGCAAAATCCGCGGGAGTGAAAAAAGAAGAAAATGTTATCGATAAAAAATTTAAAAGCAAGTATAGACGGTAAGGAAATCCTACAAGGACTTAACTTAGAAATAAAAGCCGGAGAAGTACACGCCATAATGGGACCTAACGGTTCTGGAAAAAGTACTTTAGCATCTGTAATTGCTGGAAGACAGGATTATCAAGTGGAAAGTGGTGAAGTTATTTTCAACGATAAAAACATGTTGGAATTAGCACCAGAAGAACGAGCTGCAGAAGGTTTGTTTTTGGCGTTTCAGTATCCTGTTGAAATACCTGGAGTAAGTAATATTAACTTTCTTAAAACTGCCATTAATGAAATTCGCGATTACAAAGGGCAAGGTAAAATGCCTGCGAAAGAATTTTTAGTTCGAGTAAAAGAAAAAAAGGCATTGGTTGAATTGAAAGATAATTTGGCCAGTCGCTCCGTTAATGTAGGTTTTTCAGGAGGAGAAAAAAAACGAAATGAAATTTTTCAAATGGCCATGTTAGAGCCAAAATTGGCGATTCTAGACGAAACCGATTCAGGGCTTGATATTGATGCTTTAAGAATTGTGGCAAATGGTGTGAACAACCTTAAAAATAAAGACAATGCCACGTTAGTTATCACCCATTATCAAAGATTATTAGACTACATAGTTCCTGATTTTGTACACGTATTATACGATGGAAAAATTGTAAAAACAGGCGGAAAAGAGTTGGCTTTAGAATTAGAAGAAAAAGGCTACGATTGGTTAACTAAAGCGGTAGAGGTTTAATGATGGGGGCTTTGGTAGTAGATAAAAAAGAAAAATTCTTAGAACAATTTCGCATAGCTAAAGGCTTATCTGGTATGAGCAAGGCTGCGGAAATAGCATTAGAAAAACTCTCGTTTCCTAGCACTCGAGACGAATATTGGAAATATACACGACTCGCAAAAATTCAAAATTCGGAGTTCTCTGTAAAGGAATTTGATCGCACTGCTGAAGTGCATTCCATAAACGAAAGAGCACTTCATATTGAATGTATTAATGGTTTTTTTCAAACTCCAGTAGGTGAAATTCAAACAGGAATTGAAATTACGCCTATAGAGGACATTGATCATGCTTTGGTTGATTATCAAACCGATTTTTTCTCGGCGTTGAATACGGCATATTACACTTCTGGAATTCGGATAAAAATTAAAGCTGGTACAGAAGTAGATAAATCCATTCAGCTCAATTTTCTTTCGATTGATAGTGGAATTCAAGTTCAACCGAGAATTGAAATTATAGTTGAAAAAAGCTCATCGTGTAACTTTATTTTTAACTGGCACAGCAACGGACAATCGGACAATCTTTATAATATGGTTTCGGAAATGCACGTTCTTGAAAACGCCTCGTTAAACATTCACCAATTACAAGCTGGTGGCAATGAAAATTACTTGATTAATACCATGCAAATCAGGCAATTAAGAGATAGCAGATTTACCGTTCACACTATCAGTTTAGAAGGAAAAATTCTTCGAAACAATTTAAATGTTGCCGTTCAAGGTGAAAATTGCGAGACTGATCTTAATGGTCTTTATTTAGTTCATGGTTCACAGCACGTTGACAATCATACATACATAGATCATATTGCCCCAAATTGTAATTCAAGAGAAAATTATAAAGGAGTAATGGATGATAAATCTACAGCAGTATTTAATGGAAAAGTAATGGTGCAGACAAATGCACAAAAGATAAATGCGTTCCAAAGCAATCAGAACATTTTATTAAGCGATGACGCAACCATCAATTCTAAACCAGAATTGGAAATATATGCGGATGACGTTCAATGTGCTCATGGTTCAACTACAGGACAATTGGATGAAGAAGCCCTTTTCTATCTACGTTCAAGAGGAATTAGTGAAACTAGTGCTAAGAAAATGATGATTAAGGCCTTTTTATTTGATGTTCTAGGTGACATAAAATTAAATTCCTTCAAAGAGCATGTAGAAGGTTTGGTTGAAGAAAAGTTTAGGCTCTAGAATATTGAACAAGGAAGGAAAGAAATTAAATGAAATTTAATTTAGAAAATCGATTAATTGAATATTTAGCTCTAATAGTTGAAATCGCCTATTCTATGCCTAAAGATTACTTTTCAACATACCTTTCCAATCAACTAGTTCGTTCTGGGCTTTCATCTGCTTTATACTCCGCAGAAGCGCAAAGAGCAGAATCTAGGATAGGCATAGTCCATAAAATCACAATTGCCTTAAAGGAACTGCAGGAGGCTCATATGAACCAGAGGGTTATTGAGCGTACTCGACTTGTTTCGGATAGGGAAAAGCGAGGTTCAATATTTGTTAAAAGCATCGAAACAACTAAAAGAAACATGAGCAATGTATAAGACTTCAACATTCAGATTTCCTTGTTCCTTATTAATTATTTATTTATGAAATTTACTCAACAGCAAATAGACTCAATTCGTCAGGACTTCCCAATCCTTCACCAAGAAGTAAATGGGTATCCTTTGGTTTATTTCGACAATGCAGCATCTGCTCAAAAACCAAAAGCTGTTATAGATACTGTTTCACATTATTACTCATTTGAGCACAGTAACATACACCGTGGAGTTCATCATCTTTCGGCAGAAGCTACTGTTAAATATGAAGGAGCCAGAAAAACCGTTCAAGTCCATATCAATGCGGCTCATGACCATGAAATTATCTTCACAAAAGGCACAACAGACGGAATTAACTTAATCGCAAATGGCTTTAAAAGTATTTTAAATTCTGGTGATGAAATAATCATTTCGGAATTAGAACATCACTCTAACATTGTTCCGTGGCAAATGGCCTGCGAGCAAAGTGGAGCTAAATTAAAGGTTATTCCAATAAATGATAAGGGCGAAATAATTCTTGAAGAATACAAAAACCTGCTTTCTAAAAAAACCAAATTGATCGCTGTTAGTCATGTTTCGAATACTCTTGGTACAATTAACTCTGTAAAAGAAATAATTGAATTTGCTCATCAAAATAACGTTCCTATATTGATAGATGGAGCTCAAGCAGTTCCTCACATGAAAGTGGACATGCAGGATTTAGATTGCGATTTTTACGTTTTTTCAGGACACAAACTTTATGGTCCAACTGGTATTGGTGTATTATACGGTAAAGAAGACTGGTTAAATAAATTGCCTCCCTACCAAGGTGGTGGAGATATGATAAAATCGGTAAGTTTTGAGAAAACAACATACAACGACTTACCATTTAAGTTTGAAGCAGGCACTCCAAATATTGCTGGAGTTCTTGGACTAAAAACTGCAATTGATTATGCCAATAAGGTTGGTTTTAAGGCAATTTTCGAATACGAAAACGACCTTCATACCTACGCTATGAGGAAAATGAAGGAGATTGATGGAATAAATTATTTTGGTACTTCCTATAAAAAAGCAGCAGTTATTTCATTTTTATTAGAAGGAATTCACCCATACGATACCGGTACTATATTGGATAAACTTGGTATTGCAGTTCGAACCGGACACCATTGTACGCAACCTATTATGGCCCACTTCGGAATCCCTGGTACAGTTAGAGCATCATTTTCTTTTTATAACACCTTTGAAGAAATAGATCGATTTGTTGAGGGGTTGAAACGAGTTCAAAAAATGTTTAATTAACCCGCAGAGAAAAAAATCAGTTTTTTTAATTTAAAATCTGCGATAATCCGCGAAATCTGCGGGAGATGATATGACAATAAAAGAAAGACAAGAGGAGCTAATTGAAGAGTTTTCCATTTTCGAAGATTGGATGGAAAAGTATGAATACATTATTGATTTGGGAAAAGACGTTGATGGTGTTAATGAGGACGATAAATTAGAAGATTATTTAGTACTTGGTTGTCAAAGTAGAGTTTGGCTAATTCCAGAGTTTGAAGAAGGAAAACTTCACTTCAAGGCCGATTCCGATGCCATAATTACTAAAGGTATCGTTGGTATGGTTGTTCGAGTGCTAAATGACTCAACCCCAAAAGAAATTTTAGATGAAGAACTTTTCTTTGTAGATAAAATTGGACTTAAAGAACATTTATCGCCAACTCGGTCAAACGGATTGGTATCTATGATAAAGAAGATAAAAATGTATGCGCTGATTTATTCAGCAAAAGAATAATTAGAATGGACAAAAAAGCACTAGAAATTACAATAATTAATGTCATTAAAACAGTATATGACCCTGAAATACCAGTCGATGTATATGAGTTGGGATTAATTTACGATGTAAAAATAAACGATGATTATGTTGTGGATATACTCATGACATTAACCTCACCTAGTTGCCCTGTTGCTGAAAGTTTACCTGAAGAGGTAGAGCAAAAAGTAGCTGGAATAGAAGGTGTAAAACAAGCCAAAGTCACTATGACTTTTGAACCTACTTGGGAGAAAGACATGATGAGCGAAGAAGCTCAATTGGAATTAGGTTTTATGTAATGGCTTGTCCAAAGAATTTCTATGATAGCAGCGTTATGCTAGTCCAATATTTTGGTCATGTACAAAAGCGTACCGCCCAAATGATTGCCCCAAACATACATTGCTCTCTTCGTTTTCTTTGAACAACCAAAACCCAGTTTAATCTGCTTAATAAAATGAGTGAAATAGTAAATAGAGTATCGAAGTCCAGTTTAATTCAAATAGATATGGCTGATTTTTTTCCGAAGGAAGAAATTGTAGGTTATGATATTAGCCAGAACTTGTGGCAAGGTTTTGCGTTGAAAGAAAAAGATTTTCGGGATTTTATAAAAACTAATGACTGGTCTCCTTATAAAGGCAAGCATGTTGCTTTGCATTGTAAAGCAGAAGCAATTGTACCGGTTTGGGCTTATATGTTGCTTACCACAGCTCTTCAAGATTATGCGCAAAGCATTCTTTTTGGTAATATAAAAAACGTTCAACAACAACTTCTAATAATTGCTATTAATAAACTCAACGATCAAGACTACATCGACACTAGCGTTGTAATAAAAGGATGCAGTGATAAAGTAGTTTCTGAATCTGCGTGGGTGGCAATTACTAACAAACTGCAGCCTGTGGTAAAAGCAATTATGTTTGGTGAGCCCTGTTCCACTGTTCCGGTTTTCAAAAAACCAAAGGTATAATTACCTCAATTTACCTTTTAATTTCTGAAACCACCTTCTATTTACTCTAATTGAAATACCTACCGTTCGTCATTTCAGTAAGACAAAATTGAACTAATTTTAAACTTTTATAATTCAATCTTGAAACAAGTAATCACTATATTTTTATCCTTTATTATCCTTCCAATATTTGGACAGGATGCCTTGTTTAGTCATTTTTCCACTTCCAACGGGCTTTCTAGCAATCAATTCTATGCTTCCATAGAAGATAGCCAAGGAAGAATTTGGTTTTCCGGGAGTGAAGGATTAGTTGTTTTAGAGGGATTCGATTTTCGGAATGTTGCTTTGGAACAAGAAAACGAATTTTTAACTGGATTTAGAAAAGCGCCAAATGGTGATATTTGGGCGTATTCTGCTGAAGGGCGATTATATAAACTCACGAATGGGCATTTTAAAGAAATTGCTTTAAGTGAGTCCCTGATTAAACAAATTGGCTCACAATTAACCAATACCATTGCGGTAGATAAAGACAACAATGTGTGGGTTTCAACCATTATCGGAGGAGGTTTATTCAAATTAAATTCTTCCTCTCTGAGTATTGAAAATCAATCTTCCAGTATCTCAGAATGTTCATTTTGGATAAAAGAATTGGAACCCAATAACTTTATTTTAGGATCACAAAATGAAGCGAAAGAAAATGAGGCATTATTAATTGCGGAAGTTGGTAATCAAAAACTAGAGATACCATTATCCGGTAAAAGTGGATTTAGCAAAAGCTGTTTTACTCAGCTAGAAGATGGAACATATCTTTTTGCTGCAGGAAGCGAATTGGTACATTTCAACTCTAAAGAAGTACGCTCCCGATTGTTTACCGAAAAAAATATTGAACAAATATTAGAAGACAGCGAAGGAAAAATATGGATTGCTTTAAATCAAGGTGGACTTCTTTGTTTTCCAACAGGCGATGTTTCTTCCAACAATAGAATCGAATATTTAGGAAATGCATCGGTTACTTCTCTTTACGAAGACCAAGGTCACAATTTATGGATTTGTACTAACGGAAACGGTCTTTATAACCATAATCTAAACCCTACTATAGTATATCAACAACCCGATATTTCAGACGGTTCAGACACTTCCGAAACAAAAATTCAACAGGCTACTCGTCTCTACCAAGATCCCAATATATTGTCTTTGGAACGTGTGTTTTGGGATAGTGTAGCGCCTGACATTTTTATAAGCACTGTTGAAATTAATAATAACGATACCGTTTTATCTGATAATTATTTATTGCAAGCAGATCAAAATTTCCTTAAAATTGGTTACGTAGGATCCTTACCAGGAAACCCCGGTTTGTTTCAATATCGATATCGACTTTCGGGAGTAGATAAAAATTGGGTGTATACCAGCTTGAATTCTGTAACTTACCCCATGCTGCCACCGGGAGAGTATATCTTTGAAGTAGATGCTATGAGTAAAGAAGGCATTTGGAGCCAAAGCTCAGCAGAAACCAAGTTTATTATTCAGCCCTATTATTACCAAACCGCCTTGTTTAAAGTTGCTGTGCTTGCCCTCGTATTATTTCTTATTGTAGTTTCTGTTCTTCTTTACACCAAAAACATTAGAATAAAAACAGAAGAAATAGCGCAGGTAAACAAGCGTATCGCTGATTTAGAATTGCTGGCTTTGAGGGCACAAATGAATCCCCATTTTATGTTCAATACACTAAGCTCCATCCAGCATTTTGTATCCGCTAATAATACTGAGGAGGCGTTACGTTATCTTTCAAAATTCGCCAAACTAATGCGCGTAGTGTTGGAAAATAGCAAGCGAAAAGAAATTACTATCAACGACGAAATAAATGCCTTAAAACTTTACTTGGATTTAGAAAAATTGCGTTTTAAAAACAAATTTGACTATTCCATTGAGGTGGGCGAAGGAATTGATCCGAGTTACGATGAAATGCCTTCTATGCTCATACAACCCTATTTAGAAAACGCCATATTACATGGTATAAATAACAAACGAGAATCGGGATTTATTAAAGTAAACATTGATTTAGTTGACACAACAATCACCTGCACTATTGAAGATGATGGTGTGGGGCGAAAAAAGGCTTCCGAAATGCAAAAAAACAGATCGAAAGAGCACAAAAGCCAAGGAATGAATATTACAAAAGACCGCCTTGCAATAATTAACCGAGTAAATCAAAGGGGACTCAACGTAGAAATAGAAGACGCAAGTATAGGCGAGAACACAGGTACACGAGTTAAAATTTATGTGCCATTTAATAGCTATTAACTATGAACAATGAAGATATACGAGCTATAATTGTTGATGACGAAGAAGGCGCAAGAGAGAGTTTATCCATACTTTTAGAAAAGTATGTAAAAGGGGTGAAAATTGTTGCAAAATCAGATTCTATTGCCTCTGCGATGGAAAAAATAAAAAAATACACTCCCGATTTAGTTTTCTTGGATATTGAAATGCCTTTTGGCACTGGTTTTGAACTTTTAGAAAGAATGAAACCGATTAATTTTAATATAATCTTCGTTACTGCATATGATCATTATGCTTTAAAAGCAATTAAGTTTTCGGCCTTAGATTATTTATTAAAGCCGGTTGATATTGATGAATTAAACAAGGCGATCGATAAACACAGAAAAAGCAAAACAGATCAAAAATCGGATAATTTTCAAAATTTAATTGATAACGAACAACTAGAGGGAAACCAAAAAAAATTGGGAATTCCAGATGCCAATGGCATTATGTTCGTGAAAGTTCAGAACATAATTCGCTGCGAATCGGATGGGAATTACACTAAAATATTTTTGAATACTGGTAAAAAACTTTTGGCATCGAAAACATTGGGTGAATTTGAATCCATGTTGGAAGGAGATGGTTTTTTTAGAATCCACAGAAGCCATTTAATTAACTTAACTCACCTTAAGAAATACACCAAGGGCGAGCACAGTTTTGTGGAGCTGAGTGATGGAACTAAAGCAGATGTTTCACGAAGAAAAAAATCTGGATTTATAGACGCATTAGCTGAGTTGAATGATTAAAAAGGAATAAAGGACTAAAGCTCCTCGCTTTATTGAATAACCTCCGTATGCCTCGTCACAAATGGCAAGGCAAAGGAAGTTTTGAATCAAGATTCATTCAAAAACTCAAACTCTTAGCTTCTGTTTCTGGAAAGCACTCTAACCCCCATTCAGCTATCCAATACTAAGGTATTTATGCTCTAGTTTTTACCTAGTTTCGTCGCATATTATTACACTAAACAAATCGTGCAATTCCTCACTACAATAGAAATTCTCTCTGTACTTTTTAATTTCATTTTCTTAATTCTTCTGATTAAAGAAAACAAGTGGTGTTGGCCCAATGGAATTATTGGATCTCTTCTAAGTGTCTATTTGTTTACTGAATCCAAATTATATTCCGAAGCGATTCTATATGCGTTTTATGTCCTTGCAGGAATTTACGGCTGGTTAGTTTGGAGCGGCTATCTCACGTCTAAAAAAGACCTAAAAATTAGTACTTGGAAGATAAAAACTCATTTTATCGCTCTCCTTCTCGGAATTATGGGAATGCTCAGCTTAGGATATTATTTCGACAATTTCAGCGATGGCAAAAAACCATATTTCGATGCTTTTTCTACCTCTTTTAGTTTTGTAGCAACTTACATGGAGGCTCATAAAATACTAGGTGCTTGGGCATATTGGATAATTCTAAACTTATTTTCTGTTTGGCTTTACTCTTCTAGAAACTTATCTGTTTATGCCGGATTAATGGTGGTTTATGCTATGGCTAGCGTTTGGGGTTTAATAGAATGGAGGAAAAAATACAAGATGGGCATTGTGGAATAGTTTTAATAAAACTATCGCTTCATCGCAATAACAAGCCAAATCATTACCTTGCAAAAAATTATTTTAGCTATGAAACCTATACTCACATTTTTATTTGCCATAAGCCTAACCACCCTTTCTTTTTCTCAATCCTTAATGACTCCAGAACTTTTATGGGAACTCGGAAGAGTTAGTAGCCCAATATTATCGGAAGATGGAAAGGCTATTTATTTTACTATTCGTTATTATGATTTAGAAGAAAACAAAGGGCAAAGTCAAATTTATACTCTGCCTATTAAAGGTGGAAAAATGAAAAAACTCACCGAAATAGAAGGTGGGTTTGGAAACTTAATGATAGCCCCAAATGGGAAATTAAATTTTGCTAAAGGCGGTCAATTGTGGGAGTATGGTAAGGGAAATAATTCTAAACAAATTTCAAATTTTGTAATGCCATTGGAAAATATAAGCTACTCAAAAACAAATTCTAAGATCTTAGGAACAATATCCCAAAAGATTCAAGAACAGCCGGCTGATGCTTATTCGAAATACAAAAAAGCGAACGTAAAAATTTACGATGGACTTATGTATCGTCATTGGAGTAGTTGGAGTAAAGGTGTGTTTTCTCACCCTGCGATTGTCAGTTCCGTTGATGGAAAAATGGACGCTGACATTGTCGATATTATGCCAGGAGAATTTTTTGATGTCCCAATGAAACCATTCGGTGGTGCGGAAGATTTAACTTGGAATCCTAATGGAACAGAAGTAATATATCAGAGTAAGAAAAAATCGGGTATAGAATACGCCACAAGTACAAACTCAGATTTGTACCAATACAACCTAGAAACTAAAAAAACCTATAATTTAACAAAAGGTAGGTCTGGCTACGACAGCAATCCGCTTTACAATGCAACAGGAGGCAAAATAGCATGGCTTTCAATGGCAAGAGATGGTTATGAAAGCGACAAAAACGATATAATAATTCTTGATCTTGAAGGCGGTGAAGAAGTAAATATTTCTGAAAAATGGAACAACACTATTTCTTCATTCGTTTGGAGTAATGACGGAAAAAAAATTTTCTTTTTGGCCTCGATAAATGCAACCAATCAAATTTTTGAAATTAACCTACCCGATAATTTAGGAAGTATAGATCCAAAAAAACATTTTAGGCAAATTACTGATGGCCAGTTCAATTACAATTCAATACTTGAAAGTGGTGCAGATATTTTTTCCTTAAGACAGGATATGAATAATGCAAGTGAAATTTATTCTGTAAATATTAAGACAGGAGCGGCAAAGCAAATTAGCCATGTTAATGATGAGCTTTACAAAGAAATTACACGAAGCAAAGTAGAAAAACGCATGGTAAAAACCACCGATGGAAAAGACATGCTTACTTGGGTGATTTATCCGCCAAATTTTGATCCAAACAAAAAATACCCTACACTTTTGTATTGCCAAGGTGGACCACAGAGTGCTGTTTCTCAATTTTATTCTTTTCGTTGGAATTTTCAATTAATGGCAGCCGCTGGTTACATTATTGTTGCACCAAACCGAAGAGGGTTACCTGGTTTTGGTGTTGAATGGAACGAAGCTATCAGCAAGGATTGGGGAGGACAAGCAATGAAAGATTATTTTTCTGCCATTGACGAATTAAGCAAAGAATCGTATGTAGATGAATCGCGAGTTGGAGCAATTGGCGCAAGCTATGGTGGCTACTCGGTATATATGCTTGCGGGTATTCACGAAAACCGATTCAAAACCTTTATTTCTCATTGTGGTTTGTTCAATTTAGAAAGCTGGTACGGAACTACCGAAGAATTATTTTTCGCCAATTGGGACATCGGAGGTGCTTATTATGAAAAAGTTCCCCCTGTTAGTTATGCAAAACATTCGCCTCACAAATACGTTGCAAACTGGAACACTCCCATGTTAGTATTCCACGGAGGAAAAGACTTTAGAGTTCCTGAAGGCCAAGGAATGGAGGCGTTCAATGCTGCTCAACAAATGAGATTGAAAAGTCGTTTTGTTTATTTTCCTGAAGAAAGCCATTGGATACTTTCTCCACAAAATGGAATTGTTTGGCATTCAGAGTTTTTCAAATGGCTTAAAGAAACACTTTAAAATCTGAATTAAAGCTCTTTTACAGCGTTATGCTTGTCTTCAAAATGCATTATTATATGACTTGTAAACGAACTTTAGATTCAAATTTAATTTTTAATTTAAAAGTAATAAATAACTGATTTTTACTTATCCGAAAAATTGGTTTGAGGAATTTTTCCTGCCCGAATTTTGTTACATAGTATATGATAAGTAATATCGATTTTCCAGAAATAAAAGAAGTGGCTGTTGCTATAATTCCCGAAAAAAATGAAGAAGCTCCTGACAATCCGAACTGGTACGTTTATATCATAAATACTGGAAAAACGGAAATAACCAATCTCATGGTTACCAGTAAAGGTTTTGGAAAATTAAATGGGGAAGATGTTAAGACAAGTACTCTCCGTCGATTTTTGGATGATTTAGACGGTGACTCGTTCTTGCAAATTGAACCGATTCAAGAAGAAGTATTTGGAATTAATAACGAATTTTGGATAAGCTTTTATCGAGAAGGAAAGTTGTACGATAAAAAGTATTTATTCACAGCAGGCTCTATTTCCAATACGTTTTTAGTAGAAATTCCTGTTATGAATGTAAAAGGAATTTGCCATCCTTAAACTTCAAAATGATTCTTCTTCATCTGGATATTCCAATGGAGTTCCCCTTGTATTTCCTTTAAAAAACCAAAGTAAAGCAACAGTAAAAACCAAACTCACAATCACGTAAATCCAATCGCCTGAATTGCCGCCAAAGTTTTCAAATTCTGCATCTAATACTCCTTCACCAATGTAAAACATTAGCAAAACCATTATTGCATTATTAATAAAGTGGGCCCAAATGGAGTACCATGTTGAGCCTCCCCAAACCACTAAATAACCGAACATAGCACCAAGGATCATCCTTGGGAAGAAACCAAAAAATTGCATGTGAATGCCGCTGAACAATGCGGCGCTAACCCATATAGAAAGATGAACGTTTTTAGTATGCTTTATTAAAGTACCCTGCAGAGCACCACGAAACAATAATTCTTCTCCCAGAGCAGGTAAAACAGCCATTACAAATAGGTTTACCAAAAGCTCATTAATGTTGTTCATGGCTAAAAACGCCATGGTTATTTTTTGTGCGTGCTCTTCAGCTGACCTCAACATTTCCTCCAACCAAGAAAGAGAATCAGGAAAAGTCATTAGCATGTTCATTTCTGCCATCCAACCAATTAATGGCAAGGCACAAATCCCTATTGCTGTAACTACAATTAGCAGATTGGGGTTTAGGTTTTTAGTGTCAAAATAACTCGAAAAATTGTGTTGGGTTACTCTTGAAAAAACCCAAACAGGAAAAATAAAAGTACCTATGGTAACTATTACTTGCACAAACTTTAATGCTTGTATTGATTGATAATTTTCATAATCTCCTAGATCCTGGATTCCTAATCCAAAAATGAGAGATGATAATCCGTAACCAACTAAAGAAAAGACGAATAAACCCATAACAAACAAGGCCATTATAAGTACAATTTTTTGCCCTAAACCCATTTAAAATGAACCCTCTATAATTGTTTTCATATCCCTAATTTTGCAGCTCAAAAATAAACGAACTACTTGGTTAAAATAGGTGATATAGAATTAGGCGATTTTCCGCTTCTACTTGCTCCCATGGAGGATGTTAGCGACCCTCCTTTTCGTGCTTTGTGTAAAGAAAATGGTGCAGACTTAATGTTTACGGAATTTATTTCTAGTGAAGGATTGATTCGTGACGCAGCTAAAAGTGTAGAAAAACTTGACATTTATGATGTTGAACGCCCAATTGGCATTCAGATTTTTGGATATGAAATAGAAAGCATGAAACAATCGGCTAGAATTGTGGAGCGATCTAAGCCAGATTTATTGGATATAAATTATGGCTGTCCTGTTAAAAAGGTGGCTCTAAAAGGTGCTGGTGCCGGAATTTTGCTAGACATACCCAAAATGGTGAAAATGACTGCGGAAATTGTAAAATCAACTTCTCTGCCAGTTACCGTAAAAACTAGATTAGGCTGGGACGAATCATCAAAATACATTGTTGACGTTGCCGAACGTTTGCAAGATGTCGGAATTAAAGGTATTTCCATTCACGGCAGAACCCGAAAGCAGATGTACAAGGGAGATGCCGATTGGGATTTAATTGGTCAAGTAAAAAATAATCCTAACATGCACATACCTGTTTTTGGAAATGGCGATGTAACCGACGGTGTTAAAGCTTTGGAAAAGAAAAACCGCTATGGAATTGATGGGGTTATGATTGGGCGGGCTAGTATTGGTTACCCCTGGATTTTTAATGAAATAAAACACTATTTAAAAACTGGCGAAAATTTAGCTCCTCCTTCAATTTCAGAAAGAATAAGGCTCGCAAAACGCCATGTTGAATTGGCTTTGGGCTGGAAAAATGAAATTCTTGCCATAGTTGAAACCAGGCGGCATTATGGAAATTATTTTAAAGGAATTCCACACTTTAAGGAATTTAGAATTCGGTTAGTAACAGCAGACACTCCTGAAGAATTAATGCCCATTTTTGACGATATTGAAAAACATTTTGCTGGTTTAGAAATATCATAGAAATGCTTCACCCTTCCAAGCTACGTATCGAAGATTTTGCCTACGACTTACCCGATGAGCGTATTGCAAAATACCCTTTAGAAAAACGTTCAAAATCTAATTTGCTAGTTTATGAGAACGGAAAAATAAAGAAAACTGATTTCGAAAACATTGTAGAGTTACTTCCTGAAAACACTCTATTAGTTTACAACAACACTAAAGTTTTTTATGCTCGGCTTGAGTTCATAAAGTCTACCGGTGCTAAAATTGAGGTGTTTTGCTTAGAGCCAGTTGGGGTGGAAATTACCCAAGCGATGCAACTTAGCGGCAAAGCAACGTGGAAGTGTATGGTAGGAAATGCCAAAAAATGGAAAAACGAAAATTTGGTTTTACAAACCTCTACAGGAACAGACCTCAAGGCTAAGCTGAATGGAAAAGACGGGAATGATTACCTCGTAGAATTTGAATGGGATTCTGATGTTTCGTTTAGTGAACTGATGGAAGAACTTGGAAAAGTTCCTCTTCCACCTTACATTAAACGCAAGGCAGAAGAAGCGGATAAGCAACGCTACCAAACAGTTTACAGCAAAGAAGAAGGGTCGGTTGCGGCTCCAACTGCAGGACTTCATTTTACCAAAGAAACTTTAAATAAGATCGACGAAAAAGGAATTAAAAGACTTCCTATAACTCTTCATGTAGGTGCAGGCACATTTCAACCTGTAAAATCAGAAACCATGCAAGATCACGATATGCATGCAGAAGTATTTTCATTTGAAATAGAGCAACTTAAAACATTAGGATCTCATATTAAAAAAGGAAGTCATTTAGTGGTAGTTGGTACCACAAGTATGCGTGCTTTGGAAAGTTTGTATTGGATAGGATTGCAAGATACCTTGCACCTTCCCACTACTGTTTCTCAATGGCTTCCTTATGAAAATAAAAAGGAAACAAGTTCCTTGACTTCCGTTGAAAATATAATTTCCCAAATGATGGAAAAAGGGGAATCCCAACTAATGGGAAAAACCAGTATCATTATCGCTCCAAGCTACACATTCAAATTTGCCAATGGATTGATTACCAACTTTCATCAGTCAAAAAGCACTTTGCTTTTGTTAGTTGCTGCTCTTATTGGAAAGGATTGGAAATCGGTTTATGATTATGCGCTTAAAAATGATTTTCGGTTTTTAAGTTATGGGGATAGTTCTTTGTTGTGGGGAGCGTTACCGACAGATAAACTTATTAACGCAGGTAAAAAGATTGATTCCATATAAATCAAGTTGGCCATTTTAGCGAAAAAATGGCAGCAACAAAATGTAATTACAACATTTATTAGCACGTCATTCTGAACAATCGAAACTTTAAAATTGCTTCTCAGTTTAAAAATTATTTTATTCCTTTCACTTAGAACTACTCGACAAATACCCTAAATTTTTAATGGTGGTAGTAATTAATTGATTCTTGGATGTTAAATCTGCGAAGTAAATTAATTCGAAATTTTCAAAGCAACTTCTTTTCTTCTTTTTTAGTTTTTTCATAGGCCACATCAATTCCTAGGTCTTTTCCATCGGCAGCTGTAAATGCCAGATAATCGCACCTTTCATTTTCAGGAACATTTGCATGGCCTTTTACCCAAACATATTTCACTGGGTTTTTTGAATGAATTTTTAGGTAACGTTTCCACAAATCGGCGTTCTTTTTTCCTTTGAATCCTTTTTTTACCCAGTTAAACACCCACCCTTTTGTAATGGAGTCAATTACGTATTTTGAATCGGAATAAACAGTAACCTTATGATCGCCAACTTTTAATGTTTCGAGAGCAATTATAACAGCGAGTAACTCCATCCGGTTATTGGTTGTCATTCTAAAACCACCATCCATTTCCTTGCGGTGTTGGCCTGCCATAAGCACAATTCCGTAGCCACCATTGCCCGGGTTACCCTTTGCTGAGCCGTCGGTATATATAGTAATGTTTGCGATAAGAAATGAATTAACTCGCTAAGGATTGGGCTTTTTTATTTACCATTTTAACAGCATTTTCTACCATTGCTTGAGCATCGAATTCACACTCTCTATACAGTTCATTTTGAGAACCGTGTTCGATAATTTTATCAGGAATTCCTAAACGAATTATTTTGGATTGGTAACCATGATCTGCCATAAACTCTAAAATAGCAGAACCCATTCCACCTTGAATACAAGCGTCTTCGACGGTAATAACTTTGTTGAATTTGCCAAAAACTTCGTGAAGTAAATTTTCATCCAAGGGTTTTACAAAACGCATGTCGTAATGTGCAGCGCTTATTCCTTTTGACTCTAATTGCTTGCAAGCATCGGTAGTTAAGTTTCCAATAGGACCCAAAGTAAGAAAAGCAATATCCTCCCCATTCTTCACTCTACGTCCTTGTCCGATTTTTAATTCTTTAAATGGTTTTTTCCAATTTGGCATAACCCCTACTCCACGAGGATAACGAATTACCCAAGGACTTGCATTCTTTGTCAATTGCGAGGTGTACATCAGGTTTCGAAGTTCCTCTTCGTTCATTGGTGACGAAATCAATAAATTGGGAATGCATCGCATAAAAGCAATATCGTAAGCGCCATGGTGAGTTGGGCCATCAGCACCAACTAATCCTCCACGATCCAAACACATAACTACATGCAAATTTTGAATAGCCACATCATGAATTACAGAATCGTAAGCCCTTTGCATAAATGAAGAGTAGATGTTACAAAAAGGAATCATTCCTTGTGTAGCCAATCCTGCCGAAAAAGTAACTGCATGTTGTTCTGCAATACCCACATCAAATGCTCTATTGGGCATGGCCTCCATCATAAATTTAAGAGAACAGCCCGAAGGCATGGCGGGTGTTACACCCATTATTTTATCGTTTTTCTCTGCCAATTCTATAATAGAATGACCAAATACATCTTGAAATTTTGGCGCTTGTGGTGAGGTGGGAATTACCTTCACTATTTCTCCCGTTTCTTTATTAAAAAGTCCTGGAGCGTGCCAAGTAGTTGGACTTCCTGCTTCAGCTGGTTTATATCCTTTTCCTTTTTTGGTAAGTATGTGTAAGATTTTGGGTCCTGGTATGTCTTTTAAATCGTCTAAAACTTTGGCAACTCGAATAACATCGTGTCCGTCTATTGGGCCAAAATAGCGCCATTTTAACGATTCAAAATAGTTGGATTGTTCTAAAAATAAATGTTTTATGGCATTCTCTACACGTGCTGCAATGTCTTGTGCGTTTGGTCCAAATTTGGAAATTTTCCCCAACAGATTCCAAACTTCATCTTTTACTTTATTGTAGGTGTGCGATGTGCTTATGTCGGTTAAATATTCTTTTAACGCCCCAACATTAGGATCAATCGACATGCAATTGTCATTGAGAACAACAATCATGTTTGAGTTTTCTACGCCACCGTGGTTTAACCCTTCAAAAGCCAAACCTGCTGTCATGGCACCATCGCCTATTACAGCGATATGTTGCCTCCCTGTTTCACCTTTGACTTGACTGGCAACTGACATGCCCAAAGCAGAAGATATAGAGGTGCTACTATGACCAACTCCCATAGCATCGTATTCACTTTCTTTTCTTTTTGGAAAACCAGAAAGGCCTTTGTAAACCCTATTGGTATGAAATGATTCTCTTCGTCCAGTCAATATTTTGTGGCCATAAGCTTGGTGACCAACATCCCAAACTAGCTGATCGTAAGGAGTATTAAATACATAATGAAGCGCTACCGTGAGCTCTACAACTCCGAGGCTTGCACCAAAATGCCCGCCTTTTTTGGAGACGACATCTACTATAAAATCCCGTAATTCGTCTGAGATTTTAGGCAAATCTTCTATGCTAAATTTCTTTAGATCTTCAGGAAGATTTATCTGGCTTAAGAGGGGGCCTGCTTTTATTTCCATAATCTGATAGTGCAAATATAATTAAGGCAACGTGTCATAACAAGATATAACTACAGTCAGAACCTATATTTGTTCACTAGCAAATGAAAAACACAAAGACCATATTAAAATAGCCTGATAATGTTGCTAAGACACCAACGTTTCAAGGCTTCATTTTTTAGCTTAGC
>TARA_B110000037_G_scaffold1619_3_pt1 | contig 21569 bp, 21 predicted proteins | sample TARA_B110000037 | Tara Oceans TARA_B110000037 (sample SAMEA4397196) | marine metagenome | biome: Polar Biome; feature: [MIX] marine epipelagic wind mixed layer (ENVO:01000061); material: water (ENVO:00002006), including particulate matter (ENVO:01000060) such as... | depth 10-100 m
CGCCCGTAATGAGCGAGGGGTATTGTTTATTCTCCTATCAAGGAGTCGATATGTGCTTGACGATACTTAGCACCCGCCTCCCCTAAGTCGATAGGGAGAGGTGCGCTGTAGTTGCCGTCAGAACGTAGGACATGGATGCCTACTTCTTGGTCGTTGTATGTCACAACGACATACGGACGTGCACCACGTATGAAGGACTGACGTGCGACCTCAGCAGTGATGGCGTTGCCTTTGACCTCATCGCCCCATAGGGACCAGAATGCATCACCAGCGCCCCAGAAAGCAGTACTAGCCCAACCGAGCTGCTCCGACACAGTCGTGTCAGTAGCGAAGCCGAATTGAGAAGGGTCATTAGCCGCGAGTTCTGCGATGGCTGAGAGAATGACTTCGTTCTCTACACCATTCTGAGTCATATCACCTGCAGCATCACCGAACATCTGTTCCGCTAGGCTGTAACCCTGATCCATAATAAGCATAGAGCCGCCTACAAACGAAGTGCGCTCACTGATGTTACTCGCTGCCAGCTTGGCGTAGAAGTCGGCATCCTGTCCCGGAGACACTTTAGATAGGCGCACAGCTTCCTGAGCGACACGATCTCTGAGCTTATCCTTGTTCTCAGATGAGAACAAAGAAGCCTCCTCGCTAGACGTGCGTGAGAAGGTCTGCATGATGTCTGTATCACCATCCTTCAAACCCTGTACCCAACCGAAGTACTCGTTGGCCATAAAGTCGTTAACGGCCTTCTGAGAGCGCTCAATGAGGCGTGTGCTGTCCACTATAGGGAAGCCAGTCTCCAGAGCAGAGTTGTTGTCTATGGAGCGCTGTGTGGCTACCATAGCTTGCTGGATAGCCTCTGGAGAGGAGAACTCCCCGCCTGCCATCTCAAGCACAGCTTCAGCACGAATACGCCCAGCTTCATCAAGCATCGTACGAGCAACCTCTGGGTTGGTCTCACGCAGCTTGTGCCACCGTTGCATAACTTGGAGTTGCTGTGGATCAGGATTGCCCTTTGTATCCGTGAGCTCCCTAGACATAATAGCAGAAGCATGGTTCTTTACATCCTGCGGGACTGTGCCTGCTTGGATATAAGTACCAAGAAGAGCTTTCTCAGCAGCGACATTAACCTCCTCCGGTTGGAGTGTTCCATCCGCCTGAGCATTAGCCACATCCTGACCGACCTTTTCAGTACTCTGCTTGAACGCTCTGTCCTGCAGGGGTTGCGGGAGGGAACTCACAGTACCAGTTGCGACAGCGTTGTCGATGAGCACTTGCTCTGCCTCTCTCTTAGCGAGAGCCAAACGCGCCGCTCGTGCACCGTCTGTTGCGGTCTTTACGGCAGCATCGAAGCCCGTATCTGCGAACACAAGTCCGTGTTCTAGTCCCTGCTTATCTATTCCTTGGAGAAATGCAGTTTCAGCAGCAGTGATCTCCTCGGCAGTAACGCCGGGGCGGTTGATCTCGTTCTGGAACAAGTTCGTTAGGATAGCCTTATTCACCTCGAACTCAGCGATATTATTCAGACGCTCTGCAGCATCTGCCTTAGCCTGATCTGACTCAGCATCACGTAGAGCCTGCTCAGCACGACCACGCGCTGCACCGATCCCTGTGTCGATGTCACCGACTCGACTATTTGATATAGCAGAAGTTAGTTCAAGATTATGCTTCTCTAGCTGTGCATCAGACGCTGCGATGTACTCCGCCTGTGTTATAAAACCTACGCGTAGCTGCTCACGCACACCAGTCATGGCGAGGTTATAGTTCTCTGTACTTGCGAGCACTACAGCTTCGTTCGATGCCTTTAGAACCTTGTCCCGAAGTACTTGAGCGGTCTGGAGTTCTGTTTTAGCCATAGAGAAGCGTTCAGCATTAGTATAGTACAAGTCTCCACCAGAGGCTGACTTAGCAATGCCTTTAGCGTATGGCTCTGTCTGCTTGCGATCAGGAAGTACTGAGTAGTCGCCGCCAGCTTTCATCCACTTGTCTGCGTTTCCGGGACCAGCGTTGTAGCCAATAGCAGCGGCTTCGATGTTACCGTTATAGCGCTTAACTAGCATAGCCCAGTAGTCTCGTCCGACACGAAGGGTGTCTGCTTTAGTACCGTTAGACGGGCGGATACCGAAACCGGGATCATCCATAGTCTTAGGCATGACTTGCATACCGCCCTGTGCCTGATCGCCTTTGTTAGCGCCGCTTGTGATAGCAGGTCCGACAGCGTTTAGGTTGCCTCTACTCTCGTAGTGCATAACAATGTCTTGTGTGAGCTCTGCAACGGTGTCCCAATCCCTACGAGCCTGTGCTGTCTGTAGGACAAGTACATCTGCACGAGCACCGAGGTCGCCTGCTGCTTGTGAACCCCTCATGACGGCTTGTCCTTGAGCAGCGCTAATGGTTAGACCACGACGTGCCTCAATAGCAATTAGATCGTCAACAGTTGCATTACCTGCAGCTAGATTACGCTCGAATTCAACGATGGCTGCTGCGTGCTCTGCATCATAGGTAGAACGAACTTCATTCTCATACTTCTTCTTAGCAGACTTGATAGCCTCGCGCTCTGCGTCTGGTAACTCATCTAAGAGCCCTGACGATTTCAACTGATGATAAGCTACTGGGTTGCCATTATTGAAAGCAGCCACTGTACCGGACACTACAGCCTTCCGTGTACGGTCTGCAGATAGGCCAGCAGAGGCGGAGCCTTCACCGCCCTTAGCATTGGAGATCAGCGCATCGAATGCTGTGGCGTCCTTAGACATAACGTCAATGGATGCTGACAGTGTATCGAATGCGTTCTGCTCTTCGTTCTGCATGTAAGCAGTTGTCTGCTGTGAAACGAGCGTAGGCATGTGCTCAGCCATCTGCTCACGGACCATAGTAGCCGTCTGTGGGTCCATGCCATCTAGCTGCTGTTCTAAGCGGTTGATGTATGTAGCACGGAATTGTTCTGGGTCTTGTTCGTACTGCGACTGTCGGATCATCTCCTGTTGTGCAGCAAGCATGGTAGAGGCAGTAGTCTGCGCTTCCATGACGCGGTAGCCTTGCATGGCCCACTTATCACCGAAGAGGTTGCCATCCATGTCGATGTCTTCCATAGCTTTACCTTGTTGGTAAGCCATTTGTCCATCTAGGACACGCGCTTCGTTCTGTACGTTAGCAGCTTCCTGCAGCTTCTTACCGGACCATTGTTGAATGCCCCTCAGCATTTGCGCTGAAGGGCTGTTCACTACGTCTGGAACAGAAGCGTTAGGCACCTGCAGTGCGGGTGTCTGTGGGAGTACAGGTGTAATTTCCGATGCGCCTACTAGGCTATCGGGGGTGCCTTCACGGCGGTCTGTTCCTTGAGCCATTAGTGCTCTCCTTATTTACGTTTGAACCAATCGGTAATGCTACCATCAGCCAGCTTAGAACCTTTTGGTTGATTCTTGTCGTACGTTTCCATAACGCTGACACCAATCCCAAGAAGTGCTGTTCCGATAGACGGTCTTTGGATGATAGAAATGTCTTCACCCATGACAGCAGCGAGTTTGATATTGCTGCGCTGCTCTTGTGTAGCCATCATCTCAGAACTAAGGTTACGCATACGCGCATCCTGTGCTTGAATAGCTGAGCGCTTCAGACCAAGTAAAGCCTGTTGCACACTGCCACCAGCTACACCAGCAGCAGCGGCATTGACCTCCGCAGAGCCGCGATCCTTCATGGATGCGATCTGCATAGATGTACCTAGACGTGCTGCCTTGTCTTGTAGCTGCGCTTCCTGTAGGGTTACGGTGTTCTGCTGTTGTGCAGAAGACAGGCTTCGCATGGCATTACTATGCGCCTGCTGTGCCTCCTGCATGTCGGCTTGAATACCGCCGATCATGTAGTCTGAGATACCACTGGAAATACCAGCAACAGCCTTCATCCCTGCAGGACTTTTTAACGACTTCCAGATTGACATTATAGTCTCCTCCCACGAGTTAAGACCTGTCCGAGCCACTCAATCTCAATGATTGTAAGTGGTCGTACATCGTCAGATGATACGGTTAGTTCAGACCAATCACTACGCTCACCCCAAGGGATGACGTACTGACCGGAGCGGATACCTGTTCCGTTCGGATCGTCTGGATCATAAGCAGTTACGATCTCAGCGTTGCTGTGCACAAGAGGTTTAGCGCGGTACTTGGATGTCATAGCAGAGTCGATGTAGCCGGACTCCTCGAAGTACACTACGAACTCTGTGACCACTAGCTTAGACGCCTTGATAGCAGCGCCTGTCTTATCCCGAATGAACGGCATAGTTGGTTTAATCAGAGACGTATACGTCAGTCCTGCATATACACTTGCTGTAGCTGGAACGGTAGCGTCACTCATTAGATAGCGATAGTTTCCGTCTGCTTTCAGAGACACCGCTGTGCTAACAGTCTGTCCGGGGACAGCACAATTCTCTCCCTGCACGATACTAGCGTTAGACCACGGTAGGTCAATGTAGGTCTTTTCTGTAGATGTAACACCTGCCTCTACATAATCAACTGCTATGTAGTCAGAGAGTACATAGTCGCTGGATGAGTCCGCTGCAGTGTACAGGTCCACTAGATCAAGAGCGATAGGATACCCTGTGTATACGTTAGACGGGATGTCCAGATCAAGTGTCGTCTGGATGTATCCGAGGGTCGCATCGTACATAAGGATATACAACTGTGACCCCGCGAAGAATACATTCTCCACGTCATACGGGAAGTCCCAACGAGACCAAGAAGCCTGCGCCTTGCTGTCACCATCATAGTAGTACTGGTGAACAAAGAGCGTCTTGCTCTCCGCAGCGTTGTCTGTCTGCACTGTTACGAATGAGAAGTTCGTACTGGCTGTGAGTTTAGTCACAGTACCCAGCATGTACTCATCCTGTACCTGTGTGATAGAGGCGGCGTCAGAGGCGTCTGTGCCTGATGAGGAGAAGAACTCCTTCACACCTGCGTAGCCACCGTTGCTGAATGGGAACAGAAGCGTACGGCCTGTAGATGCAGGTCGAGCAGCGTTGCCCATCTCAAAGTTAGTGGTCTGCACCATAGATGCGTTAGAGCTCGTGAGAGCAATAGAACCCGTGATGATGAACTGACTGTAGTCAGCGAACAGAATGAGGTCACGGTCAAACGGAACAATCCATTCGAGTACGAACTCCGTCTGTGCTGTAGACATGATGTCAATAGGATCAGACGCAGATTCTGCTGTAGCTGATTCTTTCCAGAAGTCCACTTCGATGTTCGTACGAGACATAACAACGTGCGGACCAGCGATCACAACTAGGCGTGATTGGAAGCCGTTGATGTCACGGATCATGTTACCGATGAAGCTAGGGGTAGGGTTGGTTGTGGAGTCACCTACGCGACGTCCTTGCCAGTTGCCCTTAGAGACCGTGAAGTTCGTACCGTCATATGCGATGACATGCGGCATGGTTGTTAGATCGAACTCAGTCTCTTCGTATGGGTTATACCATTCCTGCCACGTACCCTCGGAACCAAAGGACGCACCTACGGTAGCGCCGTCGATATTAAAGCGCATCCATACGTCATCTTCTGCGCCTGTTCCGCCCTCAACACGGACGAGTGTCCCATGAGGTGCGAACTTAGCTAGATCAGTGAGGTTCTTAGCAGAGTTGCTCTGAGCGCGGAGAAGTGTTCCACCTGAGCCGTCTGTTACTGTGACCTTCAGATCAGGAGCGCCTGTGATACGCAGCGTAGAGCCTGACGTAGTAATGACCGTGCCTACCTTGATGTTAGCGTGAGCAGACAAACTTATGTCTAACTGATCCACGATATAGTTAGAGGCAGTCTTTGCTGCATCCCCTGTGGCTGTACCGTCAGGCGCTGTGTATGTGCCTGTGGCGATAGTGCCGTCGCTGTACTCAAGAGATACTGTGTACGTGTGGCTGAACTCACCGCCGAGGCTAGTTACCAGTCCCTCATCCTTCTGGACGAGAGCAGTCTGTACTGTTGTACTGGTGTCCATAATAGCGACTTTATCACGGTTGAGCAAGTAGGTCACGTCATCATAGACGTAGACTTCCATAGCAGTACCGATATAAGATGAGACGCCTGCGTCCAGAGTTACTGTGCGGTTCACACCGAGCTCATCAATGACCTCTAGTACTCCTGCTTTGTATCCCATCTGGAAGCGCGTACCACTTACTGTCACGTTACGGAACTCAAGGCCTGTAGTAGCCACTGCGTTGTACGCCACGAGCTCTGTGGCAGGGCGGGATGTCAGCCCCCGTACAACGTCGGAGACCATATTGATTTGTTCTGTCACCTGACCGTCGTTACGGATAGATGCAGGCTGTTGGCTCACGCCTTGCAGCAGGGAGCCGAGTGTTCCTGAGAATGACATAGTAGCTCCTTATTGGATACGGGTGAATGGTAGGTCGTATGCCGAGCGGCGTGTTGCGAAGCTGGCGTATGACTTACCGCTGAAGAAGTTAGCATCTGTGTGCTTCATGTTAATGAGCACGAGCTCTCTCTCTTTACGACCGAAGGCTTCGGTGTAGAGTTTGACCTTATCACCACTACCATCTTGGTCGATGTAGTACTGCAGTCGCGCGTGCGCGCGTACGAACTGACGTGCGATAGGGGGCATGTCTTCGAGGTCGAGCTCTGCAATGATCTCGCAATCAACGGACGCACCGATGATGTCCGTGTAGTTACCTAAGTCAAAGAGGTACTGCCCACGGATAGCGTAGTCGAGCTTAGCGTCTACTGGGTCACAGGAGAGAGCATTGCTAGGGACGAGTACACGTCCGTCTACGTTAGGTGCCAGAGTACGGCGTGTTGTGTTGAACCACAAGGGACGCGAGGAGAACTCTTCGATGACATCGCTGAGGATGATGTCAGCGGTGACGTAGTTAGGGTGAGATACATCTGCAGCGGAGAGCCTAGCTGTACCTGTGGTAGAGAGCATAGAGTTAATCAATTCTAAACGTAGGGACATATCAAGCCTTTCTGGTAGGGGGTTATGATGTATTGGTAGAACAGCCAACGGGAGAGACGAAAGCCGCTCAACGAATACACCGTAAATGCAAAAAAACCCCTCCTCCAATTAAGGAAGAGGGGCTGGGTAGTTTAGAGGATAGACTGAACAGCGTAAGCTGCGTCTGGACGGTTGAAGTTAGCACCGTAGGCCATCAACGAGTCGATGAACCACTGACGCTCAATCTTCGAGAAGTACACGTCGGAAGTCAACGGGATAGTCTCACCAACCATCAAAGCAGATGGGTGCAGGATCAGAGCTTCTGTACGTGCTTCAGCAGCAGATACGTCGTAGAAGTTGCTGTTAGCTGTGGTGGACAAAGCGTGACCAGTGATAGCTGCAGTTGGCAGACGGTTAGTCTGAACAACAGGAACACCCATTACGGTCTTGAACATGCCGTTAGCGAAGTCACCGTTCTCTTTGCTGTAGTCTTGGTTAACCAGCTTGTCGTTGTTCAACAGAACAGCGTACTGAGTTGGAGTCACGAAGATAACGCACTCGTCTGTGTCCATGTCTTTCAACTGCATAGAAACAACACCTGTTTCAAGAGCAGTGTAGAACTTAGTTGGGTCTAGCTCGTCACCAGCAGTTGCAAGTGTTGCAGTTGTACCTGCACCGAATGCGCCGTTCAAGCCAGAAGGAGCGGATGCTGCTGCGCCTTTGATACCAGCGATAAGCATGGATTCATCGAACAACTTGCCGAGTTCTTTACCGTGGTCTTTGCCTAGTTCTGCACGAGCATTGAAGTCGATTTGGAACTCGTTCAGCATGGAGCGGTTATCACGAGCCATTACGACTGTGTCGATGGTCAGTGATGTGGAACCGAATGCAGTTGCAGTGGCTGCTGGGCGTACGCCTGCAGTCAAAGTAGTCAACGAAGTCTTACCTACGCGACGGTTCAGAATTGTGTCTGTGCCTTTGACGGATTTAACGTCAACGAAGCCGCGCATCATGGACTTCTTAGCGAACTGTGAGTCAACAGCGCCGCCGTATTGTTCGATCATATCGGCAATTGCCTGATCGGATAGATGCGTGCTGTCTACTGGGATATTGATACCTGACATTTGATGTCTCCTATTGGTATTGTGTTAGAGCTTAAATGCCCTTGGAACGACCGCGATTGCGATCCGCTTGTATTGCTGCGATCTCCTTCGGAGAAGCGCCTCTGCGGTTAGCCTTTTCAAGAGCGGCGAAGTACTCTGCACGGGTGGTTGCTGTGCTTGCTGGGGGAGACACCGAAGTTCCTTCGGCGCGGGGGGTTGATTGTGCGATGGTGGAATTGTTACCATCTGCGTTATAAGCTGCAAGGACTTCAGAAACTGCGAATCGTGCAGATGCTCCGCCCTTGTCGATCATTGGTCGATATTCAGCTAGTGTTGACTCCGGCATATTAGCCGAGGCCCACTTCGAAGCTGTGTCCCAATTCTCTTTACTACCTGCTGTGGTGTGAACCTCAGATAAGATACTAGCTGTGTTAGCTGTGTTCTCTGCGATGAAGTTCTTTGTACCAGATAGAATAATGTTAGCTGCGTGCTTGCCTACCTTTTCGGTAAGGGCAGCGACATCAATTTTAGTGATGTCACCGGACTGCACTGCGTCAAACAACAATGCCTTGGCATCATCTGTGCTGACACCTGAGTCCTCTAGCATACCTAGAACACTGTTGCCTACATCAGAGCCTGTGTCGCCCCATGTTGCTGCATCACGTTCTGGTGCAGGGTCTTCCGCTACTTCCTCTGGCTGTACTTCAGCAGGCTCAGCCTCTGCAGTAGCCTCATCAATTGGAGGCTCCTCTGCGGGGGCTTTATAGCCTGCGTCGGTACTAGCTAGAGTGCCGTCAACTGGATTTGCATCCAAGTCAACAGCCTCTGTAACTTCGGGTTCAACTACTGGTTCAACTACTGGTGTTACTTCTTCGGTCATCGTTCTCTCCTACGATTGTTGTTTGTCTATAGCTGCTTTCCCAGCGTGGGTTGCAACTTCTTGTTGTCCTGCTTGTTGGTCCATACGACCAGCCTGCTTCATAGCGGCCTCTTGGTTAGCCTGCATCTCTTCTTGAGTGTTCAAGAATGCCTTGAGGTCTACACTGCGGTTAGTGAATACGAACTTAGCGAAGCGGAGTGGGTGGATAGCGCCCTTGATATCATCAGGTACGACTTCCATCATCTGAAGGTCGCCGATAGCAAGACGAAGGTTGTCGATCTGACCTTCACGGGATAGGGATTCAAGACCAGTCGTTACGACCACCTCAAACATATCACCCATGTCTCCGACTTCTTTGCTGAAGTTTACCTTACTGATGGCGTAGTCAGCTTCCTTCTGTTGCCACGACATAGCTAACTGTGAGTACAGACCGCCAAAGGCGCTCTCTAGCTCATTAGCTACCATACGAATCTCTTGTGCAGTAACGCGCTCTGCGTCACGGACAGTAGATTTAAGGAACGCTTGCGATAGCTCTGATTCCCAACGCGCTACGACTTCAATCATAGTGCTGAGGTCGCCACGAGCACGCATCTCAGGGATGCTGATGTCGTCTGCATTACCGGGCCAGTACGTACCACGAGGGGCAGAGTTAAGGGCAGCTAGGTCATGCGACAGTGGGGAACCCGGACGAACAAAGAACTTAATATCAGCAATGATTGCCATGAGGTCAATGATAGCTTCGTTTGTCACGTCGATGTTATGGAATGTAGCAGCGTGATCTTCAACTAAGCCACGACCGTAATGCTCTCCGGGGTGGAGAGTCCAATCAAGGATGAGTAGATCATAATCTGCGTCGTTCTGGTACAGAACCTCACCGATGCTTACGCCTTCAGCTTCCTGACGGATAGCCCAGCGCTTGCCTTCACGAATGTAGTGCGTGAGTAGCTCAACGATGTCTTCTGGCTTTGTTGCACCATGTACAGCAAGGATCATATTCTGCATCTCTTCAGAGAACGTAGAGAACATCTTCTTGTCGCACAATACGACTTCGATCTCTTTACCTAAGATGTCACGACGGACGCCATAGCGGTTCACTGGATACAGTACGCGCTCACCTGTTGGCATACGGCGCAGCAGGGCGTTACCTGTTACGATGAGATGCTTACATGCAAGGATAGCAGTAGGGCGGTACGCTGTTAGCTTGAGGTTCCGCATTGCGACCTTCTCTAGCTTAGACGTAGCGTCTCGTACTTGCTCCTGCATTACACCTGCGTTGTCTTCACCGATCTCCTGCTCGACTTTTAGCTGAGCTTCTGGAGTCATTGCTACTGTAAAGAACGGACGGCTCACTGGGAACAGTACGTCCACGATTTTGTTTGCTAAGTGGTTAACTAGGGATGCACCTACATGGACGTTACCATGAATTTGCTCTACCTTCTCGTTACCATCAACAGGCATAACGGCAGCTACTGTCCAACGAGAGAAAGATTCAGAGCGATCAATTAGATCACCCTTCTCTGTGTTCATGTCTGCCCAGATACCATCAATCTGGTGTGCTTGCATTACAAGCCCCCGATGTTAGTGGCTTTGCCCTTCAAGCCGCCTACAGAAGTACCTGCACTACCACTCTTCTTAGCGAGTGCGTTCTTCTTCAGAAGCTCGTCATATGCTTTGCTTGTTCCGAGACTGATGTCCGCTACACCCGCGTCAGCGTCTTGCGATTCTAGCTTACCGGCCTCAAGGGCGGTAGTCTTAGCGTCCCGATTTTGTTTGGCGTTAGCAGCGGCCTGTCGTTTCTGTGACTTCTTGGCGTCACGGACGCCCTTTGCTCCGGCGAGTGCAGAGATACCTGCAAAGATAGTTGTGAATGCTGGCATGAATGCCTCCTATTGAGTTACAGTCTGTACTGTGTTTCCGCTAGGGAGAATCCCTTACGAAGAATGATCTTCTCTGCGACGGCTGGACTTGTACTCATAGTACACATCCTGATCTCGTCTACGTCTAGCCTACGGCCCTCTGCAATGAAGGCGTCTAGGAGTTTAATACCGGAGCTATCTGTAGCGAACCATCCCATCTCAACAAGAGCGTTAGCATCCCGAAAGGGGTCTGGTATGATTAGTCCACCAATGAAGCCATTGTCTGATACAAAGAAGACACCGTGTTCGATCATATGCTCAAGCATATGGGTTGCCTTAACTTCATCCAGTGGTTTATGATAGTACATATCATTAAACTCTTCTGAGAGGTCATAGATATGCCATAGGTCTGACTTAGTTGCTTTACGTATCATAGATCACCACCAGCGAATGCAGAGATAGATTCTAGTATATCTCTTTTAGCTGTCTCATAGCCGATCTCATACTCCCCGTCCCCTTTCTTGAGGGGCTTGGGGTTAAGTAATATACGTAGTTGTTCTCTAGCTGATTCTGAGATCAGCACTGATCCGTATGCTTTCATGCGTAGGTTCCTTACTAACTGATGGATTTGTTACAGCATCCGTAAGACTAGCACCTAATAATAATGATAACTCTCTAGGAATAGATGATCCACCTAAGTGGAAATCTATTGCTAATTGGAGTCTATCCAGTTCTGATAGTTCTTCATACATTGGTTATCCTCCATTACTATGAGTATTTATCTTCATAGTGAAGGATTAAGTGTATCACCCAAAGAAATAAGGTGATTTCAAAACGTCTTGTATGTCGAGGCTACCAGTATCAGGTAGGTCCGGAAGGATGATGTCGTGGCGTTCTTCGTGTACCCGCTTGAAGTCAGCGAGGATGTTATGGTTCTTGTGTAGATCAACGAATGTCTCAGAGATAATGCGCTGCATCTTACCTGCATCACAAGCATGGGTTCCGAAGTCATCGTGGATCATAGCGAAGTCAGAGATACCCTCTGCCTCACATGCATTGATTGTCATCATCATGTGAGTTGCATCAGCGTGATGCACTAGGTTAGGGGATGAACCCTGACGAGCCTTAGCTGCGTCGAGTTTATCTGTGTTAGTGGCGAGACGTATCTGGATACGACCACCTATCTGTGTCTCAATCTGCTTAGAGACGTACTTCATCTTACGCTGTATAACAGGGAAACCGATAGGGCTAGTGTATATCAGAGCGTGGTTCTCTTTAGACAGAACAGATGAGCAGTCTTGAATCCACTTCATAGCAGCACGAGCAGCGATAACTACCTCACCGATACTCTCCCAAAGGATAGGAGTAAGGAAGATGCTGTGCTTGAATGCTGTGTTCTCAGGGAACGTCTTGTCGGACTTCTCTTTAAGCCACTTAAAGATACTGCCTGTGCAAGCCTGCTGTGTGCTACCGTACGGCAGTGTCATAACAGGAGCCTTAGCTAGACTGCGTGGCATGGAGTCACCGAGCAACCACAACCAGTTCTGGGCCGCTGGATCGTCAGAAGCCTTGAGCTTAGCGTAGCATACATCAGCAACGCGCTGGTAGATATCGGCTGGTAGGTCTGACGGAACGAGGTTCACGGCTGATCCACCTACGTTGTCTAGGAGCATAGCAGAGAAGTGCTGGAGACCGTTACAGCTACCGTCGAGGCCCACTGGTAGGTGAGATACGAAGTCGCGGTGGTCATCCATGTCCATTGCATCACATAGTTCAAAGCACCATGCTAGGAATTGGAATGGCTTGTCTGCAGATGTCCACACACCACGGTTAGCGATTGGGTCTGCGCCAGCGGCAAGCCACTTGTCTGCATTCTCTAGCATGTAAGCAACGCGGTCAGAGTATGATGCTTTATCATATCCGAGCTTGTTAGCTCCGTTGACCATGAACCAGTGAAAACCGTCTCCATCGCCAAGGCGTTTACCTTCAGAGAACTCAATCAGTCCCTTGCTTTGGTCAGTACCCTGTGGGTTAAGTCCAGAAGCTGTAGCGTAAACCCGTCCACGAAAATCGGTCTGATAAACATAAAAGAACGAATCATGAACCGATAACTCATTAGCTAGACGCATAGTCCGCATTAGGGCTAGGTTCTTAGAGCGACGTTCTCGTTCCATAGTGTGCAACAGACGCATCTGGCCTTTCCAATCCATGAACGCTTCCTTCATCTCAGAACCCTCTGGGAGCATGTCCGGGGTCATGTCCGGGGACAGAGGGCACTCAGGGAACTCAAGGGGCGTAGAGCGAGGCATACCGCACTCTAGGTTGTTCTTCCAGATATACTTCATTGTCTCATGGATACGAGCGTTAACGCGCCAGCCTGTACGCTGCATAGCATTGATAGCAGAGAACACCTGTGGCATATCTGCGTTCTTGTATGCCTCCACACGATCTCGCTCTGTGTAATTAGACTTGATGAGATGTGTACGGCTACGGAGCTCAGGGCTGTAGAAGCCGCCGTCTGTATTAGATACCCAATCCATAGGTGGGATCAGGCAAGGCATACGGTCAGGGCTTACGATCTCTACTGCTGCGTCATGCTTCTCAATCCACTTGATACAATCCTCTGTGGGAGTGAGGTGCACTGATTTGCGCTTACGACGATCAGTACGATCTTCGCGCTGCACGAGGTCTGTGACTTCCATGATTAAGGACAGAACAGTAGAGCCTACTAGGAACTTATCTTCCTCAGACCAATCAACCCAAGTCAATCCCTTGTCGGCACCCTTAGCTTTAAGAACGCTGCGCTTGTGTTTGTAGTTTACGAGGTTCTTGTTCTGAAAGTCGCGTAGTAGGCTGTCGTAGTATTCCTTGTGCTCTGTCTCGAAGTATACGAACCGCAACTCATCCTCACAACGAGCACCGATCTGTACGCACACTGGTGCTACAGTTGTATCGGGAACGTAAAAGGAGTTGATGATAGTGCGTAGCGCCAACAGCGCGATCTTGTCTGTGTCTACGGTGTCCATGAGCTTAGCGCCCTTTGTACGACGACGACCAGCAGGATGTTTACCATCTAGGTAGAGCTTGATGTGGTCAGACACAGTTAGTACATAGTGCCGCAGCAGGGTGCTACCCGCTGAGGATTCTTCGTTGCGTGAGGCGTGAGCAGCCTCTTGTTGGCTACGGTAACGCTCTACGCCACGATAGATCATATCGTGTTCGTGCTCTAATTGGTCTTGAATCGTAGCCATCATGTCATCCTTTAAGTGCGGCCCTTTTCTTACGGGCCTTTGCATTAGCAGCTAAGCGCTTCTCTTCGGGTGTTTTATGCGTAGGATGGAACAAACCCCCGTGTTGTGGAGTTTCGTGCTTATTCCAATAGTCCATTAGATTCTGGAGGAACCGGAGCTCCTCTCCCTTACCGCAACGTCGGGCTAGATTGAATATCTTGCCTTCCATACCATTGCAGTTCAAGCAGAGTACATCACGAAGGTAGCCTGTCTGGTGATTGTGATCCAGAGCAGGCTTCTTCTTCCCACCCTTCATGCTTCCTTGGCACAAAGGGCATAGGTACTTCTGCTGTCCGAGCAGCTTAGCCCTAACGGGGGCTATCTGCGCTGTTGTGAGGCGGGTCATACCTTAGCACGCTTGAGGTGCCGCATGTACGATTCCCAGCAGTGGTTAGGTTCACTGAACATCTTGTTAATGATGATCTCTAACCTATCCCAGCCGCGTTTAGCTGTGAGTGCAGAGAGTGACATACGCATTTCACCTCCGAGTAGTGAAGCGATCAGCATATTGATCGACACTACAACGGTCTTAATGTATTGTTTCATTAGTAAGCATCCTCCATTAAAGCTAACCACGATACCGGGAACAGTTCTTCCATACTGAAGTAGATGTCCCATGCTACCTTCTGCGATTCTGCTTGCGTGTCTGTGGCACAACGAAGTCGGGCCATGTCAGCGAAAGCATCTAGTGAACCTGACCAAATCCACTCAGTCATAGTAGACTGCGGTAGGATCATACGAGCTTGCTCTGGGGCTACACCTTGTTGTAGCATCTTGCGGTAGTCTTCGACAGCCTTAGCATTGACTTCTTCAGCGTAGATGCTTGGGAAGTATTGAGACCTACACTCAGCACCTGAGCCCTGCTTAACGTCCTCTGCTCGTCCACGCCATACGTCAGGTGTGTAGAACTCAGGGTCATCATCGACATAACGTCTGCTGATCTCATTCCAACGCAGGAACTTGTGCTTCACTAGCTGACGTGCTACGAAGACAGGTGCCTTGACGTGGAATGAAGCAAAGCAATGCCCGAACGGGCTGATATGCCCATGACTGGCTAGGTACTGGATGAGCTTGGCGTCCCCCTCAAGGAACGCCTCACTCTTCTTGCCGAAGCTAACCCGTGCAGCATTAACTACGCTGAGGTCGCTTCCCATGTGGTCCATGTATGTTGCTTTTATCATGGGCTCTCCTATTCACATGATCGAATGATTTGACCGGTGTTTTCATCAAACTTGAGTTCGCAAGCACCTCCCTCTTCGACCTGACCTTCTTCTGTAGCAGTTAGCACAGAACCAGTCACATCATTCGGACGATATGTCGTACAACCCTTACAACCAGTGTCATAGGCTTCCATGTACACGTTCTTGAAGTCATCGAAGTTGATGTCCTCTGGTACGTTCACAGTCTTGGAGATACTGCTGTCGATCCAGCGCTGGGCTGCTGCTTGCATACGGACGTGAGCGCTAGGGCTGAGTGTCTGTGCAGTTACGAAGCTCGCTGGAAGCGGTGCAGAACCGTGGTCTTTCTTCCACCGAGTAACCGCGTAGTCTTCAACGACCTCAGTGATCTTAGAGCCATCCTTCTGCATAACCTTACGCTCATAACCTAGAGCAAAGATAGGCTCGATACCAGAGGATACGTTACCTGCATACAGACTGATCGTACCTGTCGGTGCAATCGAGGTCAGCAAAGCGTTACGAATACCATGTTCTCGGATTTGATCTCGGATATGTGCAGGCATGTGCTGCATATTACCAGTAGCCAAGAACTTCTCTACGTCTAGCAGAGGGAACGAACCCTTTTCTTTAGCTAGATCAATAGACGCTTGGTACGCTGCAATAGAAATAGCCTTCATTACCTTGTCAGTCCAAACCACACCCTCATCAGAGCCGTAGACAACACCACCAAGAGCCATTGCATCGGCTAGAGCAGTTACACCTAGTCCAATACGGCGCTTGTTATGTGCCTCTTCCTGTTGAGCAGGTAGCGGGAACTTAGATACATCAATTACGTTGTCCATCATACGCACTGCTGTTTTCACAGTTTCATCAAGCAACTCATAGTTTATGGTGTAGTCAGGGTTCAACACTGCTGCTAGGTTAATAGAACCGAGCAAACATGCACCGTATGGTGGCAGTGGTTGCTCACCGCATGGGTTGGTACACGCAATGGTCTCACAGTAGTTCAGATTGTTCATCTCATTGATGCGATCAATAAAGATAATACCCGGCTCTGCATAAGCATAGGTGCTGTGCATGATCTTGTCCCACAATGTCCGGGCTTGGATCGTCTTGTAAACCTTGCCTTCGAACTTGAGATCAAAGTTGGAGTTAGACTTCACTGCTCGCATGAAATCGTCTGTTACCATGACACTCATGTTGAACATACGAAGGCGCAATGGATCACGCTTAGCTTCTACGAACTTCTCAACGTCGGGGTGGTCACAGCGGATAGTTGCCATCATGGCACCTCTGCGAATACCTGCTGACATAATAGTCTTACAAGACGCATCCCATACATCCATAAAGGACAACGGACCAGAGGCATCAGAAGCGACACCTACTACTTCCGAGCCTTGTGGACGGATTGTACTGAAGTCGTACCCAATACCGCCACCCTGCTGCATGGTAAGTACAGCTTCCTTTAGGCCATCAAAGATACCGCCGATGCTATCCTCAACAGTACCCATAACGAAGCAGTTGAATAGGGTTACGTTGCGATCCCCTGTACCAGCACCAGCATTGATTCGACCTGCTGGTAGGAACTTAAAGCTCTCCAACGCATTGTTGAATACTTCTGCCCAGTGCTTAGGGTCATCTTCTTTAGCTGCTAGTGCGTTAGCGATACGAGACCAAGTGTCATGCACTGTTAGGTCAATAGATGTACCGTCATATTCTTTTAGTCGGTATTTCATGTCCCACATCTGCTCTGCGATTGGGGATCGGAATACATTACTCATCGGTTATCACCACTTCCTTTAATTACACCGCGTTTCTGGCGGCTGTTTAGTTTAACTACATTTATGTCAACCACAGTACGCAGATCGTACCCTACGTGATTGGCTAGGGCTGTGCAGTAGAACACCACATCCCCGATCTCCTTGATGATGTCCATAGGGGCTATCTTATTCCCATCACGGATCATCTTCTTGACCTTCTCAGCCACCTCCCCAGCCTCTCCAACGAGGCCGAGGGTGTTTTCTACCAGACGCTCTTGCCCTTCAGTGACGATCTTATCTTCAACCCAACGGCTATACTCTTCTATGTTCACTTTAGCTCTCCTAGCCACTCTATTACATCGGTTTGATCGGGTTTACGTCGCATCCACAATAGCTGCATATCTGATACCATATGCAGAGCCCAGAATGTGGGTCTGCCATCGCGGTAGTCATGCCACTCGTATGACGATTCCTTGAATAGCTTCTTGATTAGCTCAAAGCATTCTAGGTCTGTCTTGCAGTCCTCTAACAGCTTGAACGCTGCTATCGGGCCTACCTTCTTGTCTTTGTCGTCTACAGTCATATGAGGTAGACCAGCGATGTTGTCCGCTGTGTCGCCCATGAGCAACTGAGCCCAGAAAAAGGATGTGCCCCAGCCTGTGAGCTTAGCTGACTTCTTAGAGCGGTCAACCCAGATGGAACCGAAGGGATCATCTACGTCAACAATGCACTCGTCATCGAAGTCCCAGTGCAATCCCGGCACCATGCGGAGGTCTTTGTCCTTAGACACGATGACACTGAGGTTGCGATCTACTGCGTTGTAGTTCGCCTGTGCCATACCGTCGTCAGCCTCTTGGTTGAGGTGTACGATGCTAGGGAGCTCTTCACCGATGTATGATCGGATCGTCTGTAGATGCTCAGGCTTCTCCTTGCCGTCGCGGTTGGCTTGGTAGCCCTTGGTTAGTGCTAGTACATCCCTGTTGCCCTTGTTAGAGCCGCTAGGAGTAATGTGAGCGACGTAGCTAGTGGAACCAGTCATACGCATAAGGTGTGTCAGAGCTTGACGCAGGTTGTACTTCATGTCGTCTAAGGAGCGTCGTGGCTGTGTGCCGTCGAGCTCGTCTTTGGATTCTGCTGATACTTGGTAGCAAGTGAAGTCAGCGTCGATGTGAGCAACACGCCCTTGAACAGGCTCTGGGTACGTGTTCTCCTTGACCTGACCAACGAGATCATCGCTGGTCAGGCCGAAGGATTCTAGGCTCACGTTAGGCCGAGAGCCGCAAGTGGGTCAGCGTCTGCAGGTTCTGCTACAGGAGCAGGAGCAGGGGCTGCAGGAGCAGGTGGAGCCATGAGCTCCTCTACTGTACCGCCCATCACCAGAGCCTCCAGAGGGGAGCCTTGGAAGTTAGAGGCTGACATAGCCAACTCTTGAATGAAGTTCTTAGACTTCGTTACCTGCTGACCGTCAACCTCACGAGTGTACTCACCGTCGATGAAGATCGTGTCCCACTGCTCCTTGGAAGGCGTGTTCCACAACAACAACTGCACGTCCTGTGTGGCTTCTGGAACCGCTAGGATGTTAGTCTCGTTAGTGATCGGATCAGTAGTAGCTGGCTCACCGATGTCCCATACATCAGACTTGAGGTTAGCGTATGTCTTCGTACCATCTTTGGACTTGTTATGTGTTACCTTAACCAAGAAGCCCTCACCGAGCATCTGAGCCATGTGCTTGATGTCGTTACGACCGTATGTCATCTTCTGCAACAACTTATAGAAGTTAGACTTCTCGTTGTTAGAGATAGTGTTTGTGATACGGATTAGGTTAGTACGTGTCTTTGTCTCACCATCAGCTTCATAAGTAGTAGTGTGTTTAGGACCATTCAGTTCAAAGGTCAGACGTACTTCGTGAGCATCTGGCTTCTCTACACCTTGGAAGGCTCGTTGTGGTTGCTTACCTACTTCGATATAGGATACGAATCGTGCAGTAGTGAATCCTGCAGGAGCTACTTCACGTACAAATCCAGTTGATACTGTAGTTTGGTCTGTTACTGCTGCTGCTGCTGTAATTTGTTCCATTAGGTTAGTCATGTGTTACTCTCCAGTAATTGTGTTTGATATTGTCTTATGGTTCATAGTGAAGGATTAAGGTTTCCAATGATGTAATTCTAACATATTGTTACCTATTTCCACGTCTACCGGGAAAGGTACTGGGCAGTCAACACCGAAGAAGTGCTTCAGTAACTGCGGTACGCTCTCCATGATGTGCTTAGCTGCGCCGAGCACCTCATCTGCTACGTCTGGATGAAGATCAAACCATACGCAGTCATGGACTGTGTTAACTAGGAAGGCTTTACCCTCCCAGTTGCTTTTCTTATTGAAGTATCGGAATAACACTCCGAGTACCATCTGTACTATCTCACCACCTGTTCCTTGTGTCGGATAGTTCTTGATCTCCGGTGGGGAGAACGTATCGTCGATACCGCGTTCCTTCATGAACTTAGGAGCGTCCCATGAGCGCCAGCCGTACAGCGTTCCGGTGGGTGCCTGCCATGTGCCCTTGCGGTACACACGGTATCCTCTGTCTGGATCACGAAAAGGCTCTGCGGTAGCGTTGATCTCTTTCTCGACGTCTTTGTGGAAAGTCTCTACCCGTGGGTACATCTTCTCCTCTACGTCGATCATCTCCTTGACCTTCTCGACCGTCATGTTAGCGGACAGTGCGATTGTGCTCGCCCCTGCTCCGTAAGCACGCTGGAATGAAAAGACCTTACACTCAGTACGGAAGACGTTCCATACTGCGTGGTTGATGTGCTCTTCGTTCTTACACCAGAGCAGGGCTTCATCGTACGTCACGCCTTCACGGGCTGCAACTCGTACGCAGTGGAAGTCTACCTTGGATAAGAGGTCAGATACTAGCTTAGGATCACCTGATAGGAAGCCCATGACCACAACCTCTAGCTGGCTGTAGTCAATCTCTGCTACCTTACCGCCCTCGAACCTGCTAACGAACATCGCCTTGATCGTGGACTTGTCGCCACGGGGGATGTTCTGCATGTTAGGGTTGGATGCACTGAGACGACTTGTCACAGTGCTGGTGTGGTTGAGGGCATGGTGGATGATGTGGTCTCTGGGCTGCACACAAGTGAGCATACCCTTCATGTCGCCTTTGTTGTCTGTAGTGACGTAATAAGTGCCTATCTCTTTGTCTAGCGTCGTCTTGCGGCTCATTGCCTTCAAGAACGGTACGTCTAGGTTGCCGAGTAGGATCACTGTGTCTTTGTCGGTGGAGTAGATCGGGCCACCCTTGCCGTCTGTGAGCGTAGACTTGTCGATGTCAAGCGACTTAGCATCAACGTATCCCGGTAAGGCATGGAAGAAGTCTTGATATTTGACCTTCAACTCACCGGGGACGTCTACGTTCTTGTACTTCTGCTCTCCCTTCTTCTTGCCTGACAGGTAAAACACTAGCTCACCGTCCTTGAGCACTGGCTGCTTCTCGACTGCCTTGAGCCGAGCGAGTTCACCAGTGTTCTCGTCGAGATAGGTGGTCTGCTTCTTGTACTTAATGACACCACCGTAGATCAGTACTGACTTATGGATCACAGAGCCCCATGAGAACCCTACCTCGTCTGGTATGACTGCAGTGTACTCGTTGAGCTCATTAGTAGCCTCTGTGAGTGCAGCGTTCAAACCAGTGAGGTCTGAGGCTGCTCGCTTCATGTCTACCTTGATGCCGTTGTACTCCATCTCTGTGGTGGCTGCTAGAGCATCCATCCGCACTTGGATCATCTTCAGCATACCCATTTCGGTAGCTTCCTTGACCTGTCCGAGATAGATGAGCTCTGTGTTGCCGATGTCACCGGAGTTACGGCCCTCGTCCTCAGTACCGATGAGATAGTCCAGCACCATGTCTTGATCCATATCTGCTGTCTGCACACCTGCCTTCCAGAGCTCCTTCATGCCGTCGATCTTCTTGCGTCCACCGTATGACTCGATGATCTGATCCATACTGTTCATGTGAAAGCGGCGATCCTGTGCCCTCAAGAGGTATTCGGCATACTGTGTGCACCAGATACGTCCCCCACGCCTGTAGTAGCCCTGTACGTTGCTCTCAGAGGCTACTAGCTCGTACAGCAGGTCGAACTTGATGTTGTGTCCGACTAGAACGTCTACATCAGGGTCGATGTGGAGGTAGTTATCGTCTGTGCGTCCTGCATGGAAGGTAGCAGAGCACTCAACGTCGCCCTCTTTCTTCCAGCCCCGTGCTACCACGAAGTTAAGCGGATCGAATGGGTTAGCTGTGCGTCTGTGTGACTTGTGGATTTGTGTTTCTTCGTCGAAGATTAGATAAGCCATTCGATTTCCTTTATCGTCGTGAGTTCAACTCCATGAGCAGGTCTACTGGAACCTGCATGTCTGCTGCCTTGAGCATCCGGTAGTACCGCTCAAGGACGTATGTGCTGCGATTAGTCATAGCTTTTCTTCTCCTTTTATCATATTGATTCGCATTTCAGCGTAGCGCTGGACCTTTTGCAAGTCCAGCACTTCACTTTCTTCTACAGTCAGGCCATC
>TARA_B110000037_G_scaffold209186_1_pt1 | contig 21568 bp, 18 predicted proteins | sample TARA_B110000037 | Tara Oceans TARA_B110000037 (sample SAMEA4397196) | marine metagenome | biome: Polar Biome; feature: [MIX] marine epipelagic wind mixed layer (ENVO:01000061); material: water (ENVO:00002006), including particulate matter (ENVO:01000060) such as... | depth 10-100 m
CATGCGCAGGCACCGCTGCCGAAAAGAGGACCAGGCCCCGCAGGATATTTTTTGGCAAATCCAGACACTTGATATTTCGCGTCATTCTCGATGGTCAAATTCCGTAAAAGGCCTTCAGAACTTCTGAAGCCGCACATTCATTCACGTGAATAACCTCGCTCATTTTCGCGATCTAATTTCAAAGTCGGAAGTCTTTAAAAAGACAAAATTCCTGCGGTAATTTATAAAAAACTAGGATACTTACGAATGATGACTTGGAAGGCTCTCTTTTTTACCCTGAGTGTCATTCATGGCGCAACAGCATCCGAGATAGGTGTTTTAGAGCGTTATACGACCCTGCGAACCATTGCCGGCCTCGGCAATCAAGAGGACGGGAATTTCTGGCAAGCCCGCTTCGAAGGAAGTAATCCCCGCTTGGTTGAACTCTCAAATCCCCACGACTGTGGAACGGACGCCTACGGAAGAGTCTATATCGTCGACAAGGAATCCCATAGCGTGCTGCGTGTCAGCGCCGATGGTTCGGAAATCATCACAGTCGCGGGAACTCACTCCTCCGGGAATGCTCCGGACACTTCAGTTTCCGCCACCTCAGGCCCACTCTCCAATCCAAACGGACTCCATGTTTTTGCAGACGGACGTTTTCTCATCCTCGATACCGACAATCGAAAGGTCCGCCGCGTTGATCAAGACGGGATGATGACAACCCTTTTCACCTACCCCGCCGGTTTTGGAACCGGGCGTGGATTGATTACCTCACCATTGGGAGACGAGGTTTATTTTTGTGGCGAGTTTATTTCCGCAAGCCAACAAAACGTGAAGCGATGGTCGGCAGAAGATGGTTTCACCACGGTGGCAGGAATCAACCCCGGAACCAGAGGTTTGGGCAACCTCGACCTTGGCCCACAGGGGGCTCTCTTTGTGACCAGTGCCGGAGATCATCGGGTTTTCAAGATTCCATCCGGCGGTTCCCCTATCGTTGTGGCCGGAAATGGCTCCACCGATGGAAATCTGATCAGTGGAGCTTTGGCCACCTCCGTTTCACTCGATCGCGTCCGGGGAATAGCAGTTCTTCATGATGGTTCCTTTTTCGTCGCAACCCAGAAAGGAGGGGATGTTTGGTGGGTCGATAACGGCCCGACCAACGACGGCGTTGGGCGAAGAATCCATCTCTTCGTAAACGGGTCCCGTAGCGGCAACATCAAATCAGGCGATGACCAGCTCCGTACGGGAGGAGCGGACCGGATTTCAGAGCCTCGCGCCATCAACTTGGCCAGCAATGGAGATCTTTTAATCACCTGCAATGACACCGGCGTGATCAGGGCTGTTCGAAATGTCTGCAAGCCGACGGCTCCGGTTCTCAAGCTAAATCACCCGGTCCTTACCTGGCAGTCGAACTGGCGGGATCGCTACACCATGGAAGTCTCGGACAATCTACAAGAAGGTTCATGGTCTCCTCTGTCCAGCATCACATCCCCCTCCAACGGATTTCATTCGCATGTGCTTTCAGAGCCCGCGCCCAGCTTTATTCGTTTCTCTGTTCCTCATCTGGCAGGAGGCCAGTAACTTCCGCTCATTTCAAGGTTTTTCTGACTCCCCATTCCGCACATGATTAGACGATGTCTAATCCCTACCAGCGAACCCCGGAAAAGGTTACGCCTCGTTCACCGGCCCCGAACCAAGCGAAGGACGGATGGAGTGTCTCGCGCGCGCCAAAGAATGGATTCGTGTCATGCTGCTGGACGCGGGGCTCTCGATGATTTTCCACACCGTCGTTACCGCCCTCTTTCACCTCCTTGGAGCCGCCATTTCACATCGTCAGGGACTCGTTCCGGAAAGCACCCAACTCGTGCCCGTCTTCTCAAGAATGTACACCGAAACTCTCGGAGGGTGGGCGGAAAACGCTTTCCTCATCGGGGCATTAGTCGTTCTTTTGTCGACTCTTCTCGCCGCACTGGCTCCATGGCCGAGTCTGTTCTCCGACGCGTTTGGCCGCTTTGGTTGAATTAATTTTGAGGATCCCGATCACAGGAAGGAATCGATCGTTCTTCTCTCTGTTGCTTTCCCGGTGATCTCGAGCCTGCTCTACTTCATCATCGGAAAGCCTGGCTTCATGGTCATTATCGAAGGTTCTCTTACGATGTTGATCCTTTTCATCGTAGTCTTTGCCGCCTTCGTCATGAAGGGATCGCTGGCTTCCCGAGGAACTCGGGACCGTCCGGAAGTTCGACGCCGTACTCTGGCTCAGCTCCATCTCCATCGCCGTAGCTGGTATTTTCCCCGCGATCAAGATTTGCTCTTCAACTAAACCGGCACTGCCAACTCCTGCACGATATCTGCAACGACCGACTGACCAGTCCGCCCCGCATAGTGGGCATCGGCCTCAAGGACAAGCCGGTGGCCAATCACACCTGAAGCAAGACTCTGAATGGTTTCCGGCAAAACGAAATCACGCCCCTCAAACAAACTAAGAGCCTGGGAAATCCGGAGAAGGTTTAATGAGGCCCGTGGGCTGGCAGCCAGCTTAACCCCCGCCCTTCCGCGCGTTGCCGCAACAAGACGAACAAGATATTCTTGGAGTGCCGGGGTAACCCCAACCCGAGTGACGGCTTCCCGAACCCGGAGTAAATCATCACGACTCACAACTTGTTCCACCCGGGTAAGCGGATGTGCTTTTTCCTGGGAATTTAGGATCTCTATTTCTTGATCCACCGAGACATAGCCTAGCGAGCACTGAAAGGCAAAGCGATCCATCTGAGCCTCGGGCAGAGGATATGTCCCCCGAAGCTCCACCGGGTTCTGGGTTGCAATCACAAAGAACAGCTCTCCTAGGTCATAACGGGTCCCCTCCACCGTAACCTGCTTCTCAGCCATCGCCTCAAGAAGTGCACTTTGGGTGCGGGGCGAAGCTCGATTCACTTCATCTGCAAGCAAGATATCGGTGAAGATCGGCCCCTTATGAAACGCAAACGAGGAAGTTCGAGAATCGAACACACTCACCCCGAGAATATCCGAAGGCAGAAGATCAGGTGTGAATTGAATTCGTTGAAATTCGCCTCCGCCAACCGAGGCCGTAATGGCCTTGGCGAGCGTGGTTTTCCCGGTGCCCGGCACGTCCTCCAAAAGCACGTGTCCGCCGGCAACCATGGTCGCAAGCACTCGCCGCACCGATTCTTGCTGTCCCAGCATGACCGCCTGCACCGAGGCTTCCAGTCGGGAGATAATCTCCGAAATCTCCATTACTACTCGCTCGCCGATTTTTGCTCTTCCCACTTTTCCCAGACAGGGCGGGATACCTCCTGATGCCATTTTCGAAGTTTCTCGATCGCAGCAACATCCTCGGCCTTCATGTCCTTCTTAAGTTCGTCCATTCTGGCGGCATTACGAATTCTTACCCCTTTGTTTGTTTCGAGCGGGAGTTCCACATCTACAAGGACACGATGTCTATCCTTGGTCGGAGTGACAATTATGAGGGGGCAGGACATTCCGACACCACCACCACCATCATCGATCATCATTGAAACACCGTGAAAGCGAGCCACCACTTTGTTGCCTATTAATTCGTCGGGAACCTTCGCATTAATCGCTCCCGTTATGACAAAGCCCACTTCTTGAAGAAACTTTCCAGGATTTTCGGGAAGCTTTCGGACAGCGGACTTCTTGAGAAGTTCCAGCATTCCCCCTTTACCCGCAATGCTCCTCCACTCCTTGACAAGAGCGATAGCAACTTCCTCGGAGGCCGCCTTTCCAGCCTGATCGTCTATCCCAACCACTCTTAAAACGTCTTCGAGATACTCTGCCTCCATCGTCTCCCTGTCCTTTGCAAATTGCTGGGCAAACTTTTGCTGAATCTCCATCAAGGCAGGAGCAATCGAGTTTGACATCGGAGCTATGGCACCCGGCAAAATCATCCAACCCTCTTCTTCTTTGGCCATCCAAACGGTTTGATAAGAAGGCTTCCAACTTTCCGCGCTGTTACCCAAGGTCAAAACACCCAATGCCAGATTTTCGTCCTTGTAGAGTTTTGCCACCTTAGCCCTCAGGGTCTTATGCCTCTTCAGAGTTCCACCCCACCACTTCACCGCTTCCCCGTAGCGTCCCATCCTGCGATCATCGATTTCGCCATTGCCTCCGTTGGCAGCCTGGAGATTAAGATCATGTTCTTCATCGTCATCGGCTTCAATCTCGTCCTCTCGCTTTTCAACCTCCCGGTAATGACGCTGAAGAAAAGACCCCAAGCCTTCCTGCCCCAGGTCCTCGATCACTGAAGCGAGCAGAGACTCTGGATCAGACGAACGTAGCTTCTCGTTCTCTTCTTCAAAAACGTAACCCATCTTCCGTGCACCTTTCCGATCCTCCCAGTCAAATCCCCGGTTCCGGGCGGTCCGAAAAACCAGGTCATCCTCGTCAGCAAATTCAAAAAAGGCCGGAAGTTGAATGCGCCACCCCGCCTTTGTCATCGTCATATTAAAGCGGACCGGATAGGGCTTTTCATTCCTCGACGCGATTTTAAAATCGGACAAAAACGAGAGTAAATAATCCGTATTTTTAGGATCACCCTGACCTTCCACAATCACCTTCATCACTTTACGGGATGTCAACAGACGCCAGACCGAACGGGCATCTTCATTCTTCAGTCCTTTACGCGTGACCCGGACACATCGCTCCCAATCCCTTTCGGGGAGTTGGTCACGCTCTAAAAAACCCTGCCAAATCAACAATGCGTCTGCATTCCCTTCTTCAGCACACTTGACGAAGTGATTGAGAACATCTTCGGGGTCTTCCATCTCAAGGACATCCGCAGACAACACTCCTTCCATTTCCTTTCTAAACCGTTCCAATTCCTCGGACTTAAGCTTATCAACCCCACCGATGCGCTCAAGAGCGAGCCAATCCTCCAGTGCCCGGACACGGGCTTTAATTCCAGCACCAAAGCCAAGCCCAGTGTTTTGAAAGGTTCCTTCAACGGGAGCAACCTTCCATTGGCCATCCCGTCGCACCATTCCGAGCGACAGAATCGCAACCGAATCCGGGCCGTTAGGCGACTTTGAGCCGATCAATACAGCAGCAAGATCTCCATCAATTTTTTCGCCGCCTGCGGAAAAAGCATAGTCTCCGGCTTTCGCCCACGAGGCCCTTAATTTCCAATCATCATCGATCAGCACCCGTTTTCCAGGTCCACAGAAAGGAGAGATTGCCAACTTCTCAAGCGCAGGAGCCCGATCATCGTTCTCCTTGAGTTCCCTCAAGAACTGCAATGCCACTCCGGTCGGCTCACCTCCGGTGGCCCCCAAAGTTCCGAGAACAAAAATAAAAATGATCCATCGCATCGCCATTAGTATCGCACTCAGAGCTCGGTCAGACAAGCCTGCGTCGTGGTTACGGGAAAAGCTTCCAGCAGACCAGCATCAGAAGAGATCCCACCACGAGGCCGAGCGTAAGACCGTAAAGCGACCACTCGACCTGAAATGGCTGTAGCTCCGGCCCGATAAATGAGAGCGCGGGAACAGCATTTTCTGACACCAGGGATGGTCGGACAGATTTTTTCCAATAGTTAGTATACTGAACCTGGTCGCTTTGGCGCTCCACCAAATTCCGTTGCGCCAGGTCCCACTCAACCATCGCATCATGAACTTTGGGGAGCACTGTGTAGATTTCATCGATCTTCATCCCGGGCTGGGGATCGATCGGGATATTGTTCTCCGCTAAAGCTGACTTAATTTTGGCGCGTGCATCCACCTCTTCATCAACAAATGGTTGAAGCTCAAGCTCAAGTTTCTTCGCCATCTCAACTTTTTTCCTTTCATCGATCACCTTGATTCGCGAAATCACCCCCTTGGCAACCGCATTCGCCAACTGAGCCGCTTCGGCTGGATCGTGACGAATGACGATCACATAAAGATCATCCTTCCCTCGGTCCAATTCTAGCTCCAGCGACGTCCTCAACTCAGTCAAAGCATCCTCGGTCCCTATCCCCCACTTTTGGGCAAGATCGAATTCTGTCACTATCGGAGTCAGCGCAACCTCAGATTCGATCTCACGCATCACCTCAGCTTCGTTAGAATCAGCCAAGCGGCTAGTCGATACCAGAGCCGCTTGGCCCGGCACCACAAAGGGATTCCTCACATGAAATGACAGAGTGGCCACCGAACGAAAATCCTTCGGAGCGTCCTCCCATCGCTTTTTGCCATGCAAAAACCCACCAACAACCGCACCGATGGTTAAAAGGACCAACAGCCAAGACCACCACCAAAAAACTCTCCTTCCACGACGTCGTTTCATAATTTCAATTAGAGCAGTTGCACAAAATCAGTCACCCGAAAAAACGATTCACTTGAGAGCTTGATGAAAAGTATCCTTCGCTCCAAGGCTCTGGACGAATCCAGCCATGAGATCAGTCGTCTCCTCGATATCCGAATAGTCAGCCATTTCGACAACTGAGTGCATGCAGCGAAGCGGCAAAGAAACCAAAGCGCTCGGCACTCCTTCGCGGGAGATATAAATCCCATCTGTGTCGGTTCCTGTGAAACGACCAGAGGCTTCATGTTGAATCCTGATCTTCTTCTTTTTTGCCACATCAAGAAGGCGATCAACCACCAAAGGATGACTGGCCGATCCGTGGGTCACCGATGGTCCCCCGCCCAGATCCACCCGTCCATACATCGGAGCACTTAAGCCCGGGGTATCGGTTGCATGAGTCACATCGGTACAAATACAAACGTCGGGTTGAAGGCGATGAGTTGCCATCATGGCACCATAGCCGCCAATCTCCTCTTGAACGGCATTCAGGCAGATCACGGAAAATGCCGGCTTGGTTTTGGCGGAAGCGAGTTTCTTCATCACCTGGGCAATCATGAAGCCTCCAATCCGGTTATCAACGGCCCGGCTAACAAGCCGATCCCTACCTAGATCCATGGGGCCATCGGCGTAGACCGCAGGATGACCGACCCGGAGGCCTAGCTTCTCAATCTCTTTCGCCGAAGACGCCCCGACATCGACCCATAGTTCGTGAATCTTAGGGGCTTTTTCATTTGCCAAGACGTCCCGGCGAAGATGAATTGCGGTATTTCCGATGATTCCCTGAACGACTCCCTTATCTCCCAAGATCTGAAGCCTCCGGCCCCGGCCCGTGGCGGAATCACTCCCGCCCACCCGGTCCAAATACAAAAAGCCCTCCTTGGTAATATACTTGATCATGTAGCCGATCTCATCGGCATGGGCCTCGAGCATCACAACTTTCTTGGAGCGACCCTTTAGGGTGGCCCAAGTCGAGCCATAAGCATCACACTCCACTGAATCGGCAAACCGTCCAACATACTTCGCCCAGACTCTTTGCCCGGGCATCTCAAACCCAGTGGGACTCGGTGTCTCAAGAAGATCAAACAAGAAGGACTTTTCAGCTTTCGTCATAACCAAATTCTGCCGTGCGATTGAGAAGACGGAAAGCGTCAACTTCACTAACCAATTCAAATATCGCGGAGAGATTTCTGATCAGTCTTACCTTTCTTGTTCATCAGAGAGTGAAGCGAGTGCAACGCCCGCTTCCCTCGACCAGCGCAACCAGCTGTTCGGGATTCCTTCCGTTGGCGACAAGAACTTCCACCCCGGATTCAGTGGCATATTTTACCGCCCGAAGTTTGGATGCCATCCCACCGATGGAGAACTTGCCGCTCTCCTCCCGAATCAGACTTGAGATTTCAGAGAGGTCGGACACGTGTTCGATCAAAGAGTCCTGATGATCTAACAAACCATCAACACTTGTCAAAAGGATGAGAGTTTTCGCACCGAGCAGCTCCGCAACTCTCGCAGAAAGCATGTCGTTGTCACCGACTCTGAGTTCTTCGATCGCCACTGAGTCGTTCTCGTTCACGATGGGAATAATGTCGCCCTCCTTTAGCAACCTTTTCATCGTCGCAGACACTCGTTCCCGGTTCTCCTGTAAATCGGAGCCCGTGAGGAGAAGCTGGGCCACATCGAAGTCAAACTGCTCAAAAAGCGTCTGATACCGCTGCATTAAACGCGCCTGACCAATTGCCGCCGCCGCCTGGCGAGTTTCGACATCGTCAGGATAGGATTTGAGATCCAAAGCACTCACCCCAGCTCCCACCGCCCCCGATGATACCATAACACACGAAAAACCTCGGGCTTTTAATTCCGCAACTGCGGTTACCAGTCGAACGAGCGACGCGCCATCAAGCGTGCCATTCCCACGCGTGAGAACACCGGTTCCAATTTTGATGACAATAGGCATTTTCATAAATCACATCCGCTCTGGCACCGGGATGGCAAGCAAGCCAAGTCCGTCTTTGAGCACTCTCGAGGTGAGATCACATAAGATGAGACGACTCTCACGAATCTGGCCTTCCGACTTCAAGACCGGACAGGCCTCGAAAAAAGAATGAAACGCTCGCGCGAGTTCAAGAAGGTAGGCAGCAAGCAGATTCGGACGATAATCCTCAAGCACCTGATGGATTTGAGCACTATAGCGCGTCAACATCCTCACCAAATGAATTTCCGCCTTTTCGGTCAGAACCAGATTTTCGGCATTCAAGTCGACCTCGCCATCCAGCTTTCGGAAGATGGAACGTGACCTCACATAGCTGTAGAGAAGATAAGGGGCGGTGTCACCTTCCAGAGCCACCATCTTTTCCAAATCAAAGACGTAGTCTGACATCCGATGATGCGAGAGCTCGGTGAACTTGATGGAACTTACACCAATCAACTCGGCTAGAGCTTCTTTCTCCTCTACGGTATCAAGGTGGCTTTTCTCATCGACGATGATTTGAGCCGCTTTCACGGCATCATTGAGAACGTCTTCCAACTGGGGAAGATCTCCCGCCCGCGTTTTCAGAGGAGAACCATCCTTTCCCAGAATGGTACCAAAGGCGACATGAACGAGTTTGATCCCGTCGTATCCCAAGCGGCTCGAGACTTCAATCAGCTGAGAAAAATGCCCGCTCTGTCTTACATCGACAACGTACCATGCCTGATCGGTCTGCCACTTGTTGACTCGAAATTCAACCGTTGCGATATCAGTAGTGGCATAATTAAACGCACCATCCTTTTTCCGGACCATCATGGGAAAGTCCCGCCACTCACCATCCCGGTTGACCTTGAATGGATCATTCTTGGCCTTCACGGTTTCACTTGAAAAAATGCACATGGCACCATCACTCTCTCGGGCATGTCCGTCATCAGTGAGTTTTTTGACCAATGGGGCGAGGTCTTCATTGTAGTCGCTCTCCCCAAGCCAATGGTCAAAGCGGACATCCAACCGCTCGTATATATTCTCCAGACCCTTCCTCGAAAGATCGACGCAACGAGTCCAGATTTCGATATTTTCTAGGTCACCCTGCTGGAGTTTCACCAATTCGGCCCGGTATTCCTCCTTAATCGCTTCATCTTCTTTCGCAGCATCCGAAGCCATACGATACAGCCTCAAAAGCTCTTGAAGCGGATCTTCCTCGAGCTGCTTCCCATCGACTCCCTTCTTCCAGGCCCACGTCACCATCCCAAACTGGGTTCCCCAATCCCCAATATGGTTATCCTTAATCACCTTGTGCCCCACTTTGGTGGCTACCCGGGCAAGACACTCACCAATAATTGTCGAACGGATGTGCCCGATATGCATGGGCTTGGCGACATTTGGGGCGGAAAAATCCACCACGATCGTCTCTGTCTTCTCCACTTGGGAAACCGCAAGATCTTCAGCAGACCATTGGCTGCGGGCCAGGGCAGCCCATGTTTCAGGCTTGAGCGTGAAATTCAGAAAACCTGGCCCTGCGATCGAAATCTCACAGAGATCATCCGCCGAAATCTTCTCCATAAGCTCCATTGCAAAATCTCGCGGGTTTTTCCCGGCAGGCTTTGCCAACATCATAGCAACATTACTTTGGAAATCACCAAAGCGTAAATCAGCCGCCTTCGTCACCTGAATCCGACTGGGATCAGGCAAAGTAACTTCAAGGGCTTCAAGCGCAGCGAGAACCTTCTCGCAGAGGATTTCAGGTATGTTCATGAACTAAATTTCAGGACGGAATGGCTGATAAAAAAAAATCACAAACCTCCCGGGGGGAAGATGAGTTTTCAAGCTGATCGCGAAGTTCGGGCTGCCCGAAAACCTTTGCCAGCTCAGAGAGAATCTGCAGATGTTGTGCCGCCTTTTCCTCTGGAACCAACATGAGAAAGATTAAGTGTGAGGGAGCGTTGTCGGGAGAATCAAAGTCCACGCCTTCGGTCGACCTTCCAAAAACCACCAAGGTCTCCTTCAGCCCCTTCACGCGAGCGTGAGGAATTGCAACCCCCGAACCCAGACCGGTGCCAACATGCGATTCCCGCTCCAAAACCGCGTTTCCGAAACAGTAACAATCGCCCGATGGAACCTTCCCAATCTTACAAAGGTGCCCGATCATTTCGAGCACGACCTCTTCATGGTCCGTCTCGGCGAGTTCGAGAATGACACATTCGGGAGTCACCAGTTGTCGAAGATCAATCATAGGTGTTTTCCCGCCGGAAGATCCTTCGGGGCAACGGTGCTAATTGAGAGAGAAGAAAGAGACAAGGCCAAAACCAGTCCGCACGACAGGGCCATGATCAAAAAACGGCCTGTTGCGCTGAAGCAACAGACCGTTGTTAAAATTAAGACAAAGGAGAATCTATTCCCCCTTCTTTCCTTCAGCCTTCTTTTTTTGGGGCTTGGGAAACTCGACCTGAATCGGAGGAGTGACCGCCTCGATCTTCTTGGGAGGCTCGGGAGTCACGATCTCGAAGAGTTCAATATCGAAAACGAGCAGTCCCGCAGGACGTCCAGGCTGGTTCATGTAGGCCAACTCAACCGGGATCCACAAGCGGGTCTTTTCCCCCTCGACCATGAGCTGAAGGCCCTCCGTCCAGCCTTTGATCACGCCATTCAAAGAAAACTCGGCCATCTCGTCGCGCTGGATCGAGCTGTCAAAGAGCTTCCCGTCGGTGGTCCAACCTGCGTAGTGGACTTTCACCGCATCCGTGGCAACCGGCTTCCGAGTTCCGGTTCCTTTTTTGAGCACCTTGTAGGCGAGTCCGGATGCGGTCTTGATCGCATCGGCGGGAGGTGCTGCGACATCAGCAGGTGCCTCGGGAGCCGTCGGCTCGGGCTTAAAGTCAACCAATTCCAGATCGAAGGTCAAAGCACCCCGTCCGGTTCCAGCAGGCTTGGTCAGGTTCTCGGGAATCCAAACACGACGACTTTCGCCTTTCTTCATCGATTTGAAAATCTCCACCCAACCCTCGACTGGTGATTTTTCCAAAGTAAGCCCCATTGGCCCATCCATGGTCTTGTTGGAGGCAACGGCTGCTCCGTTGGCCTCCCAGCCGCTGAAGTTAACTTTAAGCAAATCGCCATCACTTGGAGATTTATCCCCTTCTCCGGCCTTCAGGACCTTAAAGGAGATTCCCGATTCTGTCTTGGGAGAACCTTCGGGAGCTGCTGCAACATCTTCAGGAGCACTTGGATCCTTCGGTGCTGGTGGTGGCTTGGGTATTGACCGAAACTCCACAAGCTCGGCATCAATAACGATGTCTCCCTCGGGAGCTCCCTGTGGAGGAGGGCTCCCAAAAGCAAGAGCCGCCGGGATCCAAAGACGGCGCTTTTCACCCTTTTTCATGAGCTGAAGCCCCTCAGCCCAACCCCTGATCGACAACTCGTTCAATTTGAACTGAGCGGGACGCGGCTGACCGCTAGAACTCGAAATAAGCTCGCCGTCAGCCTTCCATGCAGAAAACTGAACATCCACTAGATCCTCAGCGCCCGGAGTCGAGTCGCCTTCCCCTTCCTTGAGGATTTTATATTTGAGGCCGGACTCAGTCGACTTGGCATCAACCGGTGCGGTGAGATTCTTTGGGGCCTTGGGTGGCTCGGCAGCCTTGACGATGTCAAGAAGCTCAACATCGAAGGTCAAATTCCCTGCGACGCGACCTTCATCACCGTAGGCCAAAGCAGACGGAATCCAAAAGCGGCGCTTTTCGCCCACTACCATGAGTTGCACCCCTTCGGTCCATCCCTTGATCACTTGATTCAGTGCAAATTCAGCGGGCTGCCCCCGACGAAGGGAGCTATCAAACATCTCACCATCAGAAGCCTTCCAGCCAGTGTAGTGAACTTTCACCTTGTCCGTTGCAGTTGGATGCCCGGTTCCGGTTCCTTTTTTCAGCACGAGGGAAGCAAGACCGGACTTAGTCTTCTCTGCATCAGCAGGGGCAGCTCCAACATTATCAGGTGCTTTGAATGGATCGACCGTAGCCTCAACAGGTTTTGCGGGCTCAGCGGGAGCAGCAGGTTCTTGCGCGAATACGGTCAAACTGAGAGCGCCACTAAGTATGCCGGTAACGATCCGACGTTTTGGTTTAATCATGTCGGAAGGACGGTCAGCTGCTGATCGTTCCCTGTCAACGCCACATCTCACAAGAATGCGCTGAAAATCCAGCTCCAAAACTTGTCATCCAATAGCGGGAATCCTCCTCCGAATCCTTCAATCGCTCTTCCAGCGCAAAAAGAACACAAGGGCTGGAACAGTTCCCTGAATCGTGGAGCACCTTGCGAGTCTCATTTAAGGTCCACCCCAATTGCTTCTCCAAAGCTTCAATGACATCGCGGCCACCAGTATGGGCCAAAATTTGGTCGGGGTCATTGGATCGCCGCGTCCAAAGCCTCCCCACCGCCTTTGCCGCCAACGAAGGCACGGAGCGATGCAGCTTGTTTTCCAGTTTCCCTCCCGAATTGATAAAACGAATCTTCTCCCGCTCCTCAGGAACATGAACCGTGTCAAAGTTTCCAATCCTCCACTTCCCATCGCCTGGCTCATCCGACCAGACCGCCGCCGAGGATCCGTCACCAAACAAGCACATGCTAATAAGCACTCCGGGCTCCTCGTTCACAAACAAGGCTGCGGAACAAACCTCCACCGCCACGGTTGCCACTTTCTTCCCGGGATTCGCAGCCAGAAACCCTTCGGCCGCCCGTAACACTGGGATCGCCGCTCCACACCCCAGCCCCACAATGTCCTGTAAAAAAACATCATCCCGCATCCCCATCTGCTCCGCCACATGACTGGTCACTCCCGGACAGAGGTATCCGGTGCAGGTGCAAATGATAAGGGCATCGAGATCCTTCGGATCGACACCCGTTTTTTCCAATGCGGCCGCAGCCAACGCCGGAGCTTCTCGTTCGAAATACTCATTCAACTCCTGGGCTCCCGCATCAAACATCACGGCCGGCTCATCCGTACAAAAATGTCGTCTCCCAATTCCCGTATCTCCCATCAGAACTCGTTCCATAATCCCCTGTCCCCGGGAACTGAGCTTTTGAAAAGAAGACGTTGTTTTGGAAAAAGTGAAACACTCCGGCTGCGTGTAAGATGATGCGGGGAAGGCACTCGCCAAAGCTTCTAGGAACATGACCTTAACACTTCCCTAGTTTGCCTTTTTGCCAATGAGTAATTTCAACTTTGAGGGACAGTTTCTTAGATCCTCAAGAATCACATAGAGTGAAGGCACAAGAACCAGCGTGATTGCTGTCGCAAATAAGATTCCGAATCCAAGCGACACCGCCATCGGAATGAGAAATTTCGCCTGCATATCATCTTCCAACAACATGGGCATCAGCCCGACAAAGGTCGTCAGCGAAGTCAGCAGAATCGGTCGAAAACGTCGGGCTCCAGCGTTCCGGGCTGCCTCGACAATGCTCTTTCCATCGTCCCGATGCCGGTTGACGTAGTCTACCAAAACCAGACTGTCGTTCACCACCACACCCGCAAGCGCCACAATCCCGCACATTGACATGATGCTCATATTGAGCCCCATCAAGATGTGACCTCCAACCGCACCGACCAAACCAAACGGAATGACACTCATCACGATGAGAGGCTGCACATAACTTTTCAAAGGAATCGCCATCAGGACATACATGACCAGCAGCGCCCCAATAAAACCGATCCCCATTTCCCTCACGCTATCACGCTGATCGCTCTGCTCCCCTTCAAAGCGATATCGCACGCCGGGAAACTTTTCCCCGATTTCGTCAAGGACTTCCTCGGTATACTTCGTGACAATCTCATTCGCATTGAATCCACCTACCAGATCCACATCCCCTTCCAGACTGATTGTCCGAAAACGATCCACCCGAGTCACCGTCGCCGGGCCACGTCCGTATTCGGGCTCCACAACTTCCAACAATGGCACTTCATCCCCCCTGGGAGTCCTCAACTTCATGGTCTCAAAGTTTATCAATGACTCACGTTCGGATTCAGGATAGCGGACCATCACCTTCACCTCGTCGCGCCCACGCTGAAGACGCTGCACTTCGTTTCCGTAAAAGGCATCACGCACCTGCCCCATGACATTATCCAGAGTGAACCCAAGAGACTTCCCCCTACGAGTGAGGTCTCGCACGATCAATTCCTCCCTCCCCTTGCGATCTGAGTTAAAAACATCAACGACTCCTTTGTAGTCGCGGCGAAGTCGCTCGGTAGCCCAGGCCGCAGCCTCTTCCAATTGCTTGCTGTCACGACCGGTCAGATTGATGTCGATGGCATTACCGCCTGCCGCCGTTTCGGCTCTAAAGGTGAGTGAAACAACCCCGGGGATTTCTCCCACCAATTTCTGCCATTTGGCTTTGAGCTCTTCACTGGAGATATCGCGATTCTTTGCCGCAGCGAGTTCCAGAGTCACCTCTCCAAGATGAGTTCCACCCGAAGGGCCAATGGGCCCCAGTCCTGCCTGAAAAGGCTGCATCCCCGCGGTTGCAAGAGCATTCACAACAACAGAATCCCCATTCTTATCTTTGATTTCCGCACCCATTTCGAGCGCAGCCTTTTCCAACCGCCGAACCACTTTCTGAGTTTCAGCAAACGGCGCGCCGAGAGGCATTTCGAGTTTTGCGGAAAGAATTTCTCCTTCTACTTTCGGAAAAAACTGGAAAGGAATCCACCCCGTTGCAATCAAGCTGATTGAAACTGAAACCATAGCAAAAAAGCTCGCCCAAACGATGTATCTAAATCGCAAACATAGGGCGAGAAAAGGTGAGTAAACCGATTTTACGAAGCGTTCGAGTCCACCTGCGATTGCCCCCTGTAACCGGAAGATAGGATTCGAACTCCTTTCCGCCGAATGAGGTTTCAGAAGAGCCAGATGTGCAGGCAAAACGAACTTTGATTGCAGGAGCGAAAAGAGCAGAACCGGAATCACAACAAGTGGAATATTCGGCCAAATTTTTCCACTCACTCCACTCAGCCCGAGCATCGGGGTGAACGCGGTGATCGTGGTCAAAATACCGAAAATCACCACTACCCCAACTTCATGAGTCCCCTTCCAACTCGCCTCGCGTGGATGCTCGCCACCTTGAATCCGAGTGTAAACATTTTCACCCACCACGATGGCATCATCCACCACAATTCCCAGAACAAGAATAAAGGCAAATGCCGAAATCAGGTTCATAGAAATCCCGAGATCCGGCATCAGCCAGAGTCCCCCCGCGAAGGAAACCGGAATCCCCAAAGCCACCAGGAAAGCAAGACTTGGGCGCAGGAAAAGAGCAAGAACTAACAATACTAAAATTAACCCAATTCCGATATTACTTTTGAGAAGATCCAGACGCCCTTTCAAGATCACGCTGGCATCATTCCAAACATCAATTTCGACGCCTTCGGGTCGCTCGACCGTCTCGACATATTCCTTTGCCAGACGTGCTATCGCGAGAGTATCCTGATCGGCAATCCGAAAGATGTGAAGGACCACCGCTTTACGTCCATTGAACGTCGAAACAAGGTCCATATCTTCGAAACCATCAATCACTTCTGCAATCTGGCTGAGCTTTAACTCGGAGCCATCCGGCAAGGATTTCACCACAATATCCTGGAACTCTTCACCTCGATACTTTCGCCCAACTGCCCGCACAACCACCTCTCCCGAACCAGTCTTGACCGAACCACTGGGAAGATCGAGCGAAGCACTCCGCACCGCTGCTGCAACTTGCTGCAAGGTAAGATTATATTTGCGAAGCGTGCCTTCGGGAACCTCGATGGAGATCTCATAAGGGCGCACTGAAGCGAGTTCGACTTTCTTAATCGTTTGTTGGCCTTTCAGGAACCGCTGAATGACTCGGCCCGGATCGTTGAAAAACGCTTGAACTTTTTCCTCCTTCGTCTTCGGTATTGGCGGTTCGTAGTTGAGCAACCCATCTCGGATTTTTTCGGCAAAGACACGAAGACTTGCCTCGTCGGTATCAGCAGTGATGGCAAGGCTGATGATTTGACGATTCACAATGATCTCTTCAAAAATCGGCTCCTCTACCTTCTCCGCGAAATTATCAATGCCGTCGACCCTTGTTTGCACATCGCCCATGACATCACGGGTATCGAAACCTGTTTCAACCTCCACTGTAATTGCGCCGATGTTGCGAGACGCAGTGGAACGAACCCGCTTGATTCCATCGACATCGGAGATGGCCTCTTCAATGGGAATGACCACACCGCTGATCACCTCCTCGGGAGTGGCATTGGGATAGGGAACACTGACAACCACCCCGTCGAAGGCAATCTCCGGAAAGACTTCCTTGCGAAGCTGAAACCAAGACGCGAAGCCAGCCAACAAAACCGCCAGCATAAGAAAATTTGCCGTAACATGATTGCAGCTAAACCATTTGATAAACTTTTCCATGGCTTATTCCCCGCTTCGCTCTCCCGGTTTGAGTTCTGCCAATTTCATCCCCTCGATCGGCAACTCGATCTTTGTCAAAATCACCTTCTCGCCATCCAAAACTCCTTGAGTCGCGTAGACAAAATCCTCACTGGCCCGCGCGATGGCCAGCGTTCGAAATTCCAACTCGCCCTTATCATTCAAGATGCCAACCCTATCCCGACCACGAACCGCAGAGCGAGGAACGGCAACCACATTGGACAATGTCGAACCGGTCAACCGGGCTTTTAAAAACAACCCGGGTGTCGGCAATCGAAAACGTTCAGGAGCATCTTTATTGGGTAGAACCTTTACCAAAAGATAGGCCGACACAGTAGCCTGATCAACCTCGCCCAAATCCCACATCACCTTTCCGATCCATTGATACGTCTCCGCTCCTACATCAGCAGATAGATTGATCCCAGGATCCTTGGGAATCTGGGCATAATCATCAATTGAGAAAGGGAGGCGGACCATCAGGTTCTCGGCATCATAGATTGTTCCCAGCTGGCTACCTGGAGCCACGGTGGCCCCAAGATTAAGAACCACCGTTCGGACCCGACAATCAAAGGGAGCTCGAATTTCCGTCCGATCCAGATCCTCCACCGCCTTTTCAAGTGCAGCCTTCGCCGCAATCACCCGAGCCTTGGTGCTCTTCAAAAATGGAATCCGCAAAACCAAATCAGAGGCCTTCTTGCCTCCGCCAATCTTCTTCCAATCACGTTCAGCCTGTTCACCCCGCGCTTTCTCCTGGAGAACCTCAAGCTCAGCATCAGCCAAAACCGATTTGGCCTGGGCAATCACCGCCTCATAGTCGAGTCGATCAATCTTTGCGATCACCTCCCCCTTCTTAAAGGTAGCCCCTAGCTCAAACTGAGGATGGATATCCACAATACGTCCTCCGACTTGGGCCGACAAGATAGTCTCGCGACGAGTCATGACAACTCCTTCGCTCTTCAGTGGGAACTCAAGATCTTGCTTTTTGACAATGGTCACCTCGACGACTGGAGCCGTGACAACCCGTTCCTTCTTGTCGGCTTCGGGTTTGTGTTCCTCCAAAAAAATCTTAACCCCGAAGGTCGCAGAAAAAATCACTACAATGGCGATGATGGAAAAAATTAAAGTTTTCATGGATTCTTATTGTCCGGGTCGATAGTCACCCCCAAGGGCGAGGTGGAGCGTGATTCGATTGTCGAGCCTCAACCGACGGAGGCTCACCAAACCAGTAGACAAGTTGATGCGATTTGTTTGTGCCGTGATGAGAGTCAGAGCATCGCCGGTACCGCCTGTGTAATCGAATTCCGCAGCTTCAGCGGCAGCAGTTGATGACTTCAGGGCTTTGACCACCGCAACTTCCCTTGCGGCCAAAAACCGCTCGGCAATCAGAGCCTGTTCGACCTCGGCAAAGGCTTTCCTCACAGTGCTTTGCAAGCTGGCGAGATTGGATCGATCGGCCGACTTAATTCTTTCATACTCCGACCATATGGCACCGCCCGCCCAGATCGGTTGGGCCACCGAACCAGCGAGCGACCACACTCCGAAATTAGAGTTGAGAATTTTCCGAAGTGAATCAGTTGTAGTGCCACCCCGAGCAGTGATCAAAAAGCTCGGATAGAACGCCAATTTGGCCTGCTTTACAAGACTCCCCGAAGACGCAAAGCGTCGTTCCGCCTCAAGAATATCAGGACGACGTAAAAGCAACTCGGATGGCAAACCAGCTGGCGGCATGGGTGGGATCTTGGGTAGGGTTTCCGCACTTTGAATGGCCCCTTTGGGATATCTTCCCATCAGCACCTCCAACTGCCGAATCGCCTGCTCACGTTCTCCCATACGCTGAGCGAGGACAGCGTCATTGTTTGCAACTTCGCTTTCAGCCAATCTAAATTGAGCCGCCGAACCACCCTCATCTGTCAAAGCGTTGGTAAAACGATCTCTCACAATCTCAAGCGTTGCTTTCAAGAAGCCCCCCGACTCCCGCGATAGAGCAATTTGTTCATTTGATTCTACAAGTGCCAGCCATGCCCGCATGACTTGAGCCGCCAGTGAAGCCCGCGCCGCTCGAAGAGCATTTTCCTCGGCCTGAGCATCTGCAATGAGTGAGGCTTGTCCGGCACGATTGAACCCCCAAATATCGGGCTCCCAGGAAACAGACAAGTCTCCTCCAAAGTTTTCAGAAATCGAGGAAGGGACACCGCCTTCTCCGAAGGGAAACCCCACAAAAATCTGCTTTTGCCGTCCCCCATCCAGTCCGGCTGACACTTGGGGGTTCATCGAGGCCACCGCCGTTTTTGCAACAGATACCGCGCGAATCACTCTCTCCTCCGCGATCCTCATATCGGGATTCGAACGTAATGCTTCTCGGACCAGAGAGTCCGCCCGCGAACCTCCCACCCGACTCACCCAGCGGGTATCGATCCCAGCCTTCGCTTCGGGAGTTGAATGCCAACGTAGTGGTAGATCCGAAACAGCCTCGATGCGGGAGTCAGGAGCTTTCGCCGCGCATCCGACAAGAATGACCGCGAGCACAGGAAGAAAAAATTTCATCTTTGAAAGCCTGCTTCGCAGAAGTCGATGACACGGTTGAGGGTGGTAGCGAGGTCTTCGTCGCCAACCTTGCCACCACTAATTTTCTTTACCAACTCGCCATGGGTAAGAGTGTTTGAGAGCACTCCGAAGGAAAAATGGATGCGCCAAAAAACATCTTCGGATGTGAGCCCGGGGCAGGCCGCCATGAACGCCGGAACAAATCGCCCGGCGACCTCGCGAAACTGACCCATCACCTCATTTGGGAATTCATAAGGTCGATCACCTACAACTCGCCCCATCAGTTTGACAAAAAGTTTTTCGCTCAATGGGCTGCTTTTGATTTGCGAAAGTAATGGCTCAAAAAATGCCGTGAGCAAATCACGAGCCGTCGCGCTTCTCCGGTCCTCCAATTCTTCGAGACGCCGAAGCCGCTCTTCATTGACTGGTGTCGCCATTCGAGCAACCACAGCATCCATCAACCCCTCACGCGAACCAAAGTGATACTTCACCGATGCGACGTTTGCTCCAGCCAGACCGGTGATTTCTCGAACAGAAACCACCTCAAACCCTTTCTCCGCAAACAAGGTCGAAGCCGCTTCGATCAAAGAGAGCTTTGTTCCGGTGATTTTCTGTGAAGTAGCAACCATTGTTTTCAAACAATTGTTTAAACTTCGAATTCGATTTTTCAAACGAATGTTTGAACTTTTTTTCATTCTCACTCAAATCTCTGTTGTGATCGACTTCCTCTTATCGGACTGCCTTGCCGGAATGCAAGCGATGCCTGCCGAATCCGTCGATCTCGTTGTCACCTCACCGCCCTACAACATAGGGATCAATTATGGCACCTACGATGACACCTCGGATCGCTCCACATTCATCACCTGGTGCCAGCAATGGGCCGCCGAAGTCCGCCGTGTCATGAAAGATGAAGCCTCCTTTTTCCTCAATGTCGGAGCCGCACCCGCCACCCCCCTTCTCCCCCATCAGATCATTCTCGCTCTCACCCAGAAAGGTCCGGAATTCGTGCTTCAGAACACCTTCCACTGGATCAAATCCATCTCGGTCGAAACAAAAAAGAGAGAAACCATCTCCACCGGCCATTTTAAACCGATCCAGTCCAAACGCTTCGTGAACGACTGCCACGAATACCTTTTCCACCTCACCAAATCCGGAAATGTCCCGCTCCAACGTCGCGCCGCCGGAGTCGAATACGCCGACAAATCAAACATCGCCCGCTGGGGCCACACCGGAGGCGAGGACAAACGCTGCCGAGGAAACAATTGGTTCATCCCATACGAGACCATCCAGTCACGCGACAAGGAACGCCCCCATCCCGCCACTTTTCCTGTTGCCCTTGTGGAGCAATGCATCCGCATTCATGGCATCAGGGAAACAAACCACCTCCTCGACCCCTTCTCCGGCATCGGCACCTCCGCCCTCGCTGCGCAAAGAATGAAAGTGCCCCGCTATACCGGTTTCGAAATCGACAAAAACTACCTCGCCACCGCCCGGGAACGACTCGCCATTGACGAGGAGGAAAGTTCCCAGCAACCTCTTTGAGCCGATGCCTGATCCGAGTCCAGAACCCGTCGCCCAATTCACCAAGGTCGAATCCATCTTTGTCCGTCATCGTAATTGCCTGATGGTCCGTGCCGATTTCACTCCGATCTACACTGACTACTACCTTCATCTCATGGATGTCGGAGAGCGTCATCCGGAAAACACCGACACCATCCTTAAAGACCTTCTCGCGGTCCTCACCCTCCACCTCACCGCAAGGCCATGGGCGGAGACCATTGCCTGGACCGCCAACCTCCGTGCTCCTCGGGTTAATTTCTTTGCCACCGGATCGTCCGTTCACGAAAACATCGTCGGCCGTCTCTTCACTGAAGATGTTCGCGAACCCGACCGCAACTTCCTCTACTCACAAACCACAATCCCAAACAAAGAAGCCCGCACCTCCACCATCGAGGTCAAGACAGCCGACCCCATTAAATGGATTCAGCACTTTTACGAACAATCCGAGCAACGCCCTGGCCGGGCCTTCCGCCTTCCAGATGACAACTACGTCCTCATCTCAGCCCAACCTGACTTCGACAAAGACTGGTTCGATAGCCTCACTCCCGAACTCGTGGGTGAAATTGTCGACACCGAAGAAATAAAAACGCTCGAAACCCGGAAATTCAAGTTCCATTGCGGTTGCTCCCTGGAAAGAATCCTCCCCACTCTCAGTGCCTGGAAGGACAAACCCGCCGAACTTTTCGGCGATGACGCAAACCTCTCCCTCCAATGCCCCCGTTGCGCCAAAAAATACCTAATCACGCGCGAGGACATTTAG
>TARA_B110000037_G_scaffold19497_1_pt1 | contig 21557 bp, 23 predicted proteins | sample TARA_B110000037 | Tara Oceans TARA_B110000037 (sample SAMEA4397196) | marine metagenome | biome: Polar Biome; feature: [MIX] marine epipelagic wind mixed layer (ENVO:01000061); material: water (ENVO:00002006), including particulate matter (ENVO:01000060) such as... | depth 10-100 m
TTTTTTTTCCCACTATGAAAAATAAGTACTTTTAATTGTACTTATATCACCATTTTATACAAAAGCTCAAGAAAAGAATCCGCAAAGTTTCGAATTAACTTCTGCAACAGATGCAAGCCATTTTAGACTTAGTGAGGCGAAGGAAAGTTATGTTGCCTTAGACTTTTTATTAAAAACTGATTGTCCTTATTGCCTGCAACATACACGCGATTATTTTATAAAATCTAAAGAACTTCCAAATGTTATACAAGTTTTTATCAAGCCTGATTCTAAAAATAACATTCTAAATTGGACTAACAATTTGGAAGATAATGATTCTATCGACTACCCTATTTATCGAGATCCAGAAGCAGAGTTAGCAAATTCATATAATATTCCAGACGGCTATTTTTTTCATGACCAGTTTGTTCATTATCCAGCATTCATTCTATTAGATAAATCCGGTAAAGAAATTTTTCGCTATATAGGAGAGAGCAATAGCGACCGTTTTAAGTTTAATCAATTGATTCATAAAATGAAAGAAATTACTGAATTAGAATCAAAGTCGAAGTAATTTCTTCTACTACATAAAAAAGCCTCTTTTTTTAAAGAGGCTCATATTGTCGAAATAAAATATTTTTACTCCTGTAAAAATGTTTTAATTTCCTTTTTGATAGTCTGCTAAAAATTTAGCTAAACCACTATCTGTTAAAGGGTGTTTCATCAATCCTTCAATAGCACTTAATGGTCCAGTCATTACATCTGCACCAATTTTAGCACAATCTATAATATGCATGGTATGTCTTACAGAAGCTGCTAAAATTTGAGTTTCATATCCATAATTATCATAAATCAAACGAATGTCCGCAATCAAGCCCAATCCATCTGTAGATATATCATCAAGCCTTCCGATAAAAGGAGACATGTATGTTGCCCCTGCTTTTGCAGCTAAAAGTGCTTGCCCAACAGAAAATATCAACGTTACATTAGTTCTAATTCCTTTCTCTGAAAAATATTTACACGCTTTTATACCATCTTTTATCATTGGTATCTTTACAACGATTTGCTCATGTAACATTGCCAATGCCTCACCTTCTTTTACCATACCGTCAAAATCTGTAGCAATCACCTCTGCACTTACATCACCTTCTACAATATTACAAATATCAACATAGTGTTTTAATATATTTGCTTCTCCAGTAATTCCCTCTTTCGCCATCAATGATGGATTTGTCGTAACTCCGTCTAAAATACCTAAGGCTTGCGCCTCTCTAATCTGGTCTAAATTTGCTGTATCAATAAAAAATTTCATTCTATTTTTTTAAATTAAATGTATAAGTGCGAATATATAAAAAACAATCAATATTTGGATTAATATAAATTAGAATCTCTTACAACTCATAATGATTCATCAATAATTTCTCATAAGTTCTATCGGGTAAAATTCGTTTTAAAACAATAGAAAACTTCTGCATAAAACTACCAATCTTATAATGCACTCTCGGATTTTTATTGTTGATAATCGCATATATTCCCTTCGCCATTTCAATAGGGTTATCCCCATCAGAAACATGCGCATCCATCAAATCTAAATTATTTTGGTAAATTTCTTTGTATGCCGAATTTTCAAAAACCGGGGTATGAAAGCGCCCTGATGCTATACTCGTGGCAAAATCACCTGGCGCTACACTTATAACTTTAATCCCAAATTGTTTTACTTCCATACTCGTTGCTTCTGTTACCAATTCTAAGGCTCCTTTGGTCGCTGAATAGATGCCTCTAAACGGTAATCCCATATAACCTGCAATGGATGTGATATTAAAAATCATACCGCTCTGTTGCTTGCGCATTTCAGGTAACACTGCTTTTATCATGTCAATAGCTCCAAAAAAATTGGTATCAAAAACCCTACGCATTTCATCGGTTGGCGTATCTTCAATAGACCCAGTAATTCCCATCCCTGCATTGTTAATTAAAATATCTAATCTATTTTCTTTCGCAATCACTTTTTTCACAGCAGCTTCAATAGATTTTACTTCCTTTACATTTAAAGTAATTAAGGGGAACGGGTGATTTTCAATCAATTTCGGATTACGACTTGTACCATATACACGAAAGCCTTTATCGGCTAAATACGCTCCTATAGACTTTCCAATTCCTGATGATCCACCAGTGATTAAGACAACTTTGCTCATTTATTCTATATTAATTTCTATGGCGATTCTTCACCACGTGAATTTGGCTATAAAAATAGGTGAATTAATTCCAAAAAAAAATCCTGTAAAACAGGAAGTATCTCATACCAAAAAATGGCAAGCGACCTACATCACACCGCTACAACATTGTACCCTTGCTGCGTTCCCACCCTGGGGGATTTCAAAGGAGCTGGTTGTGTAGGACTTGCCGCTGCAAATTTACAATCAATTTTATTTTTAGACAATAATTTTTATATATTTTTTATATATTTTTTAATCGATTGATTCTTACATGATTTAAAATTAAAAGATGTACGAATCTACAATAAAAGGTTGTTTTTACTATATTTGTTGAATTTTTAATCAAACTTTACTATGGAAAATGAAAATATCTCATCAAAGCAAATAATGATCAATTATGGTTTATTATTAGGATTTATTGGTATCCTATATAATTTGGTTTTATATGCTACTGGCACCTTGTACAATCCACATTGGTCATTAGGAACACTTATTTTAGTCGTTTCTGTTGTAATTTTAATTTTAGGTATTAAAAAATTTAAAATGTCGAATGACGGATTTTTAAGATTGAGGGACGCTCTAAAAATAGGCTTAGGTGTCGCATTAATTTCTGGAATTATAGGAGTAATCTATACAATGATCTTTGCAAACATTATTGAACCAAACCATTATGAATATGTTGTAGAAGTGGGGGAATCACAGATACTCGAACAATATCCGAATTTCTCTGATGAGCAATTAGAAGCTGCATTAACCATTCCTAAAATGATGGCAACTCCAGGAATGGCAACGGCTATGGGAATTGCAAGTAGTTTGATTTTCGGATTTGTAGTTTCGCTTATAGGCGGTCTAATTATGAAAAAATCTAACGAAGAAATTACAAGTATTTAATAAAATTATTTGAATGAATATATCTGTAGTCATTCCTTTGTTGAATGAAGACGAATCTTTACAAGAATTATATGATTGGATTTTACGTGTAGTGCTATCTAATCATTATTCTTATGAAATTATTTTTATAGATGATGGTAGTACCGACAACTCTTGGAAAATAATATCTAATTTATCCATCCAAGACAAAAATGTTAAGGGAATTCGATTTCAAATAAATTATGGGAAAAGTCAAGCGTTAAATGCTGGTTTTAAAGAAGCTTCTGGCGATATCGTTATTACCATGGATGCCGATTTACAAGACAGTCCTGATGAAATTCCAGAATTGTATGACTTAATTGCACAAGGTGGATTTGATTTAATATCTGGTTGGAAAAAGAAACGTTATGATTCTAAGATCAGAAAAAATATTCCTTCCAAACTTTTTAATTGGGCCGCTAGAAAAACATCTGGTTTAAAACTACACGATTTTAATTGTGGATTAAAAGCCTATAGCAACGAAGTTATAAAAAACGTTGACGTTTATGGTGAAATGCATCGATATATTCCAGTGCTTGCTAAAAATGCAGGTTACACGAATATTGATGAAAAGGTAGTACAGCATCAAGCAAGAAAATATGGAGTTACCAAATTTGGAATCGATAGATTTATCAATGGCTTCTTAGACTTAATTACTATATGGTTTTTATCTAAATTTGGAAAACGCCCTATGCATCTTTTTGGCCTTATGGGAAGTTTCATGTTTTTAATAGGGCTCTTCTCTATAGCATATATTGGAATCTCCAAATTATTGAAATTATTTTACCTTCATACACCTACTCAATTAGTAACGGACAATCCTTGGTTTTATATTGCCTTAACAACCATGATGATTGGAACATTATTTTTCCTTTCAGGGTTTATTGGAGAACTTATAGTACGATCTAAAAGAGATGAAGCCCTCTATAATATTAGCGACAAACTAAACTTATAATAAATATATTTGTAATACGCAACTAACACCTTTTACCTTTGGATCAAAATCAAATTATTACTCGAGCAAAAGAATGGTTAACTGGAACTTTTGATGGCGAAACTCAAAATGAAGTTCAAGATTTAATTGATACTAATATTGAAGAACTTATAGATCGATTTTATAAAGATACTGAATTTGGAACAGGAGGTATGCGTGGAATGATGGGCGCTGGAATCAATAGAATCAACAAATATACGTTGGGGAGAGCGACTCAAGGTTTATCTAATTATTTAAATGCTACGTTCCCAAAGAAACAACCAAAAGCAGTAATTGCTTTTGATTGCAGACACAACAGTAAAAAGTTTGCGAAAATCGTTGCAGATGTATTTTCTGCGAATGGAATTAAGGTGTTTTTATTTGAAGATTTACGTCCCACTCCAGAATTGTCTTTTGCAGTGCGTCATTTAGGTTGTGATGCAGGAATTGTATTGACGGCCTCTCACAACCCACCAGAATACAATGGATATAAAGTGTACTGGGCAGATGGAGGTCAAATTGTCCCTCCACATGATGTTAATATTATTAACACGGTTAATAATTTAGATTTTTCTGAAATTAAATTTAATGCAGACGAAAGTTTAATTGAAGTTATTGGAAAAGAAGTTGATACTGTTTTTGTTGATGGTGCCGTCCAAAATGGAATTATTCCTTCACTAAAAAACAGAGACAACCTAAAAATTGTATTTACTTCATTGCACGGAACTTCTATTGTATCAATGCCTGACACTTTTGCAAAAGCAGGCTATAAAGATGTTCATATTGTTGAGGAACAAAGAGAACCAGATGGGAATTTTCCAACCGTGGCATCTCCTAATCCTGAAGAACCGGCAGCATTAAAAATGGCTACAGATCTCGCGGATAAAATAGGCGCAGATATTGTGATTGGTACCGATCCCGACTGTGATCGATTAGGAGTTGCCGTTAGAAATATAGAAGGAAAAATGACCCTGTTAAACGGTAATCAGACGATGAGTGTCATGACCGACTTCTTACTTAAAAAATGGAAGAACGAAGGCAAATTAAACGGTAATCAATTTATTGGAACTACTATTGTTTCATCTGAATTGGTCAATAGAATATCTGAAAGTTATGCTATTGAAACCAAAGTTGCTCTAACTGGTTTTAAATGGATCGCCAAAATGATTCGTGATAATGATACGTTCGACTTTATTGGAGGAGGAGAAGAAAGTTTCGGGTATATGGTTGGCGACTTTGTACGCGATAAAGACGCTGTTACCTCTACCCTATTAGCCTGTGAAATTGCGGCGTGGGCAAAAGAAAATGGGACTTCATTTTATCAAGAATTATTAAATATCTACGTTCGAAATAATTATTACAAAGAGCATTTAATATCTATAACTAAGAAAGGTATAGATGGCGCAGCGCAAATTAGTCAAATGATGACTGATATGCGAGAAAATCCTGTAAAAGAAATTGATGGAGAAGTAATTGAATCTCTTTCTGATTACGAATCTTCGATTAGAACAAATCTTATCACTGGAGAAAAGTATGTAATCAATTTACCAAAATCTAATGTATTGATTTATCAAACACAAAGCGGTACTCGAATTGCTGCAAGACCAAGTGGTACAGAACCAAAAATTAAATTTTATTTTAGCGCAAACGCACCTTTGGACAAAGCAAGCAATGCTAAAATAGTTGAAAGTCAATTAGACAAAAAAATTCAACGAATCATAAAAGAAATGAAATTGAATTAATGACGTATTTTAAAAAAATACTACGCTACGCCATTCCTTATAAGAGTTATGGCTTTTTAAATATATTTTTTAATATTTTATATGCGTTTTTTTCTACCGTATCATTTTTGGTTTTAATGCCATTGCTTGAAGTTATCTTTAAGCCAGATGCTGAACCCATTACGGAAGTCCCAAAACTTGATGGAATTCTAGACTTGGTCGATTTCTTTAAAGATTACATGAATTATTTTATTACTCAAGTTGCAGGAGATGACAAATCTCAAGCTTTAATGATTGTGGTTGGTCTTGTTATTTCTACTTTCTTATTTAAGAATTTATTTAATTACCTAGCAATGTTTTTTATCACTTTTCTAAGAAATGGTGTTTTAAAGGATATTCGAAATGATTTATATAAAAAAACCTTAGACTTACCTATTTCTTTCTTTTCAGAAAAAAGAAAAGGAGATATTATGGCGAGAATTAGTACAGATGTTTTAGAAATTCAACATTCCTTTTTATCTGTTTTAGAAATGTTAGTTAGAGAACCTTTAACTATTATTTTCACAATAACGGCGATGCTCTTAATTAGTTCAGAACTCACATTATTTGTATTTATTTTTATCCCTATCTCTGGTTTTTTAATTTCGCTAATTGGAAAAAGTTTGAAAAGAAAATCGGATCGAGTTCAAAAAGAGCAAGGTTACTTTTTGTCTCTGATTGAAGAATCTCTTGGGGGGTTAAAAATTATTAAAGCGTTTAATAGTGAACATAATTTTAATACGAAATTCCAAGAATCTACTTCACGATTTTATCACTTTTCCAACAAACTTTTGAACAGAACAAATCTCGCAAGCCCTACAAGTGAATTTTTAGGAATTGGAGTTATTGCCATTCTACTTTGGTATGGTGGTAAACTTGTTCTTATTGACCACAGTTTAGAAGGTGAAGCTTTTCTTGCTTATATGGGATTGGCTTATAATATTTTAACACCGGCAAAAGCCATTTCTAAAGCGAGTTATAGCGTTAAAAAAGGGAATGCGGCTGCAGAACGTGTTTTGGAAATTATAGAGACAGAAAACTCTTTAAAGGACAAACCAAATGCGATAGTAAAGGAATCTTTCAACCGAAAGATTGAATTTAAAAATATCTCATTTAAATATTTAGATGAATATGTTTTAAAAGACTTTTCATTAAAAATAGAAAAAGGGCAAACCGTTGCATTGGTTGGTAAATCTGGTAGTGGAAAATCTACGTTAGCAAACGTAATTACGCGTTTTTATGATGTAAATAAAGGTAGTATTTTAATAGATGACGTTGATATAAAAGACATTCGTAAATCTTCCCTTCGCGGACTTTTAGGATTTGTTACTCAAGACTCCATTTTGTTTAACGACACAGTCAATAATAATGTTAAACTTGGAAAAGAGGATGCAACTAATACTGAAATATTAGAAGCCTGTTCAATTGCAAATGCACACGAATTCATTAAAGATTTACCACAACAATACGATACCAATATTGGTGATAGTGGAAATTCTTTATCAGGCGGACAAAAGCAGCGTCTTTCTATTGCAAGAGCAGTTTTAAAAAATCCTCCTATTATGATTTTGGATGAAGCAACATCCGCTTTAGATACGGAAAGCGAGCGACTCGTTCAACTTGCATTGGAAAACATGATGCAAAATAGAACCTCTTTAGTCATTGCACATAGACTCTCCACTATTCAAAAGGCCGATTTAATTTTGGTACTACAAAAAGGAGTTATCGTTGAGCAAGGCAAACATGATGAACTTTTAGCTTTAAATGGAACCTATCATAAGTTAGTCAATATGCAATCTTTAGCTTAGCAAGAGCACCAAAAAATGTAGGTTATTTCAGAAGTAAAAAAATGAAAATCGAAATTTTTATAAATCAGTTAGTTCTTTATTTAGACCTAAACTTTCTGCTTTATCTAACATAAATTGATAGGCTTCCTTGTAATCATTGGCTATTTCACCTTCTAATATCGCTTCTTTAATAGCATCCTTAATTTGCCCTATTTCTCTGCAAGGTTTTAAATTAAAGGTTTCCATAATTAACTCACCAGAAATTGGAGGTTGAAAATTACGTACTTGATCCCGTTCTTCAACTTCTTTGATTTTTCCTCTAACAATCTCAAAATTACTATGATAACGATTAAATTTTTTCGGATTCTTTGTAGTGATGTCTGCTTCACATAAAGTCATTAAACTGTCAATATCTTCCCCCGCATCAAAAACCAAACGTCTCACCGCTGAATCTGTAACCTCCGTCGCCAGTACAATTGGTCGAGAACTTAATAACACCATTTTCTGAACAAATTTCATCTTGTTATTTAGGGGCATTCTTAGCCTTTTAAAAAGTTTAAATACCATTTTTGAACCTACAAATTCATGAGCATGAAAAGTCCAACCAATTGTTTTATGAAATTTCTTTGTTGGTGCTTTTCCAATATCATGTAATAAAGCCGCCCATCGTAACCAAACATCATTTGTATGTTTAGAAATATTATCTACCACTTCTAACGTATGGTAGAAATTATCTTTATGCTTTTGTCCTTCTACTTCTTCAACACCCTTTAATGCCGTTAATTCCGGTAATATTTGCTCTAATAAGTTCGCTTTTTCTAACAACAGAAAACCGGTAGAAGGAATAGGAGAACTCATTATTTTCTGTAATTCATCTACAATCCTTTCACGTGTAATAATTTTTAACCGATTTGAATTATCTACGATCGCTTTCAATGAAGACTCTTCAATTACAAAATCTAACTGAGTAGCAAAACGAATGGCTCTCATCATCCTTAAGGGATCATCAGAATAAGTAATACTTGGCTCCAAAGGTGTTCTAATTATACCCCTACGCATATCTTTCAAGCCATTAAAAGGATCTAACAGTTCCCCTATTGTGTCTTTATTTAAACTAATAGCTAGGGCGTTAATTGTGAAATCTCTTCTGTCTTGATCCTCCTCTAAGGTTCCATTTTCAACAATTGGGTTCCTCGTATCTAAAGTATAGGATTCTTTACGTGCTCCTACAAATTCAACTTCAATATCTTCAAATCGAAGCATAGCCGTTCCATAGGTTTTAAATACCTGAACCTTTGGTTGGTTGGGTAATAAATTCGCCACTTTTTTAGCGAGCTCTATCCCACTGCCAACAGTTACAATATCGATGTCCTTAGCAGAACCTCGTTCTAAAATAAAATCTCGAACAAATCCTCCAATAACAAACGATTGAATACCTAAGGCTTCAGAAGCCTGAGTAATAAAATTAAAAATAGGATGCTTAATTGCGTTTTGATACATTACTTCTTTTTTATACTCTTATCGTTTCTATGGTTCCATCCCTAGTAACTTTAATTATACTCGATGGAATCTCGCTACTTGAATGGTTTGGTAAATTTACAACATAGTCTGCGCCTTCCAAAATATCATTTTGAATTTCAGAAAAACTTTTTGGTGTTGAACTTCCACTCACATTTGCCGAAGTTGAAACAATAGGTTTCTTAAATTGTTTTAATAATTCTTGACAAAAAGAATCTTTAACTATGCGAATAGCAATTGTATTATCCTTTGCTATACAATTTTTTGCAATATTAGTGGGATTTGAATAAATTACTGTAGTTGGTTTAATAAAGGTATATAAACTCCTTTCTACGCTAGATGGAATAGCCACATAATTTTTAAGCATTTCAACATCTGAAACTAATAGAATTAGGCTTTTAGATTCGTTTCTCTTTTTTAATTGAAAAACTTTTTCAACTGCAGCCTCGCAAGTTGCATCGCATCCTATCCCCCAAATAGTATCTGTAGGATATACGATTGTTCCTTTATTATTGAGTAATTTTAATGAACGTTTAACCTCAAAATTCATATTTCTAATATTTACCAAACATTTTATTCATTTTTCGTCGTCTCAACCAAGATAATTTTCGACTTTCTGGAACTTCATTTTCTTCGAGATAAACCAGTGCAGCATCAATCATTCTTACAGCAGATTTACCGTCATTATATGGATGATAATCACTATAAACTTCTTTTCTTAGGGACTTAAAAGAGTCCTCCTCGAGATTAGATGTCACTTTTTCTACTAAATGATTATATTCTAATGAATCATCCCACTTAATAATTTTCGAATTATTCTTGAAGGTAATCGCTGGTTTATCTAAAAATAAAAATTCGTATACTACTGAAGACGTATCACTTACCAAAATATCTGCCATTAACAAAAACTTTATAACATCCTTTTCACTTTGAAATAGTATAGCGTCATTGAATACTGCCAATTTTTTATATTTGTCAATCAACTCAACAGGCATTAAGTCATGAAACTTAATTAAAATTAAATAATTATCATCCTCAGAAAGACGCTTAATCTCTTTATATAAGTACGGTGCTGAAGTAAAAGCAGGTGAAAACGTAGGTGCATATAAAACAATTTTTTTTGCTTGATGCTTTTCTAACAACTGTTGCTTTTCATTCTCATATTTCTTGGCATCCTTTCCAAAAACATCTAATTTACACCAACCAGTTTCGACCACTTCGAAATTTTTGTGTTTTTCACTTAATTTCTTAAATCTATTTGTATAGAAAGGACCGGGTGTAAAATAAAGATCAAAATAATCTCTAATTCTAAAATACCTTTTTTTTTCGGCAGCCAACCCATGAAAAACTTGAATTTTTAGACCTCTTAAATAATGTGGAACTTCATTCCCTGGAACAAAAATTACATCAGCCTTAAATGAAATTAGTTCCTTCATATCTGAAGTTACGTTTTCATCATCGTATGGAAATCTATCTACTATGGATGCACAAACAAACCATAAATAATCATAATTCCTTTCGACTAATTCGTCTTTTATTGACTTTAATATTCCAAATGAATAAGGGTTTTTACAAAATAAAACGACCTTCATACTAACAATTATTTAAAACTAGTGCTCCTATTTACAATACAAATCCAAGTGTTTTTAGCGAAATTCATGGCAAAATTCTTTTGACTTTAAAACTCATAAAGAACAAGTTGAATTAAATGAATCGTATCGCTATTCTTTAATTTAATCGTTTTATATGATAAGAATTAATTACTAAAAAATCATTTATTATACTAATAAGATTGAAGTAATAACAATTCTTTTTCACAGATAGCAGTTAAACGGCTACATTATTCTCACGTAATGCATCGTTCAACGATGTTTTTTTGTTGGTACTCTCTTTACGTTTACCAATGATAATTGCACATGGAACATTATACGTTCCCGCCTTAAACTTTTTCGGATAAGATCCTGGAATCACAACCGAACGTGCAGGCACTAAACCTTTCATCTCTATAGGCTCATCTCCGGTAACATCAATAATCTTCGTACTCATTGTCAATACTACATTCGCACCTAATACCGCTTCTTTCTCTACGCGAACACCTTCCACAACTATACATCTTGACCCTACAAAAACATCATCTTCAATAATTACTGGTGCCGCTTGAAGAGGTTCTAAAACTCCTCCAATACCTACTCCTCCACTTAAATGCACATTCTTGCCAATTTGCGCACAACTACCAACGGTAGCCCATGTATCCACCATCGTCCCCTTATCTACGTAGGCGCCAATATTTACATAACATGGCATTAAAATAGTCCCAGATGATATATAAGATCCATGTCTTGCAACTGCATTAGGTACAACTCGAATACCCCTTTCAGCATAGTTTCTTTTTAATGGAATTTTATCGTGATACTCAAATATACCAACCTCAAAAGTTTCCATTTTTTGAATAGGGAAATACATCACAACTGCTTTCTTAATCCATTCATTCACTTGCCAACCTCCTTCAACTGGTTCCGCAACTCGCAATTCACCTTTATCTAATAAATCAACTACCTCTCTAATCGTGTTTTGTGTTGACGCATCCTTTAATAGTTCTCGGTTGTCCCAAGCACTTTCAATAACATTTTGTATATCTTTCATTCTTTCTAAAAATTGGAAATACAAAGATACTTATCCACAGTAAAATCCCCTCAAAAAATCATATTTTATTTATTAATGGTACTTTTGCATTAAACTCTTTTTTTAATGGCTAGAATTTTGGCGTTTGATTATGGTAAAGTTAGAACAGGAATTGCTGTTACTGATGAATTGCAAATTATTGCCTCTGGATTAACTACCGTTAACACCAAAGAGGTATATAAATTTATTGATTCCTATTTAAAAACTGATACTGTTGAATTATTTGTTGTAGGAGAACCTAAACAAATGAATGGCCAACACAGTGAATGTGAAATTTTAATTGTACCATTTCTTAAAAAGTTAAAAAATAAATTTCCTCATATACCCATAATTCGAATGGATGAGCGGTTTACTTCAAAAATGGCATTTAAATCAATGATTTACAGTGGTCTAGGTAAAAAAAAACGAAAAAACAAAGCCCTAGTTGATGAAATTAGTGCCACCATTATATTGCAAACTTATTTAGATCAAACTTGATGGAATTATTAAGAAAGTTATACGTTTTTATTCGAAGAAAATATCGTGTATTTAATAAAAAGAAAATAGTTCTTTTAGAAAATGAAAAATTAGAAAACACGCCATTCGTAATCATTGCCGATAATTGTTGGGGAGGCTCGGTTTATCAATGGTATGATCGCCCATATAACTCTCCTTTTGTTGGCTTAGCTATTTACGGTGACTGTTACATCAAATTAGTTTCGAAATTCGATTATTATATGTCCAAAAAATTAGTTTTTCAAAATACGTCCAAATATCTTTTTACAGGTCGATTGTTAAATTATCCTCTGGGGCTTTTAGATGATATCGAAATCCATTTTGTACATTATAAAAACCCTGAAGAAGCGCAGGAAAAGTGGAATCGTAGAAAAGAAAGAATGCTCAAAGAAAGTAATAAAGATAATTATTTCTTTAAAATGTGTGATGAATGGAAGGCGGATAACGAAATGTTAGAAAAATTTCACCAATTACCCATTAAAAATAAAATTACCTTTGCTCAAGGAGATAAAGAAATAGTTTCAAGAAGTAATCATATTAAAATAAAGGAGCGCCATAAACGTTTTAAAAACACCGTTCCGAATGGTGTGAAATTGTTTAAAATTTCTTTTTTATATTTTGATCTAACCGAATGGCTTTTATCATCTAAAATGAAGCGCACGACTTTTAGAAAATAAGGCGCTAACTATTCTTTCTACAAATCTGAATATTCTGAACATCATAATTTCAAATTTTAAAATAAACCTGAATAAAATTACATCTAAAATTGTATTTTTGCACACACTAAAAAATACATAATGATATTACCTGTTTTCGCTTATGGCGATCCTGTTTTAAGAAAGGTTGGCGTTGATATTGATAAAGACTATCCTAATTTAGAAGGACTTCTTGAAAATATGTGGGAAACCATGGAAAATGCCAGTGGTGTTGGATTGGCAGCTCCTCAAATTGGAAAGGCTATTAGATTGTTTTTAGTTGACACAACTCCCTTTGCAGAAGATGATGAACTTGAGAAAAATGAAAGAATATTTTTAGCAGATTTTAAAAAGGTATTTATCAATGCTCAAATCATTGAAGAAACGGGTGATGAATGGGTTTTTAATGAAGGTTGTTTAAGTATCCCAGATGTAAGAGAAGATGTTTTTAGAAATGACACCATTACTATAGAGTATTTAAACGAAGAATTTGAACCACAGCGATCCGTTTTAAAGGGTTTAGCGGCAAGAGTCGTTCAACATGAATACGATCATATTGAAGGAGTTCTATTTACAGATAAACTATCTTCTCTTAAGAAAAGATTGATCAAAAAGAAGCTAGATAATATAACAAAAGGAAAAGTAAAAACAGATTATAGAATGCGCTTTTACAATCCGAAGAAAAAATAAAAATATGAGTTTAGAAAAAATTATTTCTGTTACTGGAAAACCTGGGTTATTTGAAATTATAGCCCAATCTAAAGGGGGCGTTATTGTAGAATCTCTAATTGATAAAAAGAGATTCCCAATTAATGGAATGCACAATGTTAGTGTACTAGACAATATCGCAATCTATACCTACGAAGAAGAAGTTCCTTTAAAATTAGTTTTGAAATCAATTTTCGAAAAAGAGGAAGGTAAAGAAGGATTAAGCCCCAAAGAAAATAGTAAGAAATTAATGGCTTACTTTTCTGAAGTTTTACCGAATTACGATGACGAGCGCGTATATCCATCGAATATTAAAAAGGTACTTCAATGGTATAATTTATTGGTAAAAAATAACTTCGACTTTTCAACAATATCTGAAGAAAAAACTGAAGAACAAGCCTAAATGAACACTCGAGCGCAACAATTAGAAGCCATAGATAGATTGCTAACTATTATGGATGAGTTGCGTTTAAAATGTCCTTGGGATAAAAAGCAAACGCTACAATCATTACGTCACCTCACCATAGAAGAAACGTATGAGTTAGGTGATGCTATTTTGGACAATGACTTAAACGAAGTTAAAAAAGAACTCGGTGATTTACTGTTGCATATTGTTTTTTATGCCAAAATAGGATCTGAAACCAATGATTTCGATATTGCAGATGTCGCGAATGAAATCTCAGAAAAATTGATTTATCGACACCCTCATATTTACGGTGACGTTGAAGTAAAGGATGAAGAAGAAGTAAAACAAAATTGGGAGAAACTAAAACTGAAAGAGGGGAAAGAATCTGTATTAGAGGGTGTCCCCAAATCTTTGCCTGCTCTAGTAAAGGCAAATAGAATACAGGATAAAGTTGCCGGAGTGGGATTTGATTGGGAAGAACCTCATCAAGTTTGGGAAAAAGTTCAGGAAGAATTGAATGAATTGAATGTAGAAATTGAAAAGGGAAATACCGATGCCATTGAAGCCGAATTTGGTGACGTATTGTTTTCTTTGATCAATTATGCACGATTTATTAAAGTGGATCCTGAAAATGCTTTAGAACGCACCAATAAAAAATTTATTCAGCGGTTTCAATTTTTAGAAAAAGTGATCAAAGAAAAAGGCAAGGAACTTTCTGACATGACCCTTGGTGAAATGAATGTCTATTGGGAAAAATCTAAAAAAAATTTCAAATAAAAGATTAGTTACTTACCAAATTCAAAATACGTATATTTAAAGATTTAATTAAATTTCCTAACGCTTTAAAAATCTTCTAATGAAATTCACTAAATCACTGTTTTCACTACTGCTATTATTCGCCATACTATTAGTTTCATGTTCAACGAATCAATCTAAAAAAATGGAAAACGCTAAAACCCTAAGACACTTGGTATTCTTTAAGTTTAAAGATTCCGCTAGTCCAGAGGAAATTAAAGTTATAAATGATGCCTTTATTGCATTACCAGAAAGTATTCCTGTAATAAGAGATTTTGAATGGGGATTAAATAACAGTCCCGAGAACTTAAACCAAGATCTTACGCATTGTTATATGGTGACTTTTTCATCAGAAGCTGATCGCGAAATTTATCTTCCTCACCCTAGCCATAAGGCTTTCGTTGATAAACTTACACCTATACTAGACAAAGTAGTTGTCCTCGATTATTTTGCCAAATAAAACAAAAAATGCCATTCTTAATTCGAATGGCATTTTTTTTACTTTTAATGAGGTTCTTAAGACCTCTTTGCTCTCGCGACTTTTTGTTTTGTCAGTGCTATTTCAATCACTTCTTTCATTTCTTTAACATAATGAAACTTAACTCCTTTAAGATATCTTTGATTTATTTCATCTACATCTTTTTTGTTATCAGCACAAAGTATTATCTCCTTAATATTTGCACGTTTCGCAGCTAATATCTTTTCCTTAATTCCACCTACAGGAAGAACCTTACCCCGCAAAGTAATTTCTCCAGACATTGCTAATCTAGCTTTTACTTTGCGTTTTGTAAATACAGAAACCAAAGATGTAAGCATTGTAATTCCAGCACTTGGACCATCTTTTGGCGTTGCACCTTCTGGCACGTGAATATGAACCTTATTTTCACTAAGAGATTTATCTCTTATGCCAAAAATAACTGCATTAGCTCTTATATACTCCATTGCAATTGTGGCAGACTCTTTCATCACAGTTCCTAGATTTCCAGTAATTGTCAGCCCTTTCCCTTTAGAAATTATAGATTCAATAAATAAGATATCACCTCCAACACTTGTCCACGCTAATCCTGTAACCACACCCGCCACATCATTATTTTCGTACTTACCACGTTCTAAATGAGAAACTCCTAAGATTTTCTCAACATCCTCCAAAGAAATTTCAGTGTTATATTCTTCTTCCATGGCGATAGATTTTGCTCCAAAGCGAACAACTTTCGCTATTTGCTTATCCAATCCACGAACTCCAGATTCTCTCGTATATCCAGTAACTATTTTTTCTAATTGTGCTTTCTTTATCTGAATATCTTTCGTTGTTAAACCGTGTTCTTTCAGTTGTTTTGGCAACAAATGCTTTTTCGCTATTTCTACTTTCTCTTCAATAGTATACCCACTCACATTAATAATCTCCATACGATCTCTCAATGCCCAAGGAATAGTAGACAAACTATTTGCAGTTGCTACAAACAATATTTTAGATAAGTCATACCCTAATTCTAAATAATTATCATAAAAAGAAGAATTTTGCTCAGGATCTAAGACTTCTAGCATGGCTGATGATGGATCACCATTATGAGAACTCCCAGCCAATTTATCTATCTCATCCAGCACAAAAACTGGATTTGATGTTCCTGTCTTTTTTAAACTTTGAAGAACTCGACCAGGCATAGCACCTATATATGTCTTTCTATGCCCTCTAATCTCAGCTTCATCTCTCAAGCCACCTAAAGACATCCTAACATACTCTCTCCCTAAAGCTTCTGCTATCGATTTACCTAAAGATGTTTTACCAACTCCAGGAGGACCATACAAACAAATAATAGGAGATTTCATATCACCTTTTAATTTTAGTACCGCTAAATGCTCTATGATTCTATCTTTTACCTTTTCAAGACCAAAGTGATCTCTATCCAATATTTTCTGTGCCCTTTTTAAATCGAACAAATCGGTAGAATATTCATTCCAAGGCAATTCAAGTAATAGATCTAAATAATTACGCTGAACAGAATACTCAGCTACTTGAGGATTCATGCGTTGCAATCTTCCTATTTCTTTCTCAAATTTTTCAGCAATCTCTTTATTCCACTTTTTTTCAGCCGCTTTTTCTCGCATTTCGGCTATTTCTTCTTCATAAGAAACTCCTCCAAGCTCCTCTTGAATAGTCTTTAACTGCTGATTCAGATAATACTCGCGTTGCTGCTGATTCATATCTGTTCGCGTCTTGGACTGAATATCTTGATGCAACTCTAATTTTTGCATTTCCTTGGTCATAAACTTTAACGTTCGCAAGGCTCTTTCCTGTAAATTATTAATATCTAATAATTCTTGCTTTTCGGCTACAGAAAGATTCATATTTGAAGAAACAAAATTCACCAAAAAAGGACTGCTTTCAATATTTTTAATGGCAAAAGACGCTTCAGAAGGCAAACTCGGATTAATTTTAATAATCTGCAGTGCCATAGCCTTTATCGAATCTATGATCGCTTCAAATTCAGTGTTTTTAATCTCTTTTCTATCTTCTTCAACCTTTTGGGTTGTCGCTTTTAAGTAAGGGTCCTCTTGCGTAATTGTGTCTATTTTAAATCGTTTTGTTCCTTGAATAATAACGGTCGTATTACCATCAGGCATTTTTAACATCTTTAAAATTCGAGCTACTGTTCCAACTTTATTAATATCATCTATTGAAGGGTTTTCTACTCCTTCATTCTTTTGAGCCACAACACCAATTATCTTGCTTCCTTTATTGGCATCCTTAATTAATTGAATAGATTTATCTCTTCCAGCAGTTATAGGAATTACAACTCCAGGGAATAGCACTGTATTTCGCAACGGCAAAATTAACAATTCATCTGGTATTTCCTCTTTATTAATTTTCTCCTCATCTTCTGGAGTCATCAAAGGAATTAATTCTGCTTCCTCATCAAACTCTTGTTGAAATGACAAATTGTCAAGTTTTATAAATTTAGAATCACTCATATTTTTTTTGGGTCATTTTGTCATTAAGAATTGTAAAAAAACCTCAACAACTTAAAACTACACTTCTTTTATACTTTTGATATTCAATTGTTTACAATAATAAAATCTTCTTCTTCTAACCAATAAGTTCAATAGTTATGCCATTCAATTAAATGGCACTACACAATTATTTTTTGAAAAGTGTAACAGATTAATTTCTAACATGTCTTTCTAATAGAAATGATTTAATTGCATCCTATGAACCAACATATTAATAAGCTTTTACAACGTTGATTAAACAGAGAATAAAGTGCTTAATTCGAAATTTATAAGCACTATTACAAAGTAAAGTATAATTCTGTGTTTAGAATTTTAAAAAATAACTTTGAAACTGAAGGTACGATGCAGGAATCGTTTCTGACTACATTTAAAAAACTGAGTACTTTTAAAGAACAAAACCTTTTAGAGCATAGTGAAAAGTTCAAAAACAGACTATAGTTGCAAAGAATATGTAGCAAATATTAAATGGAATAACGATTTTGAATATTCAAAATGCAGTAATAAAATGAGTCAAATGCGCAATAATTTTGTAAGTACTTGGCATAATACTCTAAATATCAGTTAATTAAACCAAATATAAAATGAAAAAATTAAATTTTTTTAATGCGTTCGACGCTGAATCTCTTATAAACAATAGACAATGCTGTGATTGCATCTATTAAATAAGCATTTACTTGAATGTCTGTCATTACACTAAAAAGTAATGTGGAACTGTGTGTCCGATAGTAAAGAAACTCAAATACACTACTATTTCTTTTGGCTTGCATAGAAAGAAAATGACTCCGACAAGAAATAGTAAATGGTTATATCCAGTAATCATATTTTTTGCACCGATATATAAAAAAGAGCCAAATGCAACTCCTTTCTTTTCAATTAAAAAGGACTTCGTAATAGCATCAACTCCATGTGCATCTATAGAAATTATAAGAAAGAAACATACGATAAAAATAGAGAGTATTAGTAATTTATATTTACTAGTTGCTTTGTTCATTATTTTTCAAAAACATATCATCTCTTTTAATTAATTTTATGCTAGTTTACTAATTACACGTCATTCCTTATCTCAAAATAAATACGCTGTTAAAATATACTATTTCTTATTCAAAACTTAAAAGTAAGTCCTTTCTAGTATCAATTTTTTAACATAATTACTATAATTTTGTATTATATCTTAGCGCTAAGGTTAAATAGTACGCAAATAGAATAAGATTTAATAAATTCCTTCTTTTTAATTATTCTTATTTTGTAATTCATTAATTATAAGTTAAACTATGTTAGCAGGAATTGATTATTTTATTGTGATAGCATACATCGTAGGGATGTTGTTATTGGGTTTGTATTTCAAAAAATTCGTCAATAGTTCTGATGATTATTTCTTAGGTGGTAGAAGTTTACCGTTTTGGGCAATTGGTATGTCTATTGTAGTCTCTGATATTGGGGCTATTGATTTTGTTGGAATTTCAGGTCAAGCTTATCGCTACGGAATCTCTGTTGGAAATTTTGATTGGATTGGATCGGTTCCAGCAATGCTATTAGCCGCTTTTATCTTTATCCCCTATTTTTGGAAAGGTGGTATGTACACCATTCCAGAATATTTAGGAAAACGATATAACAATACAGTACGCACTATTGCTTCTGTTACATGGATTTTATTTTTCGCACTTGACTTAGGCGTGCTATTTTGGGCAAGCGCCGTATTATTAAATGTACTATTAGGTTGGGCTATTTGGACTTCGATTCTTGCTACTGCAGGTGTTGTAGGTTTATACACCTATTTTGGTGGTATTACTGCGGTAATTATGACCGATGTTGTACAGATGGTTATTATGTTTGTTGGTGGATTTGCATTGATTTATTTAAGTTTAGATGCCGTTGGTGGCTGGGAAAATTTAGTAACTAAGGTTACGAATATGGGTCCTGAATATAGAAGCCATTTTGATATAATTCAACCTTCGGATTCCAGCTCGCCCTTTCCCTGGACAGGGATACTCTTCGGGCTCACCTTTGTGATGTCCAATGCCTATATGATTGGAAATCAATCTATCGTTCAGCGTTGTTTAACGGCTAAAAATGAGTGGCATGCGAAAGCGAGTATGATTTTAGCTTCTGCTTTAAAAATGTTTATTCCAATTTTGGTATTATTCCCTGGTTTAATTGCAGTGGCTGTAATCCCTGATTTAGAAGATGGAGATCAAGCATTACCGGCAATGATTAAAGAAATTCTACCTCCTGGCCTAATTGGATTGATGTTTGCGGCCTTCTTTGCAGCATTAATGTCGAGTGTAGATTCTTTATTAAACTCGACGGCAACCTTATTTACAAAAGATATTTACGAACCATTTATTAAGAAAAACGCGACTGACAAGCACTACTTAAAGGTGGGTCAAATAACCACCTTAGTATTATTGGTAATTGGAGTTGCGACTTCACCTATCACCTCGGAATATCCGGGCATGTATGTGGCGATTCAAACGTTTATGTCCTTTTTCCAAGGGCCATTATTCGCTATTCTTTTATTGGGTATTTTCTGGAAAAGAACCACACAATGGGGTGGTTTATCAGCCATTGTTATCGGGATCGGTTCAGCAATTTATATGAATGTAACCAAAGACCAACACTTTACAATTGAGGATCCGTTCTTATATATTTCCTGGTGGTCATTTGTAGTAGGGTTTATTGTAAATGTAACCGTAAGTTTATTTACGAAACCTTATGACGACGCACGCTTAAAAGGACTTGTATTTAGTTCTAAAGTTATAAAAGTTGCAGATAGCACTCACTAATAATTAAAAAATTACAACATGTTAAATTTTGATTGGCTTTCGGGAATCTCACAAGAACAGGCAAAAAATATATTTCTAGTATTCTTTGTGTTAATTGGACTATTAGTTTTATTAATACCTAATGACTACGCTTATGAAGGTGTTGCAGAAGAAGATAGACATTGGTACAACAATTTAAAATTATGGTCTTTAAGTTCTATAGCAATCCTATTTTTAATTTATTACTTTTTTTAAACCTAATAATTATGGATAAAGAACAAATAGAACTTAGAATGAAGCTTAAAAATGCTCAAATAAATAATGCCTTAGGATTTTTTATTTTATTTTTTGGTGTGATTGTTTCAATTGCGATGGTTTATTCTGATACAACTGTAAGACGATTAACTGCTTTAACAGCAGGGTTGACCTTATTAGTAATCGGCGGTGGAATGATGCTTTTTGCAAGAAAAATCATTAAAAAGGCTCAAAGCCAGATTAAGTAAGTTACACGCCTACTATAGAATTACAATTTTAATGAAGTTGTCTGAAAAGACATTCTAATTTAGTCTGTCAGATTGAGTCTATCAAAAGTCAATTATTGATTTTCTATAAGTTACAAACTATGACTACTGCGCTGATTATCGGGACTATTTGACAAAAAGAATTACTTTTCAAACAACTTCATACTAACTTCTAATATTCGTACCTATGAATATCAATTTACAAAGAGCCCTTTCTGATAACTGGAAGATTCAATCTTCTGAAAAAGTAATAGAAAGTGGTGCAAAAATTTCTACTCAAAAAGAAATTTCAAATAACTGGATTCCTGCAATAGTTCCTTCCACGGTTTTAGGAACCATGGT
>TARA_B110000037_G_scaffold221223_1_pt1 | contig 21555 bp, 22 predicted proteins | sample TARA_B110000037 | Tara Oceans TARA_B110000037 (sample SAMEA4397196) | marine metagenome | biome: Polar Biome; feature: [MIX] marine epipelagic wind mixed layer (ENVO:01000061); material: water (ENVO:00002006), including particulate matter (ENVO:01000060) such as... | depth 10-100 m
TTGAATTGCTTTTGTGGTAATATGGTCGCGGTTTTTAGCTTTTTGACATTTATTTAACGTGAAAGCAAAAGCAAAAGGATACTTTTCACTCTTAAACCAATTCGAATAAGCTAAAAGCTGCCTGCAAAACCAAAAAACAACAACGTGGCTGAGTCGGTCGATTTACCGAACGATGAATCTGCAAATCATGTTTTTTGCGCCTTCGAGACATACTCTTTAGCAGAACCCTCAGGCCTCAAAAAGAACACATAAATAGACTAGCTCACATACCCAAAAATCCATTGATCCTTTTTCTGATTTAACAAATAATGCTAGTTATTAACATTCGTTTAAAAAGCCTTTGAAATCAACCATCAAAACCCTTTTAGTTTGCTAAAATTGCAAGGCGTTAATTTTACAGATGATCGGGACCATTAAAATCAAATCAGCACTGATTTCTGTCTTCCATAAGGAAGGCCTGGAGAGTATAGTTAAAGCCCTTAGCAAACAGGGAGTTACGATATATTCTACTGGCGGAACTCAAACTTTTATTAAGTCGCATGGGGTAGATGTAGTTGCCGTAGAAGATTTAACTTCTTATCCATCTATTTTAGGCGGAAGAGTAAAGACTTTACATCCTAAAGTTTTTGGTGGAATTTTATCGCGTAGAGAACTAGCTGATGACAAAGCACAATTGCAAGAATTTGATATTCCTGAAATTGATTTGGTGATCGTTGATTTATATCCTTTTGAACAAACCGTTGCTTCTGGAGCTGAACATCAATCTATAATCGAAAAAATCGATATTGGTGGAATATCCTTGATTAGAGCTGCAGCAAAAAACTACAACAGCGTTGTTATCGTTTCATCACAAAATCAATATAAAAATTTAGAAACGATATTAGACAGTAATGGTGAGTCAACATTGGCTCAGCGTAAATTGTTAGCTGCAAAAGCATTTAATGTTTCCTCACATTACGACAGCGCTATTTTTAACTATTTTAATAGTGATGATGAGGTTGATGCATTCAAGTTTTCTGGTCAAGATGGCAAAGTTTTAAGGTATGGCGAAAACCCACATCAAAAGGGGCTTTTTTATGGCGATTTAGAAGAAATGTTTGATAAGCTGCATGGCAAAGAATTATCGTACAACAATTTGTTAGATGTTGATGCAGCAGTTGCTTTAATAGCTGATTTTACTGGTGAGCCTACCATTGCCATAATGAAACACAACAATGCTTGTGGTATTGCAGAAAGAGGTTCTTTGAAACAGGCATGGAATGATGCACTTGCTGCTGACCCAGTTTCTGCTTTTGGCGGAATTATTATAGCTAACAAAACTGTTGATGCTGAAACTGCTGAAGAAATGCACAAACTTTTTTTCGAAGTTTTAATAGCGCCAAGTTACACTGACGATGCTTTGACTGTGTTAACGCAAAAGAAAAATCGAATCATATTAGTTCAAAAAGAAGTTGAATTAGCACGCAAACAACTGAAAACGTTGTTGAATGGAGTAATAGTTCAAGATAAAGATTTAAAAACTGAAACAGCTACAAATTTAACTCCTAGCACAGATAAATTAGCTAGCGAGCGTGAAATTGAAGATATGCTGTTTGCCAATAAATTGGTAAAGCATACAAAGTCGAACGCAATTATTTTAGTTAAAAACAAACAATTGCTAGCAAGCGGTACAGGTCAAACATCAAGAGTTGATGCGCTGAACCAGGCAATTGAGAAAGCAAATAAATTTAAATTTGATTTAAAAGGAGCCGTAATGGCATCGGATGCGTTTTTTCCGTTTCCAGATTGTGTTGAAATAGCAGATAATGCAGGAATCACTGCAGTTATTCAACCAGGAGGCTCAATAAGAGATAAAGATTCAGTAAATTATTGTAATCAGCACAACATGAGCATGGTAACAACAGGTACAAGACATTTTAAGCATTAACAATAATGGGATTATTTGATTTTTTTACACAAGAAATAGCCATTGACCTTGGAACGGCCAACACGTTGATTATTCACAACGACAAAGTTGTTGTTGATGAACCATCCATTGTTGCCATTGATAGAACTACAAGAAAGGTAATTGCGGTAGGTAAACGGGCCATGCAAATGCATGGTAAAACCCACGAAAACATAAAAACCAATCGTCCTCTAAAAGATGGTGTTATTGCTGATTTTCAAGCAGCTGAATACATGATCAGAGAGATGATTAAAATGATTAACCCAAAAAAGCGTTGGTTTACTCCTTCTCTAAAAATGGTAATCTGTATTCCTTCAGGAATTACTGAAGTTGAGAAACGAGCAGTTAGAGATTCAGCAGAGCATGCTGGTGCCAAAGAAGTATATTTGATTAGAGAGCCAATGGCCGCTGCAATTGGTATTGGTATTGACGTGGACGAACCTATGGGTAATATGATTATTGATATAGGAGGTGGCACTTCCGAAATTGCAGTAATAGCACTTGGCGGAATTGTTTGTGATAAATCAATCCGTGTTGCAGGAGATGAGTTTACAGGTGATATTGAAGATTATTTAAGAAGACAACACAATATTTTGATTGGTGAACGTACTGCTGAAAGAATTAAAATTATGGTTGGAGCAGCTTTGCCAGAACTAGATGATCCACCAGAAGATTACGCAGTACACGGTAGAGATTTGATGACCGGTATTCCGAAAGAGATTATGGTTTCATATGTTGAAATAGCACATGCCTTAGATAAATCAATATCTAAAATTGAAGAAGCTATACTTAGTGCGCTTGAAATGACACCACCTGAATTATCTGCTGATATCTATAAAACAGGTATTTACATGGCCGGTGGAGGTTCAATGTTGCGTGGCCTTGATAAAAGGATTCAGATGAAAACAAAATTACCGGTTCACATTGCCGAAGATCCATTAAGAGCTGTGGCAAGAGGAACAGGTATTGCATTAAAGAACATCGATAAATTCCAGTTTTTGGAGCGTTAAGCCATTGGGCTTTTCGACTAGCGGCCCATGAGAAATCTCCTAAATTTTATTTGGCGAAATCAGTTTGTAATACTGTTTTTGTGTTTTCAATCGATTTGCTTTTTATTGCTTTTTCAGTACAACTCGTTTCATAAGGCGCATGTTTTGAACTTAACTGCTGAGGTTTCGGGTTCAACCTTTTCAATGTTAAACAATACAACCGAGTACCTTAAGCTTAAAGAGGTGAACGAGCAGTTGCTAAAGGAAAATGGATTTTATAAATCACGAAATAAAGTTGATGGCTATTATTCGCTAACACCTCATGTAAAGTACTTTAATGATTCTATACACCATAAACAATACAATTATATTGGTGCTAAAATAATTAACAATACGGTATCAAAAAGGAACAATTACATTACAATTAACAGAGGTTCAGCTGATGGAATAAAGCCTGAAATGGGTTTGATTACCAAGAATGGAATAATTGGGGTTATCAAAGATGTGTCAGAACATTTTGCTGTGGCTTTGTCAGTGCTACATGGTAAAACAACAGTAGGAGTGAAGCTTAAAAACGATGACTACTTTGGGTTAATGAGTTGGGACGGAAAAAATTATCAAATCACTCAATTGTCCGATATTCCAAATCATGTAAATGTGCAAATTGGTGACACAGCTGTTTCAAGAGGTCATTCAACATTGTACCCTGCTAATATACCGGTTGGTATAATTACAGGAATTAATCAAGAGGAAGGGGAAATATTTTATTCGATAGAAATGAAACTCATCGAAGATCTAAAACAGACTTCATATTGTTATGCTGTGGAGAATATTATTGCAATCGAACAAATAGAATTAGAAGAAAAGGTAGAGGATGAAATTTGAGTTGCTAAACCACATCATGCGATTTATTGTGCTTTCGGCAGTACAAATATTTGTGCTTAATAACATTGCTCTGTTTGATTTCGCAACACCTTATTTGTACCTGTTTTTTATCATAGCATTGCCTCTAAAAATCCCTAATTGGGCATTGTTGTCCGTTGCTTTTTTATCGGGTTTAACCATTGATGTATTTACAAGCACACCAGGAATGCATGCATCAGCTTGTGTTACGGTGGCCTTTATTAGACCATTTTTACTAGAGTTGATTTCTCCCCGTGAAGGCTATGGTTCTGGTAACCCACCTTTAATTAGATCATTCGGATTGCAATGGTTTCTTACCTATTCGGGTATTCTAGTTGTATTTCATCACGTAGTACTTTTTATGATTGAATTATTTAGATTTTCAGAGTTACACAGGTTGTTTGGCAAAGCATTCGTAAGTGCCCTTTTCACCATCTTGCTGATGGTCATTATTCAATATTTTAATCAATCGAAAAAGAGCTTTGAATGAAAGCTTTTGATGATAGAAAGTACGTAGTTACCGCCATCATATTGGTAACTAGTTTTATTTACCTTATCAGGTTGTTCTATGTTCAAGTAATTGATGATTCATACAAGCTGTCGGCTAAAAATCAAGCTTTAAGAACATTAGTTCATTATCCCTCAAGGGGATTAATTTACGACCGAAACAAGGAGCTTTTGGTGTTTAATGAAGCAGCATATGATTTAATGGTAACACCTAAACAAACAAAAGGAATTGACACCACAGCGTTTTGTGAAATAGTTGGAATTACCAAAGAAGAATATATAGCTAAAATGGAAAAAGCCAAAAGCTATTCAAGCTACAAGGCATCGGTTTTCGAGAAACAAATTCCATCCGACCAGTTTACCTCAATATCTGAAAAGCTTTACCTGTTTTCAGGTTTTTATGGTCAAAAAAGAACCCTCCGAAAATACCCTAAACCAATTGCATCGCATGTTCTAGGTTACATCGGAGAAGTAAGTCTATCACGGATTAAGAAAAACCCTTATTATAAAAAGAGTGATTATATAGGGATTAGAGGCTTAGAAAAAGAATATGAAAAAGAACTTCGCGGAAAGCGTGGCAAAAAAGTGTTGATGGTTGATGTTCATAGTCGTGTAAAAGGAAGTTATCAGAATGGTGCTTACGATACAATGGCAGTTCACGGAACGAATCTATATACGAGCATTGACCGCGATTTACAAGAATATGCCGAGCACTTAATGAAAAACAAACGAGGTAGCGTGGTAGCTATAGAGCCTTCAACAGGTGAAATACTTACCTTGGTTACTGCACCTAGCTATGATCCAAATTTTTTGGTAGGTCGCAACCGATCAGATAACTACAACTCATTAGTTGCCAACGATTCGTTAAACCCTCTTTTTAACCGTGCTATTGATGCTCAATACCGACCAGGATCTATATTTAAATTGGTGCAATCATTAGTAGGATTGGAGCAAGGAGTAATTACAACGGAAACCAGAATTAAATGCAATAGAGGCATTATAAATTGCCATGGCAATCACAGCAACGACAAATTGGTTGAAGCTATACAGCATTCGTGTAACCCCTATTTTTATCAGGTTTACAAACGTTTGATACAGCCAGGTAAATACAGTAATATTTTTAAGGATAGTGAAGCAGGACTTAACGAATGGCACAGAATGGTTTCGAAATTTGGTTTCGGACAAAAATTAGAATCTGATATTCCTGGAATTTCAGGAGGCTTATTACCAGATGTTGCTTTTTACAATCGCTGGTATGGCGAACACAGATGGGCTTTTAGTACTATTTATTCGAACAGTATAGGTGAAGGCGAAATGGGTGTTGTACCAATTCAAATGGCAAATTTAGCGGCTACCTTAGCAAACAAAGGTTTTTATTATACACCACATTTGGTTAAAGGTATTGGCGAGGATTTTAGTATTCGGGAAGCCTTTACCACCAAGCACGAAACCGAAATTACCCCAAAATATTTCGATCCAGTTATTGAAGCTATGAGTGCAGTAGTAAATTTACCTGGGGGTACGGCTCGTCAAGCACGATTAGATAGCATTGAAGTTTGCGGTAAAACAGGAACAGTTCAAAACCCAGATAGGCCAGATCATTCTGTATTCATTTGTTTCGCTCCGCGGGATAACCCTAAAATTGCGATTGCCGTTTATGTTGAATACTCAGATTATGGTGGACTTTGGTCAGCACCGATATCATCTTTGTTAATAGAGAAATATTTAACTGGTAAAATCAACGATACTGAAAAAGAAAAACGAATGCTTGAGGCAAAGTTTTTAACCATATATGAGAAGTAAAAGAAACATATTTCAAAATATTGATTGGTTTACCATTGTTCTTTACGGAATATTGGTTTTAATTGGTTGGCTAAATATTTATGCAGCTAATTACAATGAGGATGAAGTTTGGTTTAGTTTTTCGAAAAACTATGGCAAACAGTTGATATGGATAGTGGCTTCGTTGGCTTTGATTTGGATGATTTTAATGTTAGAAGCACGTCTCTTTTCCACGTTTGCTTACTCTATATATGCCTTGGGTATTGCAATGCTCATTGGCGTTCTCATTTTCGGAATGGAAATAAAGGGTGCAAAAAGCTGGTTTGTGTTTGGCGGAATAAGTTTTCAGCCTTCTGAGTTCGCGAAATTCGGAACAGCGCTAGCCATAACTAAATACCTTACCAATTTAAAGAAAAATGCAGGCCAATTTAAAGTGCGTTTCCAGGCCATTTTTATTCTCTTATTGCCAGCAGCTTTAATCATGTTACAGCCCGATACTGGCTCAGTATTGGTTTATGCTGCATTTGTTTTTGTACTATATAGAGAAGGGCTTTCAGGTAAAATTTTACTTTTTGGGTTAGGATTGGCCCTGTTCTTTATTTTGGCATTGCTACTCAAGCAGACATCAATTGATGTACCCTTTGGTTTAGTGATGCAAGGCAAACTCATTTTGATAGCTACCGTAATTACAATTTGTGGTTTTATTTATTGGTTTTTTAATTCACGAAAACGAAAATTACTTGTGCCTCTAACTATTGCAGTTGTAATGATTTCGAGTTATGTTTTGAGTGTTGATTATGTTTTTGATAATGTAATGTCACCGCACCAACAAGATAGAATAAATGAGTTACTAGGAATCACTTTTGACCCTAGTGGGGCAGGGTACAATGTGAATCAGTCAAAAATCGCCATTGGTTCAGGAGGCTTTTTTGGAAAAGGATTTTTACAAGGCACTCAAACTAAATACAATTTTGTGCCTGAGCAAAGCACAGATTTTATTTTCTGTACAGTTGGTGAAGAGTGGGGGTTTATCGGAAGTTTTGTAGTTATCGTTGCCTTTGTTACTCTATTTATTCGATTGATATTTTTAGCGGAGAGGCAACGTTCCTCTTTCACTAGAATTTATTTTTACACAGTAGTATCAATTCTGTTTTTTCACTTTGCTATAAACATTGGCATGACCATCGGTTTAGCTCCTGTAATAGGCATTCCGCTGCCATTTTTTAGCTACGGAGGTTCCTCGTTGTGGTCTTTTACAGTATTACTTTTTGTTGCTCTGCGGCTTGATGGCGAGCGCATGCATATACTGTAGTTGTTGCAGTTTAAAAATATGATTTATATTAACAATATATAAATACAAATTGTATGGCAACTTTTACAAGCACATTACCAGATCACATCTTAAATCTTTTGTCTGAAAAGGCTCAACAATTAAAACTTCCTAAAAATAAGCTTATTGAAAAGGCTGTTACCATTTATTTGAATCAAATGAATAGGGTAGAATACATTAAGTCATATAAACAAATGGAGGATGATGAAGACCTGCTTTCAATTGTTGAAGAGAGAATGGTTGGGTACTTAAAGCAAGTAGAAGAGAAATGAGAAAAGGTGAAGTATGGCAAGTTAACATCAACCCTGTAAAAGGTAGTGAGCAAGCGGAAATTCGGCCTGTGGTAATTGTCTCTGGTGATCTTTTAAACGAGTATGCATCTGTAGTTTGGGTTTGCCCATTAACAACCAAAATAAAAATCTATAAAGGCAATGTGCTTCTTAAGCCAAACAAGTTGAATGGACTCAAAAAAGAATCGGAAATATTGAATTTGCATTTAAGAGCAATATCAAAGGATAGATTAGTAGTGCAAGTTGGAGAAATCACTAAGGAGCAATTAATCCAAACAAGAAAAGGACTACAGGAGATTATGGAAATGGACTAAAGAGTAAGAACATCTATTTATTCTGCCATTATGTTAAACATTGTATTTATAAACTGTTGCATAGATACTTTTGGTTCTTACTCACCTGCTTTAGAGATTTTGCAGACTACAAATAGTTTTACCCAATTAAATTAATCACTTGTCTGCTTCGGTTTCCTCAATTCAAAGTTTTGACCTAAATAAACTTTACGCACGGTTTCATCGGCAGCTAAATCTTCAGCAATACCTGCTTTTAGAATGTTTCCTTCGTAAAGTAAATACGCTCGGTCAGTAATTGATAATGTTTCTTGTACGTTGTGGTCGGTAATTAATATACCAATGCCACGCGCTTTTAATTGGTAAATAATGGATTGAATGTCTTCAACCGCGATGGGGTCAACACCAGCAAATGGTTCATCGAGTAAAATAAATTTGGGGTCAACCGCTAAAGCTCGAGCAATTTCCGTTCTTCTTCGTTCGCCTCCTGAAAGCAAATCACCACGGTTTTTACGAACATGGTTCAAGCCAAATTCACTTATTAATTTTTCGAGTTTTTCTTTTTGATCTTTTTTCGAAAGTTTGGTCATCTGTAAAATGGCCATAATGTTATCTTCAACACTTAGTTTTCTGAAAACACTTGCTTCTTGGGGTAAATACGCAATGCCATCTTTGGCACGTTTGTACATGGCCTCTTTGGTGATGTCCTTACCATCGAGTGTAATTTTACCATTGTTGGGTTTTATTAATCCAACAATCATGTAAAAGGAGGTGGTTTTTCCAGCACCATTCGGACCGAGCAGGCCAACAATTTCGCCTTGATTTACTTCAATACTTACCTTTTTTACAACGGTTCTGCCATTGTATGATTTAACTAAATCGGTTGCTGATAATTTCATTAAAAATCAATTTGAATTGCCATACGAATGCCAAACTTAGCAATATTTGGGTTGTTGAGGTAGCTTAATCGCCATAAGGCATCCACTCTAAACACTTTTAAAATGTTTTCGATACCAATTCCGGTCTCAGCATATGGTTTTGAAAGTGGGTTTAAAGTACTTGGGAATTTAAGGATAGTTTGGTTACTTGGGTTTAATTTACCAGCCACCATTTTGAATGATGCAACTTCTCTAAGTTTCAATTTACTAATCATAGGAATCTTGTTAAAAAACAACCCATTAAAGTGATGAGTTAATGACAAACTTGCCCATTGATCGGATGCGAATTCATAAAAATTCATTAAATTAAACGACGCAGGATCATAAAAGTAAGTCTCATTTCCATTGTGCATTTCTAAAATTGGGAAAGGAACTTCGCCCCATATTTTACCTGCTTCAATATTTATTTCGGTTTGTCCAATGTACCCAAATCGAATTCGGTCTGTAACTGAAATTTGAAGTTTTTGGTATTCGAAAGTACTATTTAAGACACCTTTTAACCCGTAGGTGAATTTAGTTTGAAGTATTGGGTAAATAGTACCAAGGCTCACTCTTTCAAACTCACCGTTCACATATTTTTCTTTGTATGCAAAACGTGTAAGTAAGCTAATTTCAGTAAAATTTAGATTTCCAGCCGATGTCCAGTTGTTGTTATCAAGTTCTTCAAACTTTAAGTTTGGCGTGATGCTCCACAACTCACGCGTATTGAAAGTAAGCTTATTTTCAAAACCTTGAAACCATTCACGTTCGTAACTAATTTCGTATTTGTGATATGCGTTTAACTGAGTAACCGGACTCCTTCTAAACAATGAAGCTAAAATATTGTCATTTTTCCATGCGTTTTCAGATGTTCCAAGTTGTTCTACATCATTTGCAAACTGGCCATAAAGCTTCCGCCTAGGTTCTTTGCTTAAGAACAGTTGAAACCCTAAACCATATTTCAGTTTTTTATCTAAGATGCCATAAGCAACATATGCATTGGGCATTACCCAAGTTGAAAAATCGTTGCTTGTCCTAAACCCGAATTTGAATCGATTACCTTCAACCTTGTTAAAGCTGTAAAAAGTAAAATAGGGGCCATATTCAAAATTGCGGTTAACCCAATAGCCTGAAACCAACAATGTAATAACATCTAGGTAAGTATTAAACTGAGGTATATGGCGCAAGCTATCTACCATATTATAAATTCTTTTCTCATCGCTTGAAAGTGGGTTGTGTCTCAGCGAATCCCAGACTGCTTCTGATAGTGAAGCTGCACCTTTTATAACATCTACATTATCAACCGAACTGAAAAAGTCTCGAGGCCGTGGTTTGTTGATGATGAAGTCTTGGTAAGTTGATTTTTTCCGACCATAAAAACCCATTTGCTTGTCAGAAATATTAAAATCTAACAAGAGCTTATCTTCGGACAGCATCCAAACTTCACGTTCAACTTGTGAGTAAACTTGATTAACCTTAAAAGTATTTATGAAGTTGATATTAGCATCTTTGGCAAAAGAGATATTTACTTCTTTAATGGCATAACTGGTATCTGCAATCCAAATGTCACCTATAAAAGTTAATTCACCTTTTCGCTTAGGTGAGAAAGTTAATTTGTAGCAAAAAACGTCTTCACGGATTCCACTATCTATTAAATAATAATTGTAAGAAAGTTTACCGAAACTTGCAATCGGACTTACAAAGTTTTTACGAAAAGCTACTACAAAATTGTCGTAAATATTTACATTTTGATACATATCGCCAAGAAACTGAGAGATGCTTTCGTTTTCTAACCCAGAGACTTTAGATGCCCTAATTATTTCTTTGCTGCTTTGTGGATTGTTTATGAAAATATAATCGGAAACGGTTTCCGTCATAAACATTGGTATATATGGTTTCTCGGAAGAGGTGTCTATACCATCAAAAATAAACTCAAATGGCTTAAGTGCTTTTTTGTTTCGAAGGTTTTCAGGAATATTGTTTACATCAAATTCAATTTTATTGTAAACTTCATATTCATAAGCATCAAGTTTAACTCTGTTGTTAGCGTCTTTGTTTTCTATTACTTTATCTAGAAGGTCCAAAGCAGGATTCGATTTGTCTTTTTTGCTGCTACTAACTTGAAACTCTTTTAAATTTACTTGCGATGACTCAAGCTCAAAGTTGATGTATTGCTCTATGTCTTTTTTTACCTTGAAAGTAATTCTTTTGAATCCAACAAACGAGGCAATAATTGAGTCGGTAGCATAATACGTTTCGAGTTGGTAATGGCCATCAAAATCGGTGGTAGTACCAATTTTACTATCCTGAAAACTAATGTTAACAAAAGGCAGCGCCTGACCAGTTGATAGATCTGTTGCTTTCCCTTTAATCATCGTTTTTTGGGCAAATAAGCTTGTTGATAAAGCTAAAAATAGCAGTAGAATAAGAAAAGTAAAATTGGTGGTTTTCATCGTTTTACTCAGCTGCTCTTTCTTTTATTTTTTTTACGGTACGTCTGCTAACAACAATACTTATTTCATATAAAATGGCAAGCGGAATTGTAACCAAAAATTGGCTGAAAACATCTGGCGGTGTAAGTATTGCTGACAATACAAAGGCTCCTACAATTGCATGCTTTCTATATACCTGAAGCATCTCTGGATAAATCAAACCAGCACGAGTTAAAAAATAGATAACAATAGGTAATTCAAACAACACACCACAGGCCAAAACTATAGTGGTAAGAGTTGAAATATAGGTTGATAGAGTAAATTGATTGGCTACATCGGCACTTACTTGATATGTTGAGAAAAAGTTAATGGATAAAGGTGCAATTACAAAGTATCCAAACAAGATTCCTGTAGTAAATAGAAAAGAAGAAAAGAAAACAGTGCCACGAGACAATTTCTTTTCTTTATCCATTAATCCCGGTTTTATAAACCGCCATATTTCCCAAAAAATATAAGGAAAAGCGACCACAAATCCTGTTACAACAGAAATCATAATATGAGTGGTAAATTGCCCTGACATATTTAAATTCTGAAGTTGAGGAATGTTACCTCCAATACACAAAACGTCAGCACTAATTAAGGTAGGGAAAAAAGCATTAAGCTGAACCGACAACCAGCATAAAAATTGATAGGTAATGAAGTCGGCCCCTTTTGGACTAAAGATGATTACATCAAAAACAAAGCTTTTATTTAAAAATGCAACAATGGCTATAATCAGCACAGATGCTATCGATCTTATTAGGTGCCACCTCAGTTCTTCAAGGTGTTGAAGAAAGTTCATTTCGTTTTGATCTGTGTTGCTCATGTTAGGCGCGCAAAGATATTCATAACAACACCAAACAATTAATAGATTTAAGCGTTATTTTTGTAATTCCTTATGAAGATAAAATATTTTATTTTTCTAATGCTTGTTACTGTTTTGTTTGCTTGTTCAACAGGGCAAAATGAAGTGGTTTCTGCAAAATTCAAAGTTAGCACTGTCGATAGAATTCAAATGGAAATAGATCTTAAAAAATCTTTTGAGTTTGTAAGAGTTTCCGAAAATGGAACCGCTATGGTTTCGAATGGTGATAATGACCTTAAAAGTTTAGAGGAAGCCATTCATAATTGGTCAGAAACCATCAGTTCAAAAGACATGAATTACGAGGTAATTAGAACTCAACGTGAAGTTAAGCCACTACTTGGTTCATCTTCATATAACCTTCCTCATGTCAAATTTCCAAGCGTATTTGATGTGTTCAGTAGACTTTTCGATTGTTTAACTCCTTCAAAGTAATTATTGAACCGTACTGACCGACCCATAATTATCTGGTTATTCATAGGTGTTTTTATGATTGCTGCCATGGTTATCATTGGTGGAATCACAAGACTAACTGAATCTGGCTTATCAATGGTTGAATGGAGGTTACTAGCAGGTACTTTTCCACCATTAACTGAGATTGAATGGATAAGAGTTTTTAACGAATACAAATTGTCTCCTCAATTTAAAGAACTGAATAGTGATTTTTTGCTTTCTGATTTTCAACAAATTTTTTGGTGGGAGTATATACATAGATTATGGGGAAGGTTGATAGGGCTTGTGTTTGCAGTTCCTTTTCTAGTTTTTTTAGTTCAAAAAAGATTTAATGCTACTACATTAAAAAAGCTAATAGTAATATTAGTTCTTGGTGGCTTTCAAGGGTTTCTAGGCTGGTATATGGTAAGCAGCGGTTTAATTAATGAACCACGTGTTAGCCATTATAGGTTGGCAGCTCACCTAACTACAGCTTTTTTGACTTTTGCCTTAACACTTTGGCTTTCGCTCGATCTAATTTTTAGAAACCAAAAAGCTCAGTCTCAAATTGCGAGCGCTTCTAAATGGTTTGTTGGATTTTTTATTTTGTATGCTTTTCAGTTAATTTATGGGGCATTTGTAGCAGGTATGGATGCAGGAACCATGCACAATCATTTTCCATTAATGGAAAAAGGAGCCTTAATAGCTGAATCAGTATTTGTACTCGACCCTGTTTATTTGAATTTTATTGATGGCAAATCAGGAATTCAATTTGTACATAGATATTTAGCCTATGCTGTTTTTCTAATGGTTTTTACCATTTGGTATAAATTCAGAAAGCAAGTTAATGAAGTTCAGAAACTTGGTTTAAACTTAATGCTGCTAAGTGTTAGTTTACAGTTTTTGTTGGGCGTTTTTACTCTGGTATATTCAGTGCCGTTGGTGCTCGGAGTGTTGCATCAAGTTGGAGCTTTGTTGCTTTTAGTAGCAGCATTGTTTTCTTACCATAGACTTACTAAATAAATCTAAATTACCTCCAACTAAAGCTTTCTATAAAATGATGAAGGTCCGCCTTGATGTAGCTTGTAACTGGCTCTAACGAATCTGGTTGAGGAACCAAGTTATAATACATTGCTCCACGAATAAAGTGGTTGGAATTGTCAGTGAGAAAAAACTGCAGATTAGTCGCGGTTTCGCCTTCAAAATCATAAATCACTCCGTATACATTTTTTTGGTCGTTGGCAATTTCCGTTTCTTTTATTTGATTTGCCTTCACAATGTGTTTCATTGCTAATGTGCGAGCTTCTTCAATAAAGTTGTAAAGCGTATCGCCTTGAATATCAAAATAGCTTAAATGTATGGTACAATTGTATTGAGGGTAATGAAGATTAAACCAACATTTTTCTCTCAATGATTTTGATTTGGTATCAATAATGCTTCTTTTCGGGTGCTCAAAACGAAAGGCACAATTACCTTGGTAGGAAACATACTCTTTAACAGGAAAATCTATTCTATAATAGCCTTTAGGTTTTGGCGAATAATTTTCTTTACATCCAGAAAACAAAGTTGCAAATGCAATAAATAACCAGATGTAGTAATTTTTCATTTATTCTTTAATAGGGTTGCTTCTCCCAATGTTCACCTTGATAGTATTTATTTTTCTGTTGTCCGCAGATTCAATAATCAAAGTGTAATTTCTGAACTTTATACTTTCGTTTTTCTTCGGTATTTTATTTCCTATTTCAATAATAAAACCTGCTAAAGTATCAGATTCACCTTTATTCTCTTCAAAATAATGGCCTTCAATGCCAATAACTTTGTAAAAGTCATTTAGTAAAACTTTACCTTGAAACAAGTAATTATCCTCATCTAGTTTTGAGTATACAATATCTTCATCATCAAATTCGTCGGATATTTCACCTACTATTTCTTCCATAATGTCTTCTAGACTAACAAGGCCAGAAGAACCTCCATATTCATCAACCACGATAGCAATATGAATCTTTTTTTCTTGAAATTCCTTTAATAGATCATCTATTTTTTTGTTCTCAGGAACAAAAAAAGCAGGCCTCACGAGCTTCTTCCAACTCAGTTTAGGAGTAGTTAAATAAGGCAATAGATCCTTTATATACAAAACTCCTTTTACTTGATCTAAAGAGTCTTCACAAACCGGAATTCTAGAATAGCCTGACTCTAAAATTTTCTTCAAAATCTCATCGTAAGTCGAGCTTAGGTCAATTGAAACAACATCAACCCTAGAGGTCATTATTTGCTTTACTGAAGTGTTTCCAAACTTTACAATACCCTTAAGTATCTTGTGGTCCTCTTCATCAACAGTTTCATCTTTTGCTAAATCTAAAGCGTGTGACAGTTCATCAACGGAAACCCCATCACTTCGATTCACAAATCTTTTATCGATCACCTTAGTCATTGAAGTAAGAAGATAACTCAATGGTGAAAATAGCTTGAACATACCAACTGCTGGTATGGCCATAATGTGGAGTAACTTTATTGGGCTCTGAGTAGCGTATACCTTAGGAATTATTTCACCAACCAATAAAATTAGGAACGTCACCAAAATTACTTGAAACACAAACCCAACCTTAGGATATAAACTAAAGTCTAATGTCTTCTCTATTAATATAGAGGAGAGAATGATGATGGCAACATTGATGAAATTGTTGGCAATTAAAATGGTAGCGAGGAGTTTTTTTGGACTTCTAAGCAAGGTGATGATAGATGTATCATTTCTATTTTCACTCTTCTTTAAATCGTCAGTATCTTTCTTTTTTAATGAAAAAAAAGCTACTTCAGATCCTGAAACAAGCGCGCTTAAAAGTAAAAGTAGCGCCAAAATGAGTAAACCAAACGCAACCTTCGGGTCGTAAGGTTTTATAATGCTGGAGACTATTTGAAAAGGCTCAAAGGGGTCTTCCAACTTATGAAAATTTGACAATTATAAGGCTAGAACGGTAAGTCGTCGTCATCATTTTGAGTTTGTGGTTGAGATTGATTAACTTCTTCAGGAGCCGCACTTGGTGCTGACTGAGTATCCCCAGCAGTTGTGTTAGGAGTGCTTAAGAAAGTCATTTGATCAACAACAATCTCTGTCATGTAACGCGTGTTTTTTTGCTCATCTTCCCATGATCTAGTTCTAAGTTTACCTTCAACATAAACTTTGTTTCCTTTTTTAAGGTATTTTTCGGTTAGTTCAACCAGCCCCGGTCTCCAGATTGCAATATTATGCCACTCGGTTTGATCAACCTTTTGGCCTGATTTGTCTTTATAAGACTCGCTTGTGGCTATTGAGAATTTAGCATATCCTCTTCCACCATCCAAATGTCTAATCTCCGGATCTTTCCCTAAATTTCCTATTAAAATTACTTTGTTTACACTTCCAGCCATCTCCTATAAAGTTAGAATGCAAAGCTAAAAATATTGTTATTATATTATATAGATAATAAGGTGATGTGATTTTCTATAAACTTTTGAATTATTTGCGGAAAGGCATATTCAGACAAAGATGAAATATGAACCATGTCTTGATGAGAAATAAGTGATTCTTTTAATTCCATTTCATAAAACCTAACATGCAATTTCTGATGGCTCAACAAATGATTTTCTTCATGAATTAACCTAGTATTTTTTGATGTATAGCCAACTGTATTAACCATTGAACGAAACTCCAAAACATCATTTGATTTAGTCTCGATTAATGGGAATTGATACATGTTTTTCCATATCTCTTGGTTGTTTCTTTTTTCAATAACAATTTTATTGAGTGAAGCAATGACCAGGAAATTCAAATATCGATTCCGCTTTGGGTTGCTCTTTTTCTTAACAGGTAATACTTGCACTTGGGTATTTTTACGCGCAAAACAATTTAATTCAAATGAACATTCTGCACAATTAGGATTTTTTGGAACACATTGTAAGGCTCCAAACTCCATAATCGCTTGATTAAACTTTCCAGGGTCAGATTTACTTATTAACTTATCTAAGTGTTTTATGAATTCCTTCCTAGTCCGCTCTTGATTAATTTCCGAGTAGATCCCAAAATATCTTGAGATAAATCGATATACATTTCCATCTAATACCGGTTGTATCTCATTGTAAATGAAAGAGCTAATAGCTGCGGCAGTGTAAGGACCAATACCTGGTAGCTTTAATAAATCTATGTAGCTTTTCGGAAATTGGCCGTTTAATTCATGGTAAATTATCTTGGCTGACCTTTGCAGATTTAATGCTCTAGAGTAATATCCTAGCCCTTGCCACAGCAGCAAAAGTTCATCTTCGTTCATCTGAGCAAGAGATTTAACATCCGGTGTCTTTTCTATAAACCTCAAGTAATAGGGCAGCCCTTGTTCAACCCTAGTTTGTTGTAAAATTATTTCCGATATCCATACCTTGTATGGATCATTTGTTCCACGCCAAGGCAAATTTCTTCGGTTGGCATTATACCAGCTAAAGAGGGTGCTTGTGAAATTGTTTTCTAATCCTTTGAACATTAGTAATCTAAATCATTTTGTTTTAATATAAATTTTCTGATGGTTACCTGATTTTTGTAAAATATTTTCAGTTATCTTTGCACCCTCATTTTTGAGAGGTTAATAGAAAAATTAAATAATATGACAAAAGCAGATGTGGTAGCTGAAATATCTGATAAAACTGGAATTGAGAAGTTGGCAGTACAGCACACGGTAGAAGCATTTATGGAATCATTAAAAGATGCATTAGCTAAGGGAGATAACGTTTATCTACGAGGTTTTGGAAGTTTTATAGTTAAGAAAAGAGCGGAAAAAACAGGTAGAAATATTTCTAAAAATACAAGTATCGTAATACCTGCGCACTTTATTCCAGCATTTAAGCCATCAAAAACATTTGCAAATAAAGTAAAAGGGAGCGTTAAAGTTTAACAACTTACTGAACTTTAAATGAAAAAGCCTCAAATTGGCCTTGTTTTAGGGTGTTTAATTATAGGAGTCGTTCTATATATAATGCCAAATAAAAGTTCTGTTGAGCAAAAAGAAATTAAATCTGATATTGCGTTAGATCAGCAAATAGACGAAGCGATTCATTTAGTCGAATCTGGCGAAGCACCAATGCCGGGTATTTTGAAATTAAAAGAATTAGAAGCTGCTAATCCTGACAATAGGAGGATACAATTTCAACTTGGTTTGTTTTCAATTAAATCGGGGCAATTTGAAAAAGCAGTAACTCGCTTTGAAAACGTAATAAGCATTGATAGTACTGATGCTGAAGCGTATTATTATAAAGCGCATTCATATGCTGGTTTAGGAGTTTTAGATACTGCTAGAATGACATTTGAAAAGGCGTTGTTAAAAGCTACTGAAGAGGAGCTAAAAGAAGAAATAAAAAATTATATAATTGAACTTAAAAATCTAGAAAATGCCAAGCGGTAAGAAAAGAAAAAGACATAAAATCGCTACTCACAAACGAAAAAAGAGGCTTCGTAAGAACCGTCACAAAAGGAAAAAATAATCCTTTAAACCTTTTCTTGTATTGACTAGCGCCAATTTAGGGGCTAGTTGTAATTAGAGTATGTGTGAATAAAGAACTAGTAATTCATTCAACTACTGATGAAGTTGTTATTGCTCTCCTTGAAGAGAAGAAGTTAGTTGAACTTCATAAGGAGAAAACAGACAATGATTTCGCTGTAGGTGACTTGTATCTTGGTAGAGTAAAAAAAATTGTACCATCCCTGAATGCCGCATTTGTTGATGTTGGATACACAAAGGATGCGTTCTTACATTACCTTGACCTTGGTCCTCAATTAAAATCTTTCAAGAAATTTACAAAAGGAGTACAAAGTGGTAAATTCACCACTTCTGCTCTTAATAAATTTGAAAAAGAAGAGGATATTAAGAAAGATGGTAAAATTGATGAAGTAATTTCTTCAAATCAGAATATTCTTATTCAAGTTGCCAAAGAGCCAATTTCAACTAAAGGCCCGCGTGTTTCATGCGAAATTAGTCTTGCTGGACGCTTTTTAGTGTTAGTTCCATTTTCTGATAAAGTAACCTGTTCTCAAAAGATTCGAAATCGTGAAGAGCGAAACAGACTTAAAACTTTAATTAGAAGTATTAAGCCCAAAAACTTTGGTGTAATTATTAGGACAGTTGCTCAAAACAAGAAAGTTGCTGAGCTAGATACAGATTTGAGGGATTTAGCTGGGAAATGGGAAAAATTATTTGGCAATCTCAAAAAGGCTAAGCAAAACGATAGAGTTTTAGGTGAAATAAATCGATCTAATGCTTTGATTAGAGATTTACTTAATCCATCCTTTAATAATATTCATGTAGAAAATGAAGAGTTACATGATGAGATTAAAAGTTATCTAACATCAATTGCTCCTGACAGGCTCGATATTCTTAAGCACTTTAAAAGTCGCCTTCCTATATTTGAGCATTTCGGAATTGAAAGACAAATAAAATCTGGTTTCGGAAGAAATGTAACCATGTCCTCTGGTGCTTATTTAATAATTGAGCATACTGAAGCGCTTCATGTAGTTGACGTAAATAGTGGTAATACTGGTAAAGGGATTAACAATCAAGAAGAGAATGCATTAAAAGTTAATCTCGAATCGGCTGATGAAATAGCAAGACAATTGCGTTTGCGTGATATGGGTGGAATCATAGTTGTCGATTTTATCGATATGAGAAAGGCTGAAAGTAAAAAGGCTTTGGTAGATCGATTAAAAACAAGCATGAACTCCGATCGGGCAAAACATCAGATCTTGCCTCCAAGTAAATTTGGTCTTATTCAAATTACTAGACAACGAGTTAGGCCTGAGATGGACATTAAAACCACCGAGGTGATACCTACATCAAATGGTGATAAAGAAGTTCAAGCAACGATACTGATAATAGACGATATTGAGCAGCGTGTGAATATGGTGATTTCCAAATACCCTAAAAAGAAATTGATTTTACATGCGCATCCTTTTGTTAGTGCGTATTTAAAGCAAGGTTTTCGGTCATACCAACGAAAATGGTTCTCAAAGCATAGAAAATGGGTTTCGATTATTGAAAGAAACAATTATCCTTTGATGAAATACCGATTTTTCGATGAACAGAAAAATGTTTTAGTACAATAGTATTTTCTATTTTAGCGTATGCAATGCGCACCTGAGCCATTAACTTATGCCGAAGCACTCAAACGAGCACAGAATCTTTGTGCAAGGCAAGATAGGTCGCATCAATATATTCGTCAAAAATTCTATGACTGGCGAGTCAATTCAAGTTACGTTGAGGCTCTTATTACAGATTTAATTGAGTTCAAATTTCTTGATGAGGAGAGGTTTGCTAAGGCTTACGCTAAAGGTAAGTTTAATCAAAACAAATGGGGACGGAATAAAATCAAAGAAGGTCTCAAGCAACATAGGATTGATGGTTACTGTTTGAATTCAGGCTTAAACGAAATATCAAACCAAAATTATTTGAACAGCATCAATAAATTAATTGATAAGAAAAACAATCTATTAAAAGAGTCGAATCAATTTATACGGAATAAAAAAATAGCAAACTATCTTATATCAAAGGGTTATGAAAGTAATTTGGTTTGGGATGAAATTCGTAAAAATTTTGAGCTTTAATACAGTTCAAAACATAAATTTGTGGTATGATAAATCAAGACAATATCTCGGATATTGAGAAGCGCCTGGTTGCGTTAAGGGGGCATCTTTGACTACGATGCTAAGAAACTTCAGATAGCTGACGAAGAACAGCAAACACATGCTCCTGATTTTTGGAATGATGCAAAAGCTGCGGAAGCGGTGGTAAAGCAAATCAACAAGAAAAAAGTCTGGGTTGATGCATTTGAAAATGGCGTAGAGTCAATTGATGAGCTGAAAATTCTTTTCGAATTTCTAAAAGAAGGAGAAGGGTCTAATGAAGATGTTCAAGCTCAATACGATGCTTCACTTGTGTTAATTGAAGATCTGGAATTTAAGAACATGCTTTCTGCAGAAGAAGACAATCTTAATGCTGTAATTGAAATAAATTCGGGAGCAGGTGGAACAGAAAGTCAAGATTGGGCTAACATGCTGTACAGAATGTACTTAATGTACGCTGAAAAAAATGGGTTTAGCACCAAAGAAGTAGATTACCAAAAAGGTGATGAGGCTGGCATTAAGTCTGTTACTTTTGAGGTTGCTGGAGATTTTGCTTACGGTTACCTTAAAAGTGAGAATGGTGTTCATAGATTAGTAAGAATTTCACCTTTTGATTCAAATGCTAAACGGCACACTTCTTTTGCATCGGTATTTGTTTACCCAGTAATTGATGATAGCATTGAAATAGAAGTGAACCAAGGAGAAATTCAATGGGAAACTTTTAGATCAGGTGGTGCTGGTGGGCAGAATGTTAATAAGGTTGAAACAGGTGTTAGGTTAGAACATAAACCCACTGGTATAATTATTCGAAACACTGAATCTAGATCTCAATTACAAAATAAGGACAACGCAATGAAGTTACTTAAATCTAAATTGTATGATTTGGAACTTCGAAAAAGGCAGGAAGATCGCGATGTTGTTGAAGGTTCAAAGATGAAAATCGAATGGGGAAGCCAAATTAGAAATTACGTAATGCACCCATATAAGCAGGTTAAAGATTTACGCACTAGATATGAAACATCGAATGTTCAGGCAGTAATGGACGGTGAATTAGGTGTATTTATCAAAGCGTATTTGATGGAGTTTGGAAGAAGCTAGAATTATTTAGTCTTCTACCTGAAAATTACGATAGGACCAGTTTGCGCATATTTTCCACCATTAACATCGAGAGCAGAGCTAAAAACTAGTTGATAAACATAATTAC
>TARA_B110000037_G_scaffold222987_1_pt1 | contig 21524 bp, 19 predicted proteins | sample TARA_B110000037 | Tara Oceans TARA_B110000037 (sample SAMEA4397196) | marine metagenome | biome: Polar Biome; feature: [MIX] marine epipelagic wind mixed layer (ENVO:01000061); material: water (ENVO:00002006), including particulate matter (ENVO:01000060) such as... | depth 10-100 m
TAAAAATGTTAAACTAATACTATAGATCATTTTATTTTATCATCAGTTGAATGTTTTTCACGCCAAATGATAAAAGCATAAAATAAAAATAACAGAAAACCAGCATTAAAATAACCAACACCACGTACAAATAATTGTAGGAATATTGGTATTATAAAAAAGATTTTCATTTTAATGTCAATATTTTTACTTAGGACAAAAGAAAATAAAAAATAAAATAAAAAAATAGAGAAAATACCAAATTCTGTAACTATCTTAGCGAAATTTGTGGAACCATCCTTTTTATTAAGATAGGCAGTTTCAACATTATGAATGTCGTATTCACTGATATATTTTTGAAAAGCTAATTCATAGTTATTAATTCCATATCCAAATGGTTTTTCTAAAATTGCTTTTTTTGTAACAAATAAAGATACTTGATAAACCTCTGTGCTCAAGTTAGTTCTTAAATCAATTTTGTTATTTACTGTAAAAAAATCACTTATTTTCCTTTTATCTAACTCTTGATTCAAAATAATTGGAATAGCAATAATAATAAAAAAAATAAATTTATAAAATATGTGTGATTTATTATGGAAAGTTATTGTTGAGAAAAAAACCAGAACTATACCTACAACAAAAGTAATACTTAAATTGACCAAACATACGATGCAAAATAAAATTAAAAAAGGAAACCTAATATATTTAGATACCTTTGAAATAAATAATAAATAATAAATAATAGCTGATGAAAGTAATCCAAAATGTGAATTTTCCTTATGAAAATGCTTCAATATGCTTAAACAATCAATACATTTATTTGATACTTCGCTAAAAAAATCATTATATAAAAAAAATTGATAAGCTATAAATATAAATAAAATTATTAGATATAAATAAATTATTTTATCTAAGTTTTCAAAAAAAAATTTTTTATAACAATCAAAAATAAAAAAAAGTGAAAATAAAATCAAAATAGAAAAGCTATTATAGTATATATTTGATAATAAGTTGTTTGATTGAATATGTGAATGTAGTAAAAAAATTATTGAAAAAATAAAATAAATTATAAATTTTTTAAAAAGCTTATTATTGAAATTTAAAAAAATTGGAACAAGTAAAATAAGTATTAAAAATCTCAATTGAAAAAAACCAATTTTGATCATCCAAAAAAAAATGAAGAATGAAAATAAAATACTTACATAATTAATATTTATTAGGTTATTAATTTTATTTAATTTCAAAAAAGAATTTGTCATTATTTAATGGATAGAATTCATATTAAGTTTACTTTTTTATTAATTTATTTAATAAATATATAATTAATAAAGTTACTATTAGTGAAAATAAATAATTAATAGTATTATATGGAACATACCCAAAGTGAATAAATCTTACAGCTAAAGCATAGCCAATTATATTAGTTAATATTGTATTTTTTCCAGAAGCATATGAGAATAATTTTTCTAAGAAAGAGCAAAATAATATTACTATAGATAATGCAATACAGACAAAAAATACAGAACCAGTGTAATACAAAAATGCAATTAATCCAGGTGTGATCACTATATTTAAATTTTTGACCTCTTTATCACTGTATTCAAATTTTTTAAAAAAATTATTTATATAAAAGGATTTTTTTCTAATTTTTTTTTCTTCATATAGTGAGGATATTAAAAGACCATAACCAAGATCATCACTTTGAGAAACTGATAATAATCCATCAATTCCAATCCATCTATTAACTGAAAGATGTATAAATTCAAAAACTGTGTCTTTAATCTTTAAAGATCTTATATTTTTATCATTATTGAAATCTACATTTCTTAAATTATTGACAATAAAAAAGGAAATAGAGGTAAATATTAATATAAATATTAACAATTTCATAAATAATGACTTTGAAACTTTAATACTTGGCAAGTCTACTAGGTAATAATAACCCCTCAAATATGCAAAAATAGATAAAAAAAATGCCCTACTATAAATTGTCATATGTGAAAAAATAGTTTCAAAGATGCCTAATATAAAATATTTCTTATTTTTAAAAATGATAAAATCTATATAAATTAATAATGATGTAATTACTGATAAACCGTATGTAAAACTCCATGAAAAAAAAATATATATATAAAAAGATATATCTTGGTTAATTAAGCCCCTCAAATAAATCTTATTTTCAAGATTTATTTTCCAAATCAATAATAAAAAAGAAATGAATGTAATAAGAATGATTAATCTCCAATTCTTATAAAAGTTTATGAATGATTTTTTTGGTTTTAAGATATTTTCACTTAAAAATTTTCTAAAAAAATAATTTTTTATAAAACTTGTAAAAATGCATGTAAAAAAAGTAAAAATAATAACTATAGATGCTTCGTCATAATTCTTATTAGATAAATTAAAATCACCTTCTGTTACAGTAATTATGTCAAAAAAAAGAATACAAGAAAACTTAAACCAAAAACTTAATAATAAAAAAATATAAAAAAAAAACTCAAACGAAGATAGTTTGGATTTTGAAATAAATAAAAAAAAAGCAAATGAACTTAAGTTAAATAAGAAAAAAATTGTTTTATTACCAATATAATTTTCATAATTTAGAATAAAAAAAAATGCAAATATGCTAAAAATTAAATAAAAAAAATTATTTGTTAAGTTTGTCTTTAAAATCATTTTGCACTCCAAATCTATACATTAAATACGAAAAAGTAGAACTTATTAAATAAGCACAAACTAACAAGTTAGCATTAAACCAATATAAGATTGGAATAATTAAAGAGATAAAACAATAAATTATAATATCTGTTTTAAAACAAATATATTGTGTTTCAGATATCTCAAAATATTTTTGCCTTATTTGTAACGCGTGCAACATCACATACGACCCTAATAGAGAATAAAAAGTTGCAATATGTAAAAAATCAGACTCTATGTTTGTCATTCTTGAAAAATTTTTAAAAAAAGTAATTACTAGGTATATTAAAAATGCATAAAACAAAAAAAATATATTCAAAGTAGTGTTAATTGATATCTTTAATTTCTTTAATAATAACGCACCATAACTAATATCAAATATTGTCCCAAAAAAAGATCCAAGTGAGAAAGCCAGAAATAAAGTTGCTGATTTGGAATTACCAAGTAGAATAAGTGCTGAATATCTCCAGATTAAGTTTGAAATTGTTTTTAATAAAGTCGAGAAAATATTTATTTTATAATTTGCTCTTATAATTGCAAGATAATCAATTTCTTTAATAAACAAATTTCTAAAAAAACCTTTAAAAATAATAAAATTCATGAATGTATAAATGAAAATATAAAATATAAAGTAATTTAATAACCCCATATAAATCAAAATTGTTGTGATTATAAAAAATAAAATAATATTCAATGCATGATATTTATTTAGTAAATTATTTTTTTCCGTTCTTGCAATCAGTAATTCAAAAATAAAACTTGAAATTGTTAACATTGAAATACCTATAAGATAAAAAACATTTGGCTTACTTATAAAATAATAAATAGCAAAAACTGAAATTAAAATTGAGAATAAACTTACAATTAATCTAAAAGAGATTAATTTCTTTATACTAGTAATATTTTTTGATCCTAAATAAATATTTCTAGCATTACCTGAAAATCCATAAGTAAAAATATTTGTAATACTAATGATCACGAATCCTTGGGCTGCAATATCATGATACCCAAAAAATAAAAATAAAAATACCACAAAAATGTTTAAAAAAAAATTTGATATTGAAAAAAATTGAAAAAATAAAGTGTTTAATTTCATTTTTTATTTGGGTCTATGTTAAAAAAAAATAAAGACCTTAATTTGAATGATATTTTATAAAGATAAATTATGGGTCCAAATAAATTAAAATGTTTGAATAAAATCTCTAAATCTTGTTTCATTTTCTTTAAAAAAAATTTTTTGTTAGTGCTTAAACCACCACCTTTCATATAAATCATGTTCATATTATAATAAATAAATTTATAATTTTTTTTAGATATTGTAAGATTAAAATCTGTATCTGATGAAATATTGTATTTAATTTTATATAAGTTTGATAAAAGAATCTTTTTTTTTATAAAAAGTGTGGGACTAGCAATTTTAAGTGCAGTAAACTTATTTAACGTTTTAACTGGATATTTCCACACACGACTTATTTTATTTTTTTTACTTAAATATTCTAAGTTACCGAATAAAAGGTCACATTTAGAAATTAAAATTTTTTTAAAAATTTTTTTTAAGACAATTGAATTAACATACTGATCTCCAGCATTAAGAATTCCTATATAATCACCTTTGGCAATTTTAATAGCCTTGTTTAACCCATCATAATAATTTTGATCATTTTGCTGAATATATCTAATATTTTTACTTAAATATTTTTTTATTACATGTTTCGTTCCATCATTTGATATTCCATCGTAAATAATATGTTCAAAATTTTCACACTTTTGCGATATTGCACTCTTCAAACTAGTTAATAAATTTTTTTTATCATTTTTAACAACAGTAATAATAGTAAATTTCATTTAATATTTCTTAAAAAATATAAAAAAAACCCAAATATATAAAATAAAATTGAAGCATTAAAAGTTGTAAAAAAAGCTCCCGATGGTTTTAATGGAAAAATTATTGCCAGCAACAAACTTCCTATACCTATGGTTAAATGAATGTTGTTATTTGTAGTTGATAAGTTTTTCGATTTAAACAATATAAATAATATTTTAAGAAACAAAATTGCAAAAAATAAAAACCCTATAATACCATGCTCACTTAAAAATTCCATCACATAACTATGTGGGTGTGTTGAACAACTTCTATAATCTAAATAATAATCTTTGTTTTCAATTATTTTTTTTTCAATTTCTGTATCTTTACACTTAATTCTAAAACTCTTTGGGCCATGCCCTAAAATAGGTTTCTTAAGAAATAACTCAAATGCAGCTTGATAGTGATAACTCCAAGGGCTATTTATAATTTTTTGTTTTATTGTTATTTCTTTTTTAGAACCCCAACCATCTAATAAATTTATGTATCGTGTTTGTATCGAATTAAAGTTCTGAGACATTAAAATTAATATAAAAATAAAGAAAAAACTTAATAATAAAAAGATAACCATTTTTTTATTAAAATAAAAATAAAAGAAGAAAGAGATAATAAAAATTATTAATGCACTTCTTTCACCAGTTAAAAGAATTACTATAAATAAAAATAATCCATAAATTATTTTAGTTAAACGATTAAAATTTTTATTTTTTAATTCTAAGTGATCTAAAAGAAAAAAGTTCAATAAACCTATCTGACTAATAAATGCTCCAGCTATTAACTCAGAGCCAAAAATTCCAGAAAATCTTGTACAATTTGTTAAGTTTTTTGCACACATTCCAGGAGTGAAACCTAAGATATTTTGATTAAAAGTATATTGATAAAAAATATCAAAACCAACAAACAAAACCAAAATTAAGTTTAAATATATAAAAATCTTTTTATTTATTTTTGACATTCCACTTAAGGCAATAACAACTCCAATAGATAATAAGAGATATCTAAAGTTTCCTATAGATTTAATTAAAAGTTTAAAATTTTCAAAATGGAGTACTGTGTTTAAGAAAATAAATAAAAGAAAAAATGTTAGATAAATAATAAAATTATCTTTAATAAAAAAAAAGTTTATCTTTTTACAAATATAATATAGAGTAATTATACTAATTATTATTGCACTTGTATTAATTGCTGCACTTCTAAAAACTATAGTTAATGGAAAAATTGAAATTAAACACAATAATGATATCTTTAAAAAATTTGGATTTAAATTAGGATTGTTCATTTATAAAATAGATATATTAAAATGCTTTTTTTATACAAGATTATGTTTAATGTATATATATGATTGAAATATCATTAATAATTTTCAACTTTTTTATAATTTTCTTAATTAACAAATTCAGAATAAGAATTGCATCATTTATTAATCTTTTTGACAGACCTGATAAAATAAGAAAGTTTCATAAAGAAGACACCCCTATTCTTGGAGGTATAATGATATTCATACCCTTTTTTTTAACAAGCTTATATTTATTTTTTTTTCAAAATCTGGATAAGATAATATTAATTATTTTGTGTGCATGCACATGCTGTTTTGTAATAGGATTAATAGACGACCTTAAAACAATTGCTTACAAATATAAATTTTTTTTTTTAATAATTTTTTTTTATTTATTCATTTATCAAGATCCCAATCTTCAGATTAATAAACTATATTTTTCATCTTTTGATAAAATCTATAGTTTAAATAGTTTTGGAGTCCATTTCACTGTACTTTGTTTACTTCTGCTCACTAACTCTTTAAATTTGATTGATGGTATTGATGGTTTGTGTATTTTAACTTCACTATTAATATTAAATTGGTTAATGTTTATTTTTAGTAATTTTACAATTATCAATATTGTTTTGGCTATCTCACTAGTTTATGTTTTTATCTTAAACCTAAAAAAAAATATTTTTTTAGGTGACTCTGGATCCTTATTTATTGGCTCTATAATTGGATTAAATTTAATTTACAATTACAATCTACAGAGTATTGATGGATTTTTACCTGCAGAAAATATATTTATAGCCTTGATGTTACCTGGTTTAGATATGCTGAGAGTCTTTGCTATAAGAATAAAAAACAAAAAAAATCCATTTATTGGCGATAGAAATCACTTCCATCACCTATTACAGCAAAAAAAATTTAAACTAAACTCTATACTAATAATTTTTACTCTTTTTACAGCTATGCCAATTTTAATTAATTCATTCACTATTATAAATCCAATAGTTATAATTTTATCATTTATAATATTATATTCATACTTTGTTTTTTATTTAAAAAAAAAAGTTACTAATTAATTATATTTTTTTTGGATATGCCAATTATTTAATACTAAGTCCTCAACATCAGCCTTTAAGAAAGTTTCAAATGCATCATTTGGGGACAATACAATAGGAGCATCAATATTCATTGATGTATTTATTAAAATTGGGAAATTACTGATTTTCCTAAAATTCTCAATTAGAGAGTAAAATCTGTTATTGTTTTTTTTAGAAACGGTTTGAACTCTCGATGTGTTATCAGCATGAATAATCTCTGGCAAATGATCTAAAGTAATTTTTTTAGCATTAAAAACTATATTCATATTTGGAGATTTTTGACCCATCATTTCAAAATATTCATCTGAAAACTCTTCCATAACAGATGGTGCAAATGGTCTAAATTTTTCTCTTTTTTTTATTTTTTGATTAATAAAATCTTTAATATTTTTTGCTGCTGGGTTTGCTAATATACTTCGATTACCTAGAGATCTAGGCCCCCATTCCATGGCGCCTTGAAACCAAAAAATAATATTTTTATGAAAAATTATTTGAGCTGACTTAAACGATAATTCTTCAAAATTATCATAATAAGTAATATTAAAATTTTTATTATTTTTAATTTTATCAATCACTTTTTTTTTAATTTCTTCATTTGAATATGATGGTCCTAAAAATTGTGTTTGTTGAATTTTATTAATTTTAAAACCTTTTTTATTTAATAAATAAAAGGCAGATCCAACAGCACCTCCTGCATCCCCTGGATTTGTATCCACATAAACATTTTTAAATTTTTTAGTTTTGATAATTTTACCTACAAGTAAACTATTAAATGCACACCCACCCGTTAAATAGAGGCTGTCGAAAGAAACTTTTTTTGTTAAATTATTTAGATTCTCTATCACAATTTCCTCAAAAACTTTTTGTACTGAAGCTGCTATATCTTTATTAATTTGGTTATCATGAAAAGCATTATTATTTTGGTATATATCTTTAAAATAAAGATCAAATTTTTCATGAAAAAAATTGTTAGATTGTGGAAATTTTTTACTATAATCCATCCTAGGTAAATTAAAATAAGTCATATCAAGTCTGAATGGTGTTAAACTTTTTATTAATAATTTTATTTTCTCATAATAGATCGGTTTACCATAGCCTGCTAAACCCATAAATTTATATTCATCCCCAAAGTTATTAAATCCTAAAAATTGAGTAAAAGCTGAATAAAAAAGACCTAGAGAGTGTGGAAATATATTTTTTTTTATTAATTTAATTTTGTTATCTTTAACACTGTATGATTCAATAGTTGAAAAGTCACCTGATCCATCAAATGAAAATATAAGAGAACATTTGTTTTCTTTATTAAAAAACATTGTCGAATAAGCATGTGATAAATGGTGAGGTACAAATACAAATTTTGCTTTAATTTTCTTTTGATAAATTTTTTCTAGTTTTTTTTTTATTTTTAATCTTCCATTTATTTTTTCTGCACGATTTGAAACAAAATTGAGGTTAAAAATATTTTTTATTAAAAATAGAAGTTTGTAAAATAAATTATATTTCCAATTAGTATTTATTGTAACATAATCAACATCTTCAATATTAATTTTACTTTTATTCAGACAATATGAAATTGAGTTTTGTGGAAAGTTTGAATAATGTTTAATTCTTGTAAATCTTTCTTCCTCTACTGCAGAAATTAAGGTTCCATTTTTAATTAAACACGCTGAACTATCACCATGTAAAATATTTAATCCTAGTATAATCATATAATATATATTATCTTTTTATAATTTTACCATTTTCTATATTATATATCCTATCTGCACATCTATTAAATAATTCATTTTCATGGGTCACTATTATAATCGTCTTTTTATTTTTGAGTTTTTGAAGTAAATTAACTAAATTAGTTTTAGCAATATCATCTAGTGCAGAACTAGGCTCGTCTAAAATAATTATTTTACCATCTTTATAAAGTGTTCTCGCGATAGAAAGAATTTGTTTTTGTCCTCCAGAGAGTTTTTCACCATTATAACCAATTTTACTATCCAATTTATTTGGGAAATTATTAAAAACTTGATCAAGATTCAATAATTTTTCAATATAAATCAATCTATCTTTTTTAATCTCATACTTAGATTTATTGATCTCAGAGATAATATTTTCTCGAATAGATTTATTTAATAAAAAAATATTTTGCTGAACATAAGATAATTGTTTTGCCCAAAATCTATTTAATTTTACCTCTTTCGAGTCAATTAAAATTTGACCTGAGTCCTGAGAAATCAGTCCAGAAATAATATTCAATAATGTGCTCTTACCAGATCCATTAGATCCTCTAATTAGTAAAGTTTCATTTGTATTAATCTTAAGGTTTATATCTTTCAGAACATTGATATCTGATTTTTTGTAAGTATATTTTATATTTTTAAATTCGAGACTCTTATTAAATTGATAAGTATTGGCCTTAAAGTTATTATTTTCTCTAGAAATTCTGACCAAAAGATCATCGGTATAAGTATCCACAAATATTTTAGAAAATTTAATATTGTTATATGAAGATAAGATTTTATTTGAAGAGGGTATCATTCTAAACAATGAAACAGCGAATAATGAAATAATTGGAAGACTTTTTTGAATATCATAATCAAAATTTATAAAAAAAATCATTGGAATTATGATGCTAAAAACAACAATAATTTCTAAATAAAATTTTGGCAATGATGTTAAAAAAGCTAACTTAAACTGAGAAAAAATAGTTTTTTTGCTCAATTTTTTAAACTTTTTTGAAAACCATTCTTCCATATTGTAGGTAATAACATCTCTAATACCTAGAATGCCATTTAAAACAATATTCTGTAGATCACCAATTGACTCTTGAAAAGTTACACCTAAGTTCATAATTTTTTTTTTAAATGTTAGGCTATAAATCAAAAAAGAAATTAAAAATACCAATATGATAAAAAACGTTATTTCTTTATTAGTTATAAATAAAAATAAAAAAAGTAAAAAAATAAATATAATTTCAATAAACAAAACTTGTGCAGATATTAAAAAGATTTTTATAATATCAGTGTCATGATAAACTTTTCTAAGGAATTCTTCTGATTTATTCTCAATAAAGAAAGAATAATTGCTACTTAGATAATAATTAAAGAGTTCATTTGATATTCTAAAATTAACTGAAAAAAAAAATTTTGTTGTTATATAGTTAATTATTCCTAATAAAAAATTTTTTATTAAAAAAATGGTCAAAACAAATACTAAAATGAAAGTTTTTGAACTTTTGTCCTCAGAGAACTCAGGGAAATAAAAATAATAGTTTGCTAAATTTATATATTTTTCCATATTTCCTGAAAAAATAATCTCAAAAACTGGAAGGATCATTACAATTGCAAACATATCCATTACAGATGAAAAAAAACCAAGTACCAATATAGGAAATAATAAAAGTTTTTCTTTTTTATTTAATATTACTAAAATTTTTTTTAAATAATCAACCATATGTTTGCCAGGTATAATTATAATATACTATTTTTTTAACGAAATTATCTTGAATATTTTTTTTAATCGCATTTCTAAATGAAAGATTTTCACTAATCTTATCTATCTTTATTTTATTCATTTCAAACTTGAAATTTGGATATAAAGTATAATATTTTTTTATAAAATTATAAAATTCCCATTCGATATTCCAAGAACTTATTTTTTTTAAACTATTTTTTTTCAGCCAGAGCGTATGAGAATGTGCATCATCATAATTAAATGAATGTTGCAATTTTTTATCTTTAAATAAAATTTTTTTATATTTATTTGAACATAAGTTTAAAAAATCTTTGCAATGTTCTCTTTTTATAGCCCACCCCCATGAAGATGTTAAAGTTAATAAATACTCATCAGAAAAAAGATTAAATTGATTTTTTTGAACATATGAAAATCCACTAACCGATGAAATTCTTTTATCTTTAGAGTATTTTTCAAGCATAAAATTCATATAGTTTAAAAAATCTTTATGAAATATTAAGTCATCCTCACAAACAATAACTTTTTTGTGTTTTTTTAAAATTAGTGACACTTCTTCAATTATATTCTTTTTTAATCCGTAGTTGTAAGTTCTTTTGATGACTTTAATGTTTGAAATTAATTTTTTATATAACTGTTTATATTTATCTACAATTATACTATAAAAATTTTTTAATTTATCCTGAATTATAAAAAATTTTATTTTTGAAAAAGAGTTATTTTTTTTTAGACTTTTAATGCTTTTAAAAAGGTGATCAGGCCTGTTGTAAGTAAATATAATTACTGGTTGCATAATTTTTTTTGTTTTATAATTTTAAATAACTATATATATATTGGTTTAAATATTAAAACCACAATTTGTCTTAAATCATATGATAAAAAAAATAAAGTTAATGGAAAATACTTTTATTGATGAGATCAATACAAAGAGATCTTTAATAAGTTTTATTAAATCTGCAAAAAAACTATCCATGGGTAAAGAAGTACTTAACTTTGAAAATAATTTTTCAAAAAAACTTAAGCATAAATATACAACTATGGTCAATAGTGGTTCATCTGCAAACCTAGTTCTTATTCAGTCTTTAAAAAATCTAAAAATTTTGAAAAAAAATGATAATGTGGCAATATCATCCCTAACTTGGTCGACGTCGGTAATGCCCCTCATACAAATGAACTTAAATCCAATTCCAATTGATATAAATTTAAATACTTTCAATTGTTCTTCCAAAATTTTTTCTAAGGCATTAAAAAAATATAAAATTAAAGCTTTTTTTATTACTAATGCAATGGGCTTCAGTGATGATATAGATAAAATAAAAAGGTTATGTATAAAAAATAAGATTGTTCTTATTGAGGATAATTGTGAAAGTTTAAATTCTGAATATAAAAATAAAAAATTAGGAACATTTGGTATTGCTTCAACTCATTCTTTCTTTGTTGGCCATCATTTATCAAGTATAGAAGGTGGGACAATATCAACTTCATCAAAAAAAATAGATAATATGTTAAAACTTGTTAGAGCTCACGGTTGGTCAAGAAATTTAGACGATAAAACAAAAAAAAAATATTATAAAAAATTTAAAACATTAGAATTCTACAAATCATATACTTTCTATGATCTAGCTTTCAATGTTAGGCCTTCTGAAATAAATGGTTTTTTAGCATCAAACCAATTAAAATACCTAGGTAAAATAACAAAAAGTAGAGAGGAAAATTTTTTTAATATTTACAAAAACTATATTAAAAATGATGATTTTATTCATTATAAGATAAAAGATATGAACGTTATCTCAAATTTTGCATTCCCTATTATCTGTAAAAATAAACTTATTCATAAAAAATATATATCTAAATTTAAAAGATTAAATATTGAAATAAGACCATTTATAAGTGGAAATATAGTAAACCAGCCTTTTTTTAAGAAATATGTAAAAAAAAAATTTAAACTTCCAAATGCTGAAATTATACATAATTTAAGTTTTTATTGCCCAAATCATAACGATTTAATAAAAAAAGATATAGCTAGAATAATTAAAGCGATAAAATCTTGAAAAAAAACATAACACAAATCTATCCTTGGATTGATAACAGAGAGCTATTTTATTTAGAAAAGGTCATCAAATCTACGTTTGTAACAGAGAATAAATTTACAAAACGCCTTGAAGAAAAATTTAAGAAATTAACAGACTCTAAATATGCAATAGCAGTTAATAACTGGACTATGGGGTTGTTTGCATCAATAAATAGTCTCAATATTGGCCCTGGAGATGAAGTAATTGTTCCAGACATGACTTTTATTGCAAGTTCAAATGCTGTCTTGCTTTCAGGTGCTAAAGTTGTGTTGTGTGATATTGATCCACAAACATTATGTTTAGATCCTAAAAAACTCAACCCACTAATAAATTCAAGAACAAAAGCAATTATGCCCGTGCACCTTTATGGTAACAGTTGTGACCTAGACGAAATTATAAAACTAAAGAAAAAAAAAAATTTTTATATAATCGAAGATGCTGCCCAAGCGGTAGGTGTTAAATATAAAGGAAAACATGTTGGCACTATAGGAGATGTTGGTGGATTTTCATTTTATGGAAACAAATTAATAACAACTGGGGAAGGAGGAATGATTGTTACAAATAATAAAAAGATTCATGACAGTATTTACTCTTTTAAAAATCATGGAAGAAATAAAAAGGGAATTTTTATACATAGTAAAATTGGATATAACTTTATGTTTACTGAGCTTCAAGCAGCAGTGGGGCTTGCTCAACTAGATAAACTAAAAAAAATAATTCATTCAAAGCTTGACTCGTACAATGGATACAAAAAAACTTTAAGCTCTATTAAACAGATTAAATTTATCAAACCGACAAATGGAAGCAATCAAATACATTGGTTTACAAATATTTTATGCAATAATTTGAAATTAAGAAATTTTCTTAAAAAGAAAAAAATTCAGACAAGAAGAGCCTTTTACCCTCTTCATATGCAGCCTTGCTATAAAGATAATAAAAATATTATTATTAAAACTAAATTTCCAAATAGTATAGATATATATAAAAAACTAGTAAGCTTACCATCAGCAACCCAATTAAATCTAAAAGATTTAAACTATATAATAAAAAATATTAAAGAATTTTTTAAATAATGATAACCTTAGGAATTAATTTATTAGACTTTAAGCAAAATTATCTTGGTGGAATAAATAGTTTTTCATTAGGCTTAATTAAACCTTTGGGGAAAAAGTGTAAATTAAGAATTTATACTAACAGTAAGTCATATTTATTTTTAAAAAAAAAATTTCCTAATGCCAAGATTATTATTCACTCAAAAAATAATTTAATATTTAATTTTTTCCAACTAATCTCAGTATTGACTGAGTCAAAGAGATTATTTAAATATAATCACAATTTATATTATAGAGAATTAAAAGAGAAAATAGATAAAGAATGCGATATTTTTTATTGTTCCCTATCATATTTAAAACCATTAAATCTTAATATCCCTACTGTCACATCAATTCACGATTTACAGCATCATCACTTACCAGAAAATTTTAACTTTATTCAGTTAAAATTTAGAGCCATGATGTACAAATTAACAATTGAAAATAGTACTAAAATACAGGCAAGTTCCAATTTTATAAAAGAAGATATTAAAAAAATTTACCCACAAATAAAAAAAAATAAAATAATAGTAATTAGCGAGGGTGCTTCAAAAGATTTTAAGTTTAAAAACTTTAATTTTAAAAATGATTTTATTTTTTTCCCAGGTCAACTTTGGACTCATAAAAATCACATGGTAGTATTAGATGCTTTGAAACGATTATACATTAAACATAATTTAAATTTAAAATTGATATTAGTGGGTGAAAAATTTACTGCTTTTAAAAAGATTAATAATTTTATCAATCAAAATAAAAAATTAAACATTAAATATTTAGGCAAAGTAAATTTTAATAAGTTACTTTTACTTTATAAAAATTGTAGATTTTTAATTTCACCAGCAATTTACGAATCTAGCAGCATACCAATTTTAGAGGCCTGTATAACAGGACGGCCTATAATTGCTTCAAACACTAGATCTAATTTAGAAATGGCTAAAACAATAAAGATTAATTTTTTTAAAACTAATGATCACAAAAATTTATCAGAACTGTTATTAAAAATCTGGTTTAATAAAAAATTAATTAAAAATGACATAAAAAGAAATAAAAAAATTGTAAAAAATTTAAGATGGGAAGAAAAATCTATTGAATACTACAAGATTTTTTTAAGCCTTATGAAAAAATAACTAAAGAAGTTTTAAATCATATTTTTTTGCAAAGCATAGCTGATTTGGTGTTCCAATTACTTTTTTTGTTAAATTCTTTTGCCCACTTTTGATTATTGAATGTACTTAGTTGAATTATTTCAAAATTGTTTTCAATTAGAAAGTTTTCTACATCAAAGTTAGAATGTTTTTTAAAAGCAAAACTATTATTAGTGAGCATATATCCATTTTTGATTATCTGTTTTGAAGCCCATTTCACAGCTCCAATTCTAAGTTTGGGGCTTATGTGTAGAGAGGATAGGTCAATGTCACAATATGCAATTTTATAAAAGTCTTTTTTTTTATCTTTACCTAATTTTGAGCAATCTTTGATAATTACGTTAGGGTGATTAAGTGGATTCATTAAATCGTAACCTACACATCTTTTATAGCCATAAAAGTTACACATTCTTTCTAATGTTACACAAAAGTTGCTTCCTAATTGAACAATCTTTCCAGATTTAGGTATTTTAAGTTTTTTTATTATATTTTCAAAATAGATAAGTGATTTATAATTGTAACCACAAAAATCAAATGTACTTCTCATAATCTAAACACTTTTATATTAAAATATTATTAGTTAATTATATATCATTTAATAATGGACAATTAAATGAAAATTAAATCCCTCATAAATTACAAATATTGATATTCATAAGAATTAAAATTTTTAGTCCAAACTATATTTTGACCATGTAATTTTTCAGCTTTTTTGACAAAGGAAATGTTTTCATCAATTGAGATATTTGCTGAATATAATGGGAATCCCCATTTTTCTTTGAAAATTTTATCACATTTAGCACGATCTTTTGAGTGTGAGTTATAGCTTCTAGTCGTAACAAAGTTAAATTCATAATTAGATTTATAGCAAATTTCACTAATCAAAATATTATTAAGCCCCAATTTTAAAGATAAAAGACATAAATCTTCATCAGAATTTAATCCATAAGGCACTTTAAAGTCACAGATATTATCAAAAATTTTTAAATTTTCTTTTTTAAAGATCATCAAATCATTAAATCCACCATGTGTCTTAATAATACCTTTTGGAATATGAAAATTTTTTTTATCAAAAAATAGATTGCTTAAAAATTTTTTTGATAATTTATTATGGTGTATATTTAATTTATATAAAGTGTTTTTAACTCTCAAATTATTTCTATGCCAAAAAGGTTTTTGTTTGTGAAATTCAGCAAATAAACCCTTTTCAGAAGCTCGTTCATATATTCTATCCTTATAAAAACCATGTCTTGCTTGAGATTTGTAGTAACCATCCTCATAAAGTGTATCTTTAAGATTAATGATACCAATTCCATCTTTATTATTTACAATATTATGAAGCAACTGATCAAAGTTTTTTGTTAAGAAAAAAATATCATCATGCATTAAAAATAGGTAATCAAAATTTTTAGCAATTTGAGATGAATGTATCATCCAATCATACCATGAATAGTTAACAACTTTATTTTTTATTATTCTAGAGTCTCTGATGCTTTCAATAAAGCTAACCATTAAAGGATTATTTATTTCATAAGAAATTAAAATCTGATAATTTTCACTAAAAACTTTTGACTTAATGCTTTCAAGTGCTTTCATGAGAATATGATAATTTTGATTTGGTCCGCCTATTTTAATAGAAAATAAAACACTATAAGTATTCATAAATTTTATTTATGATAAGTATATTTATTAATAAAGCCAATTTTTGAAATTAAAAGATCAGATATATTGTCTGAAAAATTGTTATTATTATAAGCTTCATGAGTTTTAGATTTTTTATTAACAGTAGAAAGATTGTAGTCTAAAATTTTTTCAAAATTATCAATATTTAATGATGAAATAATTATTGAAGATGTTTCTAAACCTTCTTGTCTTTCAAAGGTATCTCTCAATGATATTGAGTTTAATTTTAATATTGAAGATTCTTCAGTAATGCTACCACTGTCTGAGATTATCAATTTAGCATTTATTTGTAGTGATATATATTCTTTTAAACTAAATGGTTTTAAAAAAAAAACATTATTGTTAAAATTATTTTGGTTCATTATTTTTGATATAGCAATTTCAGTAGTTGGATGTGATGATACCAGAATAGGTTTCTTAAATTTTTTACTTATTAAATCTAGTATAGAATAAAAAGTTTTAAAGTTTTTTAGATTAGTTGTATTTTCATTACGATGAAAACTTACAAGAAAATAATCATTTTTTTTAACTTTGTATTTTTTCAATATTTTTGTTTGATTTATATTCTTTTTATAATGATTTAGAACCTCATATAGTGGACTTCCCAATTTATAAATTTTATCATTTTGAATCCCTTCATTTAAAAGATTTCTTCTAGCAAAAGAACTATATACAACATTTATATCAGATATGTGGTCTAAAATTTTTCTATTAATTTCTTCTGGAACATTTTGATCAAAACATCTATTTCCAGCTTCAATATGAAAAAGTGGAATTTTTTGTTTTTTTGCAATTATGGCAGTTAAAGCACTATTGGTGTCTCCTAAAATTAAAAATGCATCAGGCTTTTCTTTGATAATAATTTTTTCAACTTCAATTAGTGCATTAGCCAAGAAAGAAAAGGGAGTATCACCACTCTTTTTAAAAATATAATCTGGTTTTCTTATCTTTAGCTCATCAAAAAATATTTGATTTAGTTCGTGATTATGATTTTGATTTGTATGAATTAATATATGGTTAAATTTTTTGTCAAATTTTTCAATTACTCTAGAAAGGCGAATAATTTCTGGACGAGTACCAACAACTGAAATAATTTTAAATTTTTTCATCTACAGTATACTGGTAAGTGTCAGGTTGGTTGAAATTAAGTTCTTCATTTGCCCAGACTATACCTTGAGCTAGTTCCTTTCCAATATTTTTTATACTGTGTGCATATCCTGGTATTGTTTCAATAATTTTTTTGTCTTTATCAGACAAATTAATACTAAATTTTTTTTTATTCACAACATTTTTGAAATTAAAACTTACTTTGCCTTTTATAATTAAAAATTTTTCAGTTTTTAAATTATGAAAATGATTACCTCTTGTGTATCCAGGCTTTATGTCAAAATATGATATTTGTCCACAATCTGATAATCTTATAAATTCAAAAAATTCTCCTCTTTTATCTTTTTTACTTACTAAATTATATGTAAAATCTTTCTTATTAGCATAAGTTAAGAATGTACTATAAATCTTTTTTAAGAAATTTATATTAATTTTTTTAATTGAAAAATAATTTCGATACTTAAACATGTGATTTAAAACAATATCTAATTCAACAGGTGTTATTTGATTTACTTTTTTAATTATAGGGTAAATTTTATTTTGATTTTCAAAACCTAAGTCATAAATCTGCCTTATAGCATCGTCAATAAATAGAAGATTAATTTTTTTTTTATTATTTATTAAATTTTCTTTTTTTTTGAAAATATTATTTGAAAATGTGGCAACCACTGAGTTATAATTTGGTTTAGCCCACTTACCAAATAAGTTTGGCAATCTTAAAATTATTGGTTTTGCATTGGTATCTTTAAGAGAATTTAGAATTATTTTTTCTGTTCTTAATTTAGAAATTCCATATAAAGTTTTTTTAGATGCATGAATTGATGATGAAAAAATCAATCGACATTTCAAATTATTACTTTTTATAATGTTACAAATATATTTTGTTAAAGATTCATTATTTTTTTTGAGTTGATTTTTATCTTTTGGTCTATTTTCTCCAGCAAAATGAAAAATATACTTTGAATTTATTATGTAGTTTTTTAAATTTTTTCTTGTTTTTTTTTTATTATAGAGAAAAATTTTTTTTTTTGTTTTTTCTTTTAAATAAAAAAAAAAATTCTTTCCTAAGAAACCTTCTGAACCAGTAATTAAAATGCTCATTTTTAAATTTTATGATAGTGCTTTTGACTTAATTAATTTTTTTTCAAGTTTTAATCCTTTGATTATCTCTACAGAGTTTGATGAATAATCATTAATTTTTTCAACATCTATATTTCCTGTTACATAATAGTGTTTATAATTAAGATCTTTGATATCTGGTTTAATTATGAAAAAAAATTTCTTATCTATTGTTCTTGAAAGTTCCTCGACAGTTATGAGAGTTTCATCAATTTTTTCGCCTGGTCGAACTCCAATTTTTTTAATTTTATATTTTTTTATTTGTTTCAAAGATAAAACAGAATTAATTAACTCAGTTATCTTTGCTGATGGACATTTTTTTATATAAATTTCTCCATTTTTACCATTAATAAAAGCGTACATAACCAGGTCTATTGCATCCTCCATCGTCATTAAAAATCTAGTCATATGCTCACTTGTCAAAAGTATTGGTAAATTTTTACCAATTCTGTCTAAAAGAACTGGAATTATAGAGTTGCGTGAACCTAGTACGTTGCCATATCGTGTAATACAAATTACAGTTTTATGATCTTTATTTAAAGTCTTAGAAATTGCCAATTTTTCCATCAGCGCTTTTGATATACCCATTGCGTTTATTGGATACACAGCTTTATCAGTACTTAAACAAATTATCTTTTTTACTTTATTTTCGATTGCAGAGTCCAAAACATTGTTAGTTCCTGATATATTGGTTTTTACCGCCTCCATTGGATAAAATTCACAAGATGGCACTTGTTTTAAGGCAGCAGCATGAAATACATAGTCTACATTTTTCATTGCATAATTTAAACTTTCTTTATCCCTAACATCCCCTAAATAAAACGTTAATTTAAAATTATTAAAATTTTTTCTCATATCTTCTTGTTTTTTTTCATCCCTACTAAATATTCTAATTTCCTTAATTTTATAATTTTTCTCAAGGACTTTGGTAGTTAACGCCTTACCAAAAGAGCCTGTACCACCTACTATTAAAATAATTTTATTCTCAAACATATTATTAGTCCTTCTTCAAATATTTAATTGGTAGAAATGCTTCTGCATATTTTGTGCCAACATTCATTCCCCAAACATGGTTTCTATCAATTGTTGTTTCAAATAAAGAGTTATTCCTATTATGTTCTGAATCATAACATTTTAAAGATTTTATCTTACTATCAATATTTTTCGTAATATCAAAAAAAAAATTAGGTAAAAAAGGATTACTAGTCATATAAAAATTGCTTTGAAATGTCATAATATTTTGACAGTGTCTTGCAGCAGTCACTGCGATTTGATGACATGCAACATGATCTTGATTAATGTCCTCCTTATAATGAGTAAAAACTGTGTCAATTTTTTTATCATTTATAATTTTTTCTAAATATTGCATTAAACTTGTTTCGTATTTTAAAAAGTTACATTTTTTAATCATCTGATTCGAGATTTCTATGACACCTAAAATTTTGCATGCTTTACTACTAGATTTTTTAGAGCTGTCAAACTTTACATTTAAATTTAAATTTTTTGATTTTGTTACATTGTCGGTTAATGTAATTTTATAAACTTTTGCACCATTGCTTGAAAGGTAATCTAAGGTGCCAGCAGCAGCAAGTTCTATGTCATCAAAATGAGCTCCAACAGCTAATATATTTTTCATTAAATCTTTTATACAGTTAATTTAAGTAATTGTAAAAAAATTAATTGAAAAAAATAACTTAATTTTAATAACTATAAAAATATATACTTTTAAATTTAAAAATTAATAAATAATTGAATAAATCTAAATGAATAAAATAAATATCTTTATTTAGTTATTTAAAATATATAAAATTAACAAATACTCAATGAATATATTTTATCCAAGATCAATAATAAGTTTATTCATCATGCTATCATTTATAAAAGCTAAAAAAATTGATAGAAATAAAAATATATTAATTTTAGAAAAAGTTTACTTCAATAATTTTATCAAAAGATCTTCAAATCAAAAATTCATTTATAATTACTTTAAAATAATAAAGACTATATCCACACAAGAAACAACCCATAGAATTAAATCATATAATTATTTCAAACTTTATTTTTATACTAATGAAATAATTAATAGAATAAGAGAATTAAATTCTATTAAAAATATACTTAAGATTAAATATGAAAAATTTTATGGCGCAGGTACTTACTTGGATGAAGTTTTTTTTCAAAAAAACAGAAGTGCAAAATTTTATTTTGTTGAACATGGAATTGGTAATATTTACAATTTTACAACAAGTAATATTTTCAAAAGAAAAATTCATAAACTTTTAAAAAATATTTTAAATTATATATTTTCAAATAAATCAGTTAAATATTTTGGATATTTGGGTATTTTAAATAGAAAGTTCAACAACAATATATTTATTAATAATGAAAAGATTAGAGAAAATTTAAAAGTAAATTTATTAGAGTTTAAGAACGTATTAAATGAATTCTTACATATTTATAAAAATAATAAATTATTAAAAATAAATAATAAAAAGAAATATATACTTTTTAATTGGAATTATTTGATTAAACCAAAATCTAATATAATAAGTGAAATTATAAAAAAACATAATATCAACCGCAAAAAAGATATTTTTGTCATCAAAATACATAACAAAAGTATGTATAATAATAATAAAAATTATGATCTGTTAATTGAGATTTTATTTAAAAATAAAATTAAATATAAATCCATAGATGATAAATATTCTTTTATGCCTTTAGAGTATATAATTTATCATTATAATATTAAAAAAGTTATTTCTTTAATGTCATCAACGCCATTTTATTTAAGTATAATGTTACCAAAAATTAAAATAATTTTTTATTATTCATTAAATAAATTATTTACTAAAAAATATTTTTCTCCTGAGCATTCATATTTGGCATTAAAAATTTATCAAAAAAAATTTAAAAATATATTTTTTTTTTAAAATAT
>TARA_B110000037_G_C17128566_1_pt1 | contig 21490 bp, 18 predicted proteins | sample TARA_B110000037 | Tara Oceans TARA_B110000037 (sample SAMEA4397196) | marine metagenome | biome: Polar Biome; feature: [MIX] marine epipelagic wind mixed layer (ENVO:01000061); material: water (ENVO:00002006), including particulate matter (ENVO:01000060) such as... | depth 10-100 m
AACGGCAGCAACTTGCTTGCGGCTCAGTTCAGTTTCTTCAGCGATTTGATTCAGGATCTGAGTCTTTGTATAACGTTCTTTAGTGGCTTTCATATGCAGTGTTCTTAGCTCAGACGATCACCCGCGATTGTCAATCGCTAACCAGAACATTTTTCCGCGGAAAATGCGAAAAGATCACCGCCTCCTTGCCGTCCACCAAGCGATGATCAGCGCCTGAAGCGGCATCATGAAGATTACGGGAGGTCACCCGCGCGCCAAGAAGGCGAACTCTTCGCCTGAGGGAGGAGGGGATGCTTTCGCCGCGAGCATGTCCGTGCAGTTTCTCACCGCCGTGCCCGAACGCTCCGTCTGGACCGGATGCGGCGGTGGAACTTCCACGGCAGGCAGTGGCTCGTGAGTCTTGGCACTTCGAGGCTTACGCCTACTTTCGCCCGTAGAGCGGGCCGAACGCTTTGATGTCAAGGCAGATCGTTTCGCCCACCCATTCCACCATTGATGCTCATCGTCGCGTTGTTGAATCCCGTGACATCCCTAGAAAGACGAAACCGCAGGCTCCAATAACAGTCGGGACGTGCTTGAGAAATTGATTCCAACGCTATTGAGGTGATTCAGTTTCGCGACATTGGAATGCTGGAGGCTTGCAAGTCGGCAATCCATTTGTGCTAATGACGCCATGGCATTATTAGCCAAGGGTGTTGATTACTTCGGGGAGGATGGATTCCCGGTGACAGTGCGGGTGGTTCGAGCCGAGCCAAACGGGCAACCGTCGCATGCGCATGACGTGACCGAGATCGATCATTATCACGACTTTTGTGAACTGGCTCTGGTTCTTTCCGGCAGGGGGCGTCATGTGCTGGAGGGGGAATCGTTTCCGGTCTCGGCCGGCGATGTTTTTGTTGTCCAGGGACGCCAAGTGCATTGTTTCCGGGATCGTGAAGACCTGGTGCTGGTAAACGTGATGTATGACCCGACACGCCTTCCTCTACCGATGAGCTTGCTGCGACGACTGCCTGGATACAGTGCGCTTTTCATGCTTGAACCTTCCTTCCGTAGAGCGCATCACTTTTCGAGCCGACTAAATCTAGGCCGTGAGGATCTCGGTGTGGCCGAGGCACTGGCGGAGCGAATCGAACGGGAATCCGCCTCGCGGCAGGCGGGTTATGAGGCTGTGTTGATGGGGCTGTTGCTGGAACTTATGGTATTTCTCTCTCGTCGTTACGGAGACGGCGCGACAAAAGAAAGCCGCTCGTTGCTGCGCATGGGGCGACTGGTCAGCGCCTTGGAACAACGCTATGCGGAACCGTGGACCCTGCAGACGCTCTCGGAGTTCGCAAATCTTTCGCGCACCAATCTCCTACGTATTTTCCGGCAGGCGACAGGGCAGTCTCCCATCGATTTCCTCATCGGTCTGCGCATCGAGGAGGCCAAGCGGATGCTGCGCCAAACCAGCCTTGGGATAACCGAGATCGCGTTTGAGACAGGATTCGGAGACAGCAACTACTTCGCGCGCAAGTTCCGTGAAGCGACTGGCCACAGTCCGACGGCGTTTCGTCGCCGCACCTGGTCGTGATTTCTGTTCGATTATGCTAATCGGGGGAGAAAGTGATCCGATTATGAAGGCGCGGCCAGGACATTCGTGACAGGGTGAACGCTCAAACAGCCACACATACACTATGTCCACGAACCTGACCATCGGCGCCAAAGCCTATTTCCCATCCGTCGACCGTATCGCCTACGAAGGCATCGACAGCACCAACCCACTTGCATTCCGCCATTATGACGCAGATCGCGTGGTAATGGGTCGCAGCCTCGAAAGCTGGTTACGCTACGGCGTTTCTTACTGGCACAGCTTCTGCGGAAACGGTGCAGATCCCTTCGGAGCCCCCACGCGCCCGCTGCCTTGGCTGAATTCCTCGGATCCGATCCAGTCCGCCAAAGACAAGGCCGATGCCGCCTTCGAGTTCATCACCAAACTCGGCGTGCCATACTATTGCTTCCACGACACCGACGTCATGGATGAGGCAGGAACCACCCTCGCCGAGTTCGAGTCACGCATGGGAGCCATCGTTCCTTACCTGAAGCAGAAACAAGAAGACTCCGGTGTAAAACTCCTGTGGGGCACCGCCAACCTTTTCAGTAACCCGCGCTTCATGAATGGCGCGTCCACCAATCCCGAGTTTTCCATCCTCGCTCGCGCTGGTGGCCAGCTCAAGGGCGCGATCGACGCCACCATAGAACTTGGTGGCGAAGGCTATGTATTCTGGGGCGGTCGCGAAGGCTACCTCTCGCTTCTCAACACCGACATGAAACGGGAACGTGAACATTTGGCCCGTTTCCTGACCATCGCTCGCGATTACGCGCGTGACCAAGGATTCAAAGGGAAATTCTTCATCGAGCCAAAACCCTGCGAGCCAACCAAGCATCAGTATGATTTCGATTCCGCCACCGTGATCGGCTTCCTCCGCGAGTTTGATCTCCTTGAGGATTTCGCCCTGAACATCGAGGTAAATCACGCCACGCTCGCCGGACACACCTTCACGCACGAACTCCAAGTCGCCGCAGGCGCGGGTCTGCTTGGCAGCATCGATGCGAACCGCGGTGATGTGCAAAACGGCTGGGACACCGACCAGTTCCCGGTCGATCCACTTGAGCTTACCGAGGCCATGATGGTAATCTTCAAGGCTGGCGGCTTCACCCACGGTGGAGTCAACTTCGACGCGAAGCTCCGCCGCAATTCGACAGACATCGAAGATCTCTTCATCGCACATGTCCAAGGTATGGACTCCTTTGCCCGCGCCGCCATCGCCGCCGAAAAAATCCTCACTGAATCCGAAATTCCCGGTTTGGTGAAGAACCGCTACGCCACCTTCGATAACGGAGACGGCAAGTCCTACGAGGAGGGAGAACTCTCGCTGCAGGATCTCCATAAGATCGCTCACGAGCACGGGAATCACACCCCTGCCAGCGGCAAACAAGAGCTTTTTGAAAGCATCTTCCTTCGCTATATCTGAGCCTAGGCTCGTCCGATAAATCCGCGCCGATCTGGAGATCAACCAAACGGGAGCTTTTTCCAAAAAGAGTGAGCGACCGTAGAGCGACCCGAAGCAGACGCATCCTGATTTTACCGCGACCGCGGTCTAACATGTTTTGTATCTGCCGAAGGGCTGGGCGCCGGGCAAGGCGGGCTGCGCTAACGGCGTCGAGTCTGTGAAAAAGAACGGTGGAGACGAATCCAAGTTCGAGATCAAGGACTCCAAAAACGGCATGCAGTACTTCGTGCTCAAGTCCAGCATCGGCCAGAGTCAGATGTACAAGTCCGCATCCGGACTGAAAAACGGCATCGCCTCCATCGGGAAGAACTGCTCCGGCGACTGTAAGGATCTGACGTCCTAAGTCTCATCACGCTATTTTCAAAACCGCGCTATCCTACATTTTTGTAGGCAGTGCGGTTCTTTCGCTCTTGCTGCTACTTCTCTCTGCACCTCCCCTTTCTCCACTCAAGGCAGCGACTCCAGGCACATTACTCAAAATCAACGGCCTGCCCGTCATCATCGGCGTCAACGCCTACATCAAGCCGGAGCGGTAAAAGAGATTCCCCGGGGCTCCGTGTGGAGTCCAGGGGAACATGGTCACTTTTTCACCTCGGTGAACTTCTCCGTTCAGGAGTCGGGAAAAGGCATGACGCTGAGCCTTAGGGAGGAGCCACGCGCCCGGAAACCGCTGCCAAATCGCCCTTGGCAATACGGATCGGAAGGTCACGCTCTTGTTCGATCACGATCCCATGAGCTTAACTACTGAGGAGCGCGTCGAGCGCGAGAAACAGAGACGCGAAACCGCCAACACGCGGTTGCGCGAGAAGGTGGCCGCAGCCAGAAAACGCGGCATTTGCCGCTGTGGCGGGAAGCTGGACAAAAAGCCGGGCAACAGGCGGAACTACAGCACCTGCCCGGACTGTCGGGAGAAGGCCAAGGCCTCTGCCACCCGCTACTATCGCGAGGGCCCGTTGCAGCCAAAAGTGAGACCCTCTACAAAACTCGACGGCCGGCTACGCGACTCCACCGGGGTCAGGCGCAGGTCGGAACGCGACGGGTTCGGCCGCGAGGCCTGATGGTGGATCACCAACGCCCTCGTCGATGGCAAGCAGGACTCCCGCCGCTGGTCCGTTGACAAGCATGGCGACCGCGGGGCGTGGCGGCAGGCCATGGCTCAGCGGCGGGAGTGGGAGGAATCCATGTGACACGAAAATGAGCGCACAATGGTACCGAACCTCTCAAGGTCGGCGACCGCGTCCAGATCGCCCCCGAGTGGCAGGATCCGGGCGACGACTAGTTCGAGCGTATCTTCAGTGAGGCTCCCGAGGATTGCACCCGGGTTCGCATCCGCACGGTCAGACCCAATTAGCTAGGAACTCAAAAGATGAGCCCTCGACCCTATTTTCAGGGGCTTCCAAACGAGAAGCATTATAGGCGTAGGGTCAGAGATGGGAGACCGGGTTGGATGCCAGTTCCTAGGAAGCGTTCAATACAGGTCGCGCGCACGAGAGCTTGGGAGCACTGTCCAATCTTGGGGAGGGTCACGTAACCCAAAACTCCAATTACGATCTGAAACTGACTGTGGCAAATGCGCCAAAGGAATATTCAAGTGACCCGCTGCGACATCGTCTCTGCCTGTCACATCCAACGATTCATTGGATCGTTGAGAAGATCTCCACGGTTTTATTCGGTGGATATTCGGTGACAACCTTGAATATCACCATGGGGATAAATACCCATTTTTCCATTAAGGAGAAATGGTCGGGACGGCCAGATTCGAACTGACGACATCCTGCTCCCAAAGCAGGCGCTCTACCAGGCTGAGCTACGTCCCGAGTGGTTGGGGGCGGGAAATTGATACAACCTGCCCGCGGACGCAAGGTTATTTCACACTGATTTTTCGATCAGTCGAATTCACCCCGGAAAGAGCACCTCGCTGTCGGGGTCTCGTAGATCACAATTTCCGCCAGACCCGGGAGCTGGGGCGCGAGCTTTTTCCAAAACCACGCCGCCATGATCTCGATGGTGGGGCTTTCCAGTCCCTCGATGTCATTCAAATATGAATGGTCAAGCTTCTCCAGAAGCGGGTTCATCGCGTTGGAAATCAATTTGTGGTCGTAGATCCAGCCGATTTTTTCATCCACTTTCCCTTCGATGTGGATCTCCACCTTGAAGCTGTGGCCGTGCATCTGTCGGCATTTGTGGTCATCAGGCAGGGACGGAAGGGTGTGGGCGGCCTCGAAGCGGAAGTCTTTGGTCAGTCTGGCTCTCATTTTCTTGGGGAAAGTCTATCCCGATTCCCCCGAACTTGGAAACCCAAAGCGGCAGTAGAAATTTATGATGGATGCAGCCCGCTCTACGCGTAAGCTTTCTCCGTGATATTTGAAAAATCCCTACTCTCCGTAGCCTTTCTGGCCGCCCTTCTCACTTCCTGCAAAGAACAGGAATCCACCACCCCGCAGGCCGAGGTGAAAGAAGGGATGATCAAAATCGAAGGCGGAATCACGATGATGGGTTCCAGCGGGACTTTCGAGACTCCCTACGGGAAAAAGGATTTTCCCGAAGAGAGGCCGCAGGTGAAAATCGAGGTTTCGGGATTCTGGATCGACGAGACCGAGGTGACCAACACCCAGTTCAAAGATTTCGTCGATGCCACGGGCTACGTGACCTTCGCCGAGCAGGTAGCGGATATTTCACAGTTTCCCGCCGAGGCGCTAGAGCAACTTCCAAAATCACCTTTCAACAATGGATCCATCATTTTCAACACGCCGGACAAGCTGGACGGTCGTGTGATGGATCCCGATTCCTACCTGCAGTGGTGGAAGTGGGATACCGAAGCGAGCTGGAAAATGCCCGAAGGCAAGGGGTCGACCATCGAGGGACGGGACAACTATCCGGTTGCCTGCGTCACCTATGACGACGCTGCCGCATACGCGAAATGGGCAGGGAAACGCCTTCCGACGGAAGCCGAATGGGAATTCGCAGCGAGGGGTGGATTGAAAGAAAAAATTTATACGTGGGGTGACGAGCTGAAGGTGGACGGTAAGTGGATGGCCAATACCTTCCACGGCACCTTCCCAACCGACGACACCGCCGAGGATGGATTCGCAGGTCCCGCACCCGTGAAATCCTATCCACCCAACGGCTACGGCCTCTACGATATGGCGGGCAACGTCTGGGAACTTTGCTCTGATTACTACGACCCCGGATACCGGAACAACTGTGAGAAATGTGATCCCAAGGGACCTGAAACCTGGATCAACATGAACACCGGCCAAAAAAGCGGCGGCACAGCCAACCACATTACCAAAGGCGGCTCATTCCTCTGCCACATCTCCTACTGCATGCGCTACCGCCCCGGCGCCCGCCACTCCATCGAAAGCGACTCCCCCACCTGTCACACCGGCTTCCGCTGCGTGAAAGACTTGGAGTAAGGACATTTCTGTCCTTACAACCTACTTGCCCAGCAAAGCCGCGACATGCTTTGCCAGCATGTCGCCTTCTAGGTTCACGGTATCCCCCGGCTTCGCATCGCGTAAATTGGTATTGGAAAAGGTATGTGGCGTGATCCAAAACACCGCCGAAGCCTCTTTCAGCTCCGCGATCGTCAGCGAGATCCCGTCTATAGCGATGGAACCTTTCCCCACGCAAAGCTTGTGGATCTCCGGAGGCAACGAAACCTCCACTACATGATCCTGCCCGTTTTCCTCCAGCGAAACGATTACTCCCACCGCATCCACATGTCCCTGCACGAAATGCCCGCCTAGCCGGTCTCCCACCCGCAGGGCACGCTCCAGATTCACCACACTCCCCTCAGAAAGCTTGCCCAGCGAAGTCACCCGCAACGTCTGCGCCAGGACATCGAACGCCACGGAGTCACTAGAAATTTCCGCCACTGTCAGGCAGCACCCGTTGACTGCCACGGAATCTCCGAGCGCGAGTTCATCCGCAAATGGAATCACCAGCTCAAGCCGCGCCTGCTCCCCTTTCGCCTGAAGCGAATCCACCTCTCCCAATGCCTCTACAAGTCCTGTAAACATAATATCATTTTTCTCATCGGGCCATGCCCAGCGTGACGGCATTATCCACCAGCACTCCCTCCTGTCACTTCAGGATTTTGACAACTCATCCCGTAATCAAGATTCATCCCCGGCACCGGGCAATCAAACACCCAGGGGGGTGTAACTGAAAGTGGTGGGCAGGATTACTTTTGAACTGGGCGGCGAAGGTTTTTCATCCCCAACGGGGATACGGTTTTTAGCCCAGGGTTGCCGGAGCAGGGCGGAGGCTACCCTAGGAACTCCGCCCCCTATATCCCAACCCCATCGGGGTTGCGTCCGTGCCGGAATCAATCCCAGACGTATTTACCGTCCCGAAATTCTGGATCGCGGAGGAAAGGAAGGCGGTCTTTCGTGGAATACACCGTGTGGATCAGGATTCGCGACAGGGACTGAGGCGTGAGATATCCGGTGATTCCTGCACCGAAATTGGCGACTGGTTTTCAGAGCAATCCCCGAAACAACTCACCCTCCGCAAAGCCTCCGAATGGCCAGGCGTCCCTCTCCAGCGAATCACCTGGCAGAATCCGTCCACCGGCAGGATCGAAAGCGGGGTCAATGCGATTGCGATGGCTCTCCAACACATCCATCTCGGCTGGGCGGTGGTGGGATGGGTAGCAAGTCTCCCGGGAATTTCGCACACCATACAGCTGTGCTTTGATACTGCTGGGGCGGGGAAGAAGGATTAATGGGGCGAAGAGTCAAGGATCGCGGACTTCAGTCCGCCTTCGAGCCGCAGCGAGAAGCATCACCCAACCGCGCCAGCGCACTTTACTTCCCTTAATTCACCAAGGGACAGCTCATCTCAGCCCCCCCCGGTTAGACAACGTCCTGAAAGGACGCCTCATGCGCGATATGGACGTTTTCCCTGCATGATCCGTCCCTCCAGGACGACATGAATTCCACCCGGTTTCCCAGGGGCTCTCACCCCTAGCTTGGATGAATCGTCCCCTCGGGACGCAATACATTTAGAGGCTCCGCACCGATCAAACCCGGTGCTTCGCAGGGGTTCTCATCCCACTCTCGTAGAACGTGTCGGAGTTTATCGGGAGCGCAAATGTACATTCCTCCGTGAAAGTTGAATGGCGGACAGAGTGGGATTCGAACCCACGGTAAGTTTAACCCTACGCACGATTTCGAATCGTGTGCCTTAAACCGAGCTCAGCCATCTGTCCTGAAATGAGCGGGAGCGCGAAAAATTGTGCGAAGCGGGCGGGTTTGTAAAGCGAACAATCGCCTATAATTCCTCCAGCAGCTGTTTATGAATCCCGCCGAAGCCGCCGTTCGAGAGGACGGCGACAACATCGCCGGGCTTTGCACCCGCTTTCACCTGGGCGATGATGGCGGCGTTATCTGCGAGATAATATCCTTTGCCACCGCCGGCTGCAATATCGGAGGAGAGACGGGCGGGATCGAGCCTGTCGTTTTCCGGGATCTTGTGGAGATCCGGGATGGCGGCCACGACTGCGAAATCGGCGAGAGCCAGGGCTTCGGCGAGTTGCTTTTGGAAAACAGCTCGGCGAGTAGTGTTTGAACGAGGTTCAAACACTACCCAGAGGCGGGAGGCGGGATACTTCTGGCGGATGCTCTGGATAGCGAGGCGGATCGCCGTCGGGTGGTGAGCGAAATCGTCGATGACCTTGATTCCGTTTTTCTCGCCTTTGAGTTCCTGGCGGCGGGCCACACCTTCGAAAGCGAGGAGGCCTTCGCTGATCTCTTTCGGAGAAAGCCCGCCGAAATCCGCTGCTGCGACGGCCATTGCCGCATTGCGCACATTGAACTCACCGGTCATCGGCACTGCGTAATCGTATCCACCAAGAGTGAACCCACTATAGGACTCTTCGTATTTCATTCCAGTGATCTGCAAGGAGTTGCTTTCGCAAAAACCGACCGTGGTCACCGGGCAGGGTGCGTTCGCGGAAACGTCCAGGCAGTGCTGTTCGTCGCCGTTGACGAAAGCCATGCCGTTACGGGGCACAATGTTGAGGAGTCGCTTGAAGCTGAGTTTAATTTCCTCAACGTTGTTGTAGATATCCGCGTGGTCGAACTCGATGTTGTTCACCACCACGCATTCCGGAAGGTAGTGGAGGAACTTGGAGCGCTTGTCGAAGAAGGCGGTGTCGTATTCGTCGCCCTCAAGGACATTGAAATCAGAATCCGGGAAACGCGCCCCGCAACCGAGGTTTTTCGGAAGTCCTCCTATCATGAAACCGGGATCGCGGCCCGCATGGGTGAAGAGCCACGCGAGCATCGAGGAGGTCGTCGTTTTCCCGTGAGTGCCGCTAATTACAAAGTTCCGTTTCCCCCTCAGGAAATGGTCTTTCATCACCTCGGGCAGAGAACTGTAGAGAAGCTTCCGGTCGAGCGTCGCTTCAGCTTCGGGGTTTCCACGCGAGATCGCGTTTCCAATCACGACCACATCCGCGCCTTCCGGGATGTTTTTCTCGTGGTATCCTTCAGCGATCGCTATGCCCTCACCGCGGAGAAAATCGGACATAGGCGGATAGACGTTTGTATCGCTACCGGTGACGATGAACCCCCGCCGCTTCATCGCCGCTGCCACTGCGCCCATTGCGGTTCCGCAAACGCCCGTAAAATGAAAATGAGATATTCCTGACATAAAATTCTTCAAAAAGTCGGTGCAGCCACCGTTGCATTGTCCCGCTCCTCGATGCGATTGCGCATGATTCGATCCGCCATTTCAGTGACCATTTGCTTTAGCAAAAGCCACAGGTGCGAGCCCTCGCGATAGTCCGCTGGGGCGATGTGTTTCACCCGCCCGGCGTGGGTGCAGAGGTCGTAGCATTTCCGGAAGGATTTCCCGGTCTCGTCGGCGGGATTATATACAGCGATTCCGTGGCCGCCGTTCCGATTCACTACGGTAAAGCACGGCACATCGGTCGGACCGTCGCCGACATAGACCATGTTTTCAAAAGGAATCGGGCGTTGTTCGGCAGGCATGTGATCATTCACGTCCTGGTCGTAGCGGAGCATGCCTTTGTTGATGCGGAAAAGATACTGGGTCTTCGTCGTGTGGGAGATCACTCGTTTCGGGAAACTGATTAAACCCTCGGCATCTTCGCCAAATTCGCAGCCGAACATTTCCTTCACGAAGGGTTTGAGCCGGGAGCCGTCGAGCAGCGCCTTGAGCCCAGAAGAAATAATGTAATGCTCAACTTTGATCCCAGCGAGCTCGTGTTCAGGGCGCAGCGCGGCTTTCGGAAGATCTTCGAAAAGCTCCGGAAGTCCCGGGAAAAACGACAGCCCGGCACCGAGATCAGAGAGGATCTGGTTGGTCACGCGGTCCATCCCTAGGTAATCCAACAGGCATTTCATATAAGCCAGCTCGCCGTCCCACTTCTGCTCGTGAACGAGGCTGTTACATTTTTTCCAAAACTGCGCCGGATCGATCCCAAATTTTGGAAACAGCACGTCGTCCTGCATGTATTTGGAGCTAAGCGTCTGATCGTAGTCATACACCAGTGCGATCGTGTTTTGCGGGGCGGCCATGTCGGACATAGAAGGAATCAAGCTCGCACGATCCCGACAAGGCGTAATTTTTTTTGAAAACCTCGCATTGCTGCATTGACAACCGCAGCCCTCTACCTAAAGTCCCGCCCCCGCGCCCCAACAGGCACGCAATTTTTTACCACTAACTTGTCATGAGCTTCCGTACATACCAACCCTCTAAGCGCACGCGCAAACAACAACACGGTTTCCGTGCACGCATGGCCACCAAGGCAGGCCGTGATTGCATCAAACGCCGCCGCCAAAAAGGACGCGTTCGTCTCATACCCAAGGGTGCTGAGATTCACTTCAAGCGCCACATCACGCAGCACGGCACCTGATAAGGGGTGCGGGATACAGCCCGCAGCCACGCACTCCCATGAGATTTCCAAGGAAGTGCAGCATCAACCAAAATGCGGATTTTATTCGCATCAGAAAAACCGGTCACGCGAAAGCAGGCCGGTTTGTCATTTTAACGACGCTGGCAGATCCTTCCCTGCCATCCGTCCAAGCGGCTTTTGTAACCAGCAAAAGGGCATCCAAGAAAGCCCACGACCGGAATCTTCTCCGGCGCCGTTTCCGCAGCTATTTTCAGAAATACGCCCCAGAATTCGCCGATCCGAAGCGTTTCCTTGTAACCATCGCCCGCGCGGATGCGAAAAGCGCCACCAACGCCGAACTCGAAGCCGACTGGCACCGGCAGGCACGCCGCCTGAAACTCTTCGGCTAAATCTTCCGTCCCGGACGTCCTCATTCCCTTGACCCTGGCACTCCCAACGCCTAAGCAACCATTCCCGTTTCGCAAATCTAGCGCAACCTCCTAACCATTTTCCCCATCTCCATGTACGACCGTAAAACTTGGATCATTCTTGCCCTCTGCGGCGTGCTCATCGCAATCAACATGCACTTCGCTTCGAAAAACGAAGCGCACAAAAGAGCGAACGAACCTGCCGCCAAAGAAACAGTAGCCCCTCTATCCCCCGCCGCTCCTGCGATACCAGAAGCCGGGCTGACAGAGGAAACCCCTCCCCCTCCGACTTCTGAAGAAACCGTAGTCCTGGAAAACGACAAGGTTGCCTTCACTCTTTCCAACATTGGCGGCGGCATCAAATACGCTGAACTAAAGGAACAAAAGAACGTCACGGAAACCTCTAACGTCCGCATCAACAAAAACGGCCCTGGCCCAATCGCCGGTCTAGTAGGCCCCGGGGAGGTTCTCGATAACGCCACCTATTCTTATAAAGCCGATCAGTCCGAACCCGGAAAGACCGTCGTATTCATCGCGAAGCTCTCCACAGGCATCATCGCGAAAAAAACCTTCTCGCTTGAGACGTCCGATATTCCGGGAGCCGAGTATTTCCTGAATTTTTCCCTCGCTCTCGAAAATACCACCCAAGCGAATTTTGACCTTTCCCAATACGATCTCTTCCTCGGATCTGCCGCACCTCTCCACGAAAAAGAGCGCTCCGACCTTACAGGTTTCTTCTGGTACGAAGGTGGAAAGATGCACTTCAAATCTGCCAACTCCTTCAAAGGCGGATTTATAGGCTCCGACAAATACATACTCGACAGTCCTTCTGACGAAGAGATCGTTTATGCAGGTGTTTCCGACCAGTTCTTCATCACGGTCATCCGCCCCGAGAAACCTGAGTTCACCCGCGTCTGGGGAAAACCTTCTCCTTTCACCCTCAAGCCGAATTCCAAAACCCTCACCTCCGTGCGCGGTGGCCTTTCCCTTCCTGAGGAATCGCTCGCACCCGGCGTCCCGACAACTTTCAACTACCAGATCTTCATCGGCCCCAAGGCGAACACCATGCTTCGCAAGCTGGATAACGCTGAAGGCACCGGCGAAGGCTGGGGCGACATGATGCAATACGGCTGGTTCTGGTTCGTTTCCCGTCCGCTCAACTGGCTGCTAAACAACCTTCACAACCTCCTCGATAACCTCTCCAGCACGCAATCGTGGGGTTTCGCCATCATCTGCCTCACCATCATCGTCCGCATCTTCATCTGGCCGCTGCACGCGAAATCGACCCACTCGATGAAGCGCATGTCCAAGCTCCAGCCCGTCATGAAGGAGCTGAAGGCAAAATATCCGGACGATCCCAACAAGCTCAACACCGAGATGATGGGGCTCTACCGGAAATACGGCATCAACCCCCTCGGTGGCTGCCTTCCCATGTTCATCCAGATCCCGATTTTCTTCGGTTTCTTTAAAATGCTCAACTCCGCCGTCGAGCTGCGCGACCAGCCTTTCCTCTGGGTGAACGACCTCTCCCAGCCGGATACCCTCATGCATATCGCTGGCATCCCGCTCAACATCCTGCCCATCGTCATGGCCGGCACCAGCGCCATCCAGATGTCGCTGATGCCCAAGACCGGCGACAAAATGCAGCAGCGCATCATGCTCTTCATGCCGCTGATGTTCTTCTTCTTCTGCTACAATTACGCATCCGCCCTCGCCCTCTACTGGACGACTCAGAACATTTTCTCCATCGGCCAAACCTACCTGATGAACAAGATCCCGGAGCCGGAACTCAAGGCTCGCAAGGATGGTGGGAAAAAGTCATGGGTTCAGCGCATGGCTGAGAAACAGGCAGAAATGCAGAAGCAAAAAGGAAAAGGCGGCGACATGCGCAACGTCACCCCCGACAAGCCGAAGAAGAAAGGCCAGCCACGCACCGGCGGGAAGTAAGCTGTTGGAGACTCACTCCAGCCCGTTCAGCAGCCTGACCAAACTCCGCCCCACCGCATGGGCAAGGTTGACCGGAACGGCATTCCCAATCTGCTTGTACCTGCTGCTCAGCGAGCCACAGAACTCCCAGTCATCCGGGAAAGTCTGAACCCGTGCATACTCCCTCACGGTAAGCGGCCTTGTCTCGTTCGGGTGACACCTTTCCGTCTGCTTCTGCGCAGGCGAACAGGTAAGCGTCAGGCTCGGTTCGCCCCATGAAAGCCATCTCGCCATCCCCGTCTTTCCTCCGCCCAGGTAAAAACTGCGGAGCATGTATTCCTTCTGCACATCCTCCGGCAAATCCCTCCAGTAGCCCCCTTGGGGAACCATGCTTAGAATCTCTTTTTTCCTGGTCGGATACACCTGTCCGTCGGATTTCGGAACATTTGTGGGAAAGAGCTCACCCTTTTTCAAAGCATCCCTCATCGTCATGATCCGATTGAAGGGCGAGGGCCATTGAAACTCCGATTTTCCTGCCAAATCATTCCGAACCGCCACAAGCAAAAGCCGCTCCCGCTTCTGCGGCACTTGGTAAAAAATCGCTTTCAGCACCTTCGGCTCCACCAGCGTGTATCCAAGTTCAGCGATCACCCCCTTGATCGCCTCCAACGTCCTCCCGTCCTCGTGGTTCAAAAGCCCCCGCACATTTTCCCCAACCAACACCTTCGGCAGTATCTCCTTCACAGCCCGGGCAAACTCAAAAAAAAGCGTCCCCCGCGTATCTTCAAATCCCATTTTCTTCCCCGCATAGGAAAACGCCTGGCAAGGGAACCCGCCCGCCACCACATCCACCTTCCCTTTGTACGGAGTGAAATCGATCCCACTCACATCCCCCTCCACCACATTCCATCCCGGCCTGTTTTTCCTCAGAGTCTGACACGCCCGCTTGTCGATTTCATTGAGCAGCACCGTCTCGAAACCAGCCTTCTCCATTCCCAAAGCCATCCCACCACATCCCGCGAACAGTTCCACCATCGTGAGCTCCCGGTCCGAAGCCGTCTTCATTTCCTCCTCCCACCTGCCTCCGGACATCAGCCGTATCGCATCCAGATGCTCCACCTGCCCGCCCGTGGGTGTAAACTTCGCCAACCGACCCTTCCACCTTCCCTGGCTTCAAAACGCCATCCCTATCCCAGCACCTGACGGTCTTCTTGGAAACACCCAGCACATCCGCAAGCTCCGAGAGCGTATAGGTTTTCTCTTTGCGGCCCTCTTCCATAATTACCTGCCTTGTTAGCCCACGTGGCGGCGATCTTCGGTCGCCGCCCGCCTTCAAAGAATCCCACCCGGCTTGTAGGCCGCAGCCTCAGGCCATTTGTCTTCGACGCACTTTATCGAGTTGGAGAAAACCTTCACCTGCGCTTTTGCAGCACCCGCTTCCCGGTCGCCCTTTTTCAAGATCGCGCCTAGCTCATCACGGGAAAGGCCAAGCGTTCCGTCTTCTGCCAGGCGATCCAGCAAATTGTTCTTTTCCACCACACCCGTCCGCATATCCGCGACGGTTGCTACAGCATGCTCCTTGATCACCTTGTGAGCAGTTTCTCGGCCGACACCGCGTTTCACCGCCTCCATCATCACCGTCGTGGTCATCAGGAAGGGAAGGTAGCGTGCGGTCTCCGCAGCGATCACTGCCTCGTAGGCATCCATCTGATCAAGAATCGTCAGGTAGGTTTCGAACATCCCGTCCAAGGCGAAAAACGCATCCGGCAGCATCACGCGGCGCACCACTGAGCAACTCACGTCGCCCTCGTTCCACTGGTCGCCCGCGAGCCCTGCAGCCATTGCGAGATAGCCTTTTAGGATCACGTGGAAACCATTCACACGCTCGCATGAACGTGAGTTCATCTTGTGCGGCATCGCACTGGATCCTGTCTGGCCTGGCGCGAAACCTTCGCTCGCAGTCTCATTTCCGGCCATCAGGCGGAGGGTTTTACAAAAAGAAGAAGGCCCGCTCGCAAGCTCCGTAAGAATCGAAACCACCCGTAGATCCAAAGATCTCGGATAAACTTGTCCAACGTTGCTCCACTGCTCCGGGATACCCAGATGGGCGACCACGCGTTTTTCCAACTCCGCAACCTTGTCGGCATCACCCTCGAAAAGCGAAAGCTGATCCATCTGAGTTCCGACAGCACCTTTCAGTCCGCGAACCGCATATGATCCTATCACTTGCTCCAGCATCCCGTATCCGGAAAGCAACTCCTCACCAAACATCGCGATCCGCTTCCCAAGAGTCGTCGGCTGTGCCGCCACATTGTGCGTCCTCGCCGTCAAAACCACTTCATCCCACTGCTCCGCTCGCTCACGCATTCTGCGTAGGGAAGCCACCACTTTTTCCCGGATCACCAGCAGTCCCCGGAAAACCTGAAGCTGCTCCACATTCTCCGTCAGATCCCTAGAAGTCAGTCCCTTGTGGATCTCCTGGTGGCCAGCGAGGTCGTTGAACTCCTCGATGCGCGCCTTCACATCGTGACGCGTGACGCGCTCGCGATCCATGATGGACTGCACATTCACACTGTCCTTTACCTTTTCATAAGCATCGATGGCCTCCTGGGAAATTTCTAGCCCCAGATCCTTCTGAGCCTTCATCACCGCGATCCAATATTCCCTTTCCAAAACGATCCGCCCTTCAGCGGACCAGATGTCATTCATACCGGTGGAGGAATATCTTTCTGCGAGAACGTTTGGAATCATATCTGGCGGAATGGAGCACTCGCATCGCCCCGCAAGTCCACCCCAAAAACGCTCAGGCTTCCCCTTTTCGCATCTTCACCGGCCTGGATTTCAAAACCGGCAGGAGGTGCGGCATGAATTTCGAGAAAAGATGAACCAACGGATAAGCGGCAAGAACCAGTAAAATCCCTGAAGTGAACATACCCAAGATAAAACTAGCCACATTTACCTCCAGTTTACCCATGAGTTCCGTCTCGAGGTTCTCGAATCCAAGTAATTTAATACCCAACGTCTCCCTCATCCAGTCTCCAAGCCATTCCTGAGCGATCCATATAGGGATATGAGTCAATAAATTGGAGACCCAACAACCTGCGATCGCGAAAGGAACATTCGCACGAAGTCTCATCGCAAGAATAGCCGCCGCGATCATCTGAAATGGCAAGAACATCATCGAAAAGAAAAAACCGATCGCCAACCCGGTTGCCACCGTATCCCGGCAAGGTTTCCAAAGCTGTCTATCAAACAGCGGCCTGGTAATCCTCAGCCACCACCCCTTTTTCCTTAACCGCTTGTGCCTCAGCATGCGGTAGCTTTTTCTAACCAGTCTCAGATACCGTAACTTCATAAATCTCCGAACACACCCTCGCACCCCCGCTCCCGCAATCAACCCGGAAAAACATTTGAAATTAGAAATTTGAGATTCGCAGCATGAGACCTGAGCAAAGAGTCTTCCCACTGATCACTGATCACTCGGCACTCCGCACTTCTTCCCCCATCCCCGGCCTTGCCCTGCGCCCTTTCCCGCCCCAACATCCCGCCCGAAAAAATCATTTTATGGACATCTGGAAAGCCATCCTCCTCGGCCTCATCGAAGGCATCACCGAATATCTACCCGTCTCCTCAACCGGACACCTAATCGTCGCCCAGCGGCTCATGCACATCGGCACCACCACGGATGCTGACAAGCTCGCCGCCGACTGTTTCGCGATCTGCATCCAAGGCGGAGCCATTCTCGCCGTGCTCGGCCTATACTGGAAGCACGTCTGGAAAATGATCAAAGGCGTCTTCGGCCAGGATTCAGAAGGCCTCAAGCTCGCCAGCGCAGTCATCGTCGGCTTTCTCCCTGCCGCAGTCTTCGGCCTCCTGCTCAACGATATTATTGAGGAAAAGCTCTTCGGACTCTGGCCAGTCATCTTCGCTTGGGTCGCAGGCGGCTTCGCCATTCTCTGGACAGTAAACTACCGGCGCAAAAATCCCCCTCGCGGCAACGGACGCGATATCCTCAAGCTCACATGGAAAATGGCTCTCTTCATCGGAGTCCTGCAATGCGTAGCCATGTGGCCCGGCACCTCCCGCTCCCTCATGACCATCTGCGGCGGCCTCCTCATGGGGCTCTCGATAAAAGCCGCCGTGGAGTATTCCTTCCTCCTCGGCGTAGTCACACTCACCGCAGCCACCGCCAAAAAAGCCGTCTGGAAAATCGAAGGTGCCGGGGTCGAGTTCGATGTCTGGTTCGGAGGCTCGAAACTCATGTGGGAAACTTACGGCCCAGTTCCACTCATCGTCGGCATCCTAGCCGCCACAATCTCCGCCGCCTTCGCCGTGAAATGGCTGGTAAAATACCTCCAATCCCACGGCCTCGCCGTGTTCGGATACTACCGCATCGCCCTAGGAGTAATCATCGCCGCCCTACTCCTCACAAATACCCTCCAGCCATAACACGGAACGCGGACTTTAGTCCGCCTCTTGTTTCAATTTTCAGATTTAGAATTTAAAATTTTCCAGATGCATTCCTACCTCGACCCTACTTTCGAAATCAAATGGTCCACCCTCACACCAGAGACCATAGAACCCTCCATCAGCCAGGCTCTAGCCGAGGCCAAGGAAGCAATCGAAAAAATCTCCAGCCAGCCCGCCACTGAAGCCACCTACCAGTCCGGCTTCGTCGCGTTGGAAAACGCCACCGAATCACTCTCGCACGGGTGGGGCCGACTCCATCACTTAGATTCAGTCTCGGACAATCCCGCCCAGCGCGAAGGGCTGAATAAGCTCCTCCCAGAGGTCACTGACTTCTACTCCTCACTCTCTCTAAACCCACGTCTCTTCAACGTCCTCAACACCGTCGCAAGCAGCGACAAAATTGATTCCCTCACCGAAATCCAAAAGCGCCACGTCGAGGAAACCATCGAGGACTTCAAAAACTCCGGAGCAGCCCTCCCAGATGATAAAAAGGAACGCATCGCCGCAATTGATTCCGAGCTATCTCTCATCACCAAGCAATACTCCGAGCACGTCCTAGACTCCACAAATGCCTGGGATCTAGTCATCACCGACAAAGAAGAGCTCGCCGGCCTGCCCGATTCCGCAATTGCCTCCGCAGCAGACAACGCGAAATCCAAAGACCTCCCGGAAGGCTCTTACCGCTTCACCCTCCAGTTCCCTTCCATGTTCCCCATCATGCAACATGCCCATGACGAGAATCTTCGGAAAACAGTCTGGAAAGCCTCTTCAGAAGTCGCCTCCAAAGACCCATACGATAACTCTGACCTCATCTGGAAAATCCTCAAACTCCGCCAGGAAAAAGCGGAAATTCTCGGCCATCAAAACTTCGGCGACCTCACCCTCCAGCGCCGCATGGCTCGCAACGGCCGCACCGCTCTCACCTTCGTCGAGCAACTTCACGACCGAATCAAAGAGCGTTTCCTAGAAGAGGCAAACCAACTGGCCACCTACAAAGCCACCAAGCAAGGGCTGCATCCTGCTGCCCCCCAACCCCAGCCATTGGAGCCATGGGAAGTCGCCTACTACGCGGAGATGCAGCGCAAGGAATCCTTCGACATCGACGACGAACTCCTCCGCCCCTACTTCCCGGTCAAAGGCGTCATGGACGGCATGTTCCAAATCGCCTCCCGCATTTTCGGAATCACCATCACCCAGAAGGAAACCATCTACTACGATCTCGGTAGCCCATCTGACCCAGCAAAAGACGACGCTACCGAAACCTGGCACCCGGAAGTCACATTCTACGAGATCCACGACTCGAAATCCGAGCAACATCTCGGCTCCTTCTATGCCGACTGGCACCCGCGCGAAACCAAACGCGGCGGTGCGTGGATGAACTCCCTCCACACCGGCGAGCAAGGCGAGCCTCACCTAGGCCTCATCATCGGCAACATGTCCCCACCCGTCGGTGACACCCCCGCCCTCCTCACCCACGGCGAGGTCGAGACCATCTTCCACGAGTTCGGCCACCTCCTCCATGGCCTGCTCTCCGATGTCCCGGTAAAATCCCTTTCCGGCACCAGTGTGGCATGGGACTTCGTCGAACTGCCCTCCCAGATCATGGAAAACTTCTGCTGGGAGCGTGAAACCCTCGACCTCTTCGCCCGCCACTACCAGACAGGCGATCCCATCCCAGAAGACCTTTTCCAGAAAATGGTCGATGCCAAAAACTACATGTCTGCCAGCGTATTCATGCGCCAGCTCGGCCTCGCCAAGCTCGACCTAGAACTCCACATCAACCTCGCGAAATACCTCGACCGCGACCTCGACGAAGTAGATCGAGAAATCCTAGCCGACTACCGCGCCCCGCAGAAAACGGAATCGCCCTCGATGATACGCCGCTTCGGCCACCTCTTCAGCTCCCCCACCGGCTACGCAGCTGGCTACTACTCCTACAAGTGGGCTGAAGTCCTCGACGCCGACGCCTTCACACGCTTCCAAAAGGAAGGCATCCTCAACCAAGCAACCGGCCTCGACTTCCGCGAGCAAATCCTCAGCAAAGGAAACTCCGCCCCCGCCGAAGTCCTCTACAAAAACTTCATGTCCCGCCCCGCCGACCCCCTACCTCTCCTCACAAGAGCCGGGCTTACATAAAAACGATCTTACCGCAGAGGACGCGGAGGAACGCAGAGAAAAAAATCAGCCTTTCAAAATGCATAAGGCTATTGGCATTCGTGATTCAAAATCCCTTACCATAACTCTTGCTCCGCGTCCCTCTCCGAACTCTGCACCTCTGCGGTAATCCTCTTCCAACAACCTTCGTCTCCCACTGATCACTAGGCACTTTCCACTTTTTACTTTTCCCTATGAAAATCCTCATCGCCTGCGGTGGCACCGGTGGCCACCTCTTTCCCGGTATCGCCGTCGCAGAATCCCTCCTCGCGCAGGGTCACGAACCGCTGCTCCTCATTTCCCAGAAGAAAATCGATTCCCAAGCATCCGCGAAATACCCGCACTTAATTTTCAAGGTCGTCCCCGCAATCGCGAAGCCGAAAACGCTTTCCCCGAAAATGCTTCCTTTCATGGTGGCGCTCTGGAAATCCATCTGCACCTCGAAAAAAATCATCCGTGAATTCGAAGCCGATGCCGTCCTCGGCATGGGCGGATTCACCTCTCTCCCACCCGTTTACGCCGGGCACAGGTTAGGAAAAAAAACATACGTCCACGATTCCAACGCGCGACCCGGCAAGGCGAATATCCTCACCTCCCGCTTCTGCACCAAGGTCTTCATCGGCCTAGCCCCCGCCGCAGCATTCTTCAAAAAGGAAACCCAACTCACTGGCACCCCTGCCCGCCCAGAAATCCTCAACCTCCCCTCCCGCACCCAAGCAGCGAAAAATTTCGATCTCGATCCGGAAAAAACTACTCTACTTGTAACAGGCGGCTCGCAAGGCGCACTCGGTCTCAACCAACTCATCGCCAAGTCAGTACCCCTCCTCCCGGAAAACATCCAAATCCTCCACATCGCCGGCCCCAACGACCTGCCCAGCATCAAACAAAAGCACCCCGTCCAACGCCCTGCCTACAAACTCATCGGCTTCTGTGACCAAATGCCTTCCGCCTACGCCCTCGCGGATCTCGTCGTCGCCCGCTCCGGTGCCTCCACCCTCACGGAAATTTCGTTGGCCGGGCTCCCGAGCATCCTCGTGCCCTATCCTTACGCCGCCGACGACCACCAGACAGCCAACGCAAAAGTCTTCTCCGAAGTCGGTGCAGCAAAACTCATCCAACAGAAAGACCTCACCCCGGAATCCCTCGCAAAGCTCCTCTCCGAACTCCTCACCAACCCCGGTGCGCTCAAAAAAATGTCCGAAGGCGCACGTTCACTCGCCGTCCCCGACGCACCCGAGCAAGTCACCGCCGCAATCCTCTGCACCTAGTGCACAGCAAAATGAAAAAACCTCGCCACGTGACCCTTCCCCTATGCATCGCAACCGTCGCTACTTCCCAGCTTTCAATCGCTGGTTCTGATTGCAGGTTCAATTGCAAGTTCCCAGGGAAATCGTAACAGGAAGGATACTGGTTCAAGCCCGAGACCTCATTCGTCAGTCAGCGAGGGAGTGGCTCACCGGTGATTTCCGGACTGACCGACAAACTGGTCGGCATGTTTCTCGGCGGCGATTGCTGCCGGAATTTGCGGATGGGAACCACGAATCCGACGAATCCGACGAATCTAACGAATCAAGACGCTGCTCGTCCAATTTCCG
>TARA_B110000037_G_scaffold109162_1_pt1 | contig 21482 bp, 20 predicted proteins | sample TARA_B110000037 | Tara Oceans TARA_B110000037 (sample SAMEA4397196) | marine metagenome | biome: Polar Biome; feature: [MIX] marine epipelagic wind mixed layer (ENVO:01000061); material: water (ENVO:00002006), including particulate matter (ENVO:01000060) such as... | depth 10-100 m
AATCGCCATGATCATCAGCACGACAGGCGGATCTATAAATATCAGCGCAAATAGCATCACTACCACAAAAAAGAAGCGAAAAGGCACATGGTGCATGTCTATTTGTTTAGGATTGTAATAGCGAATGTTGCTGACCATCAGTATCGCTATGCCGACAGTCACCGCGGATATTGGCATCACCAGCTCCAACGTCAGAGGGATCTGCACCTCCTTTTCGATCCAAACCCAAACGGTTGTCGCCAGCACGCCAGCAGCCATAGGACTTGCAAGCCCATAGAAAACACTGCTATCTGGGTTTGTGTTGAATCTGGCTAATCTCAATGCCGCGCAAGCCATGTAAAGAAAAGCGATCGCCCATCCAAGATTACCCAAGTCAGAAAGGACCCAGCTGAACATGAGGACTGCGGGCGCAACGCCGAAAGCGACGAGATCAGACAAACTGTCGTACTGAACTCCAAACTCACTCTGGGTATTCGTCATACGCGCAATTCGACCATCAAGTGCGTCCAGAAAGCCTGCAATGATGATCGCGATGGCCGCTTTTTCCAAAGCACCGCTCATTGCACCAATAATTGCGTAAAAGCCTGAGAAGAGCGCCCCCGTTGTAATTAGGTTTGGCAATAAAAAAATGCCTCGCCTTATACCGGCACGCTCACCCATCTTTTCCGATATCGGTGAGACGTTCTCGTCTCCGCCGAGGGGCCCGTCGTGACTATTTCCTCGCGCGTCTCTTTGCTGGTCTGCAGGCTGGTTCGGATCTGCCATTTCAAAATCTCTCAAATTTCCATGGGATTCAGTCTAAAGATCGTTAGAACATGTGCAATGACGCGCTAGACGCTGAGAATCTTTTCTCCGCGACTCATACCGGAAACACCGGATCTAACAACCTCAAGAACGATAGCATCTGCAAGGGCCCGCAAGAAGGCATCAAGCTTCTCTGAGGTACCTGCAAGCTGGATTGTATAGGCGCTACTGGTGACATCAACGATTTGACCGCGAAAGATATCCGCGGTTCTTTTGACCTCTGCTCGCTGGGCGCCTGTCGCCTTGACCTTGACCAACAAGAGCTCACGTTCCACGTGCTCTCCCTCGGTAAGATCCACCAGCTTGACGACTTCGATCAATTTATTAAGCTGCTTCGTGATTTGCTCAACCTGCGAATCACTCGCGGATGTCGTCAACGTCAGGCGAGACAGCGTCTCATCGTCTGTTGGCGCTACCGTCAAGGTTTCAATATTGTAGCTTCGCTGAGCGAATAAGCCAATGACTCGTGAAAGAGCACCTGCTTCATTTTCCAACAATACGGAAATGATTCTACGCATCACGTTCGCACCCCCTTTTTCAACCACATATCTCTCATTGAGCCATTTGGCGCGATATGCATTGGATAAACGTGTTCATTGGGATCCACCAGGATGTCCAGAAAGACAAGCTTGTTCTTGATCGCGTAGGCCTCTTTCAGCACCGGCTCTAGCTCATCTAACGTTTGAACTTTAAAACCAACGTGGCCATATGACTCTACCAACGCAACAAAATCTGGGAGCGACTCCATATAACTCTGAGAATACCGACCTTCGTATTGCATGTCTTGCCATTGCTTGACCATACCCAGCGTGCCGTTGTTAATGTTAATAATTTTCACGGGTAAACCATATTGGGCACAGGTCGACAGTTCCTGAATATTCATTTGAATACTTCCCTCCCCGGTAATACAGGTCACAACCTCATCCGGAAATGCAGTTTGCACGCCCATTGCCGCGGGCAAACCAAAGCCCATCGTCCCCAAACCTCCCGAGTTGATCCATTTTCGAGGCTCGTCGAAAGGGTAGTATTGCGCAGCAAACATCTGGTGCTGTCCTACATCGGACGTTACGAAAGAAGATCCCCCTGTCACTTTGTAAACCGCTTGAACAACCTGCTGCGGCATAATTGTTTGACCATTCTCATGGGGCGTAACCGACAAACAATCGACGTTTCTCCAGCCCTGAATCTGATCAAGCCACTCTGCAATGTGCTCACTCGATCGGGCTTTGTCCTTTTTCGATTTGTCCCGAAGAATAGAAACCATGTCGTTAAGCACGGTTTTTACCGGGCCCACAATAGGCACATCGACAACAACATTTTTCGATATCGACGCCGGATCGATATCGATATGAATGATTTCTGCGTGCGGGCAAAATTTCGCTACTGTATTTGTCACTCTGTCATCAAATCTCGCACCTACGGCTAGCAACACATCACAATGATGCATCGCCATGTTGGCCTCATAGGTGCCATGCATGCCCAACATACCAAGATTCTGTGGGTCAGTACCTGGGTACCCACCCAACCCCATCAGCGTGTTCGTGACGGGATAACCTAACATTTGAACCAACTCTGTTAGTTCCGATGAAGCTTCACCCAAGATAACGCCGCCGCCCGCATAGATTACAGGCCTCTCAGCTTCCAGCAACATAGATACTGCTTTCTTTATTTGCCCCGTGTGACCCTTCGTTGCAGGACTATAAGAACGCATGGTCAACTGCTCAGGGTACTCGTATTCCACTAGGTCAGTCGGGTTTGTAATGTCTTTTGGAATATCCACTACAACAGGACCGGGTCTACCGGAGGTCGCGATGAAAAAAGCTTTTTTAATCGTCTCCGGAATATCCTTCGCGTTTTTTACTAAGAAACTGTGTTTAACGATGGGTCTGGAGATCCCCACCATATCTGTTTCCTGAAACGAATCACTGCCAATCAGGTGACTCTGCACCTGACCTGAAATCACAACCATCGGTATTGAGTCCATATAAGCCGTGGCGATTCCGGTGATCGCGTTGGTTGCACCGGGGCCAGAAGTCACTAAAACGACTCCAGGGCGCCCAGTACTGCGCGCATAGCCATCGGCCATGTGCGTCGCAGCTTGCTCGTGCCTCACAAGGACGTGTTTCAACCGATTTTGTTTGAACAAAGCATCGTATATATGTAGCACGGTACCGCCCGGGTAACCGAATACATGCTCAACATTTTCTTCTTGGAGACATCGAATAAGGATATCCCCGCCTGATAGCATTTCCACCAATTTCCCCTGTTTACACGGCAGATAAGGGCGGGCATTCTCAATCAAAGCGATTGCTACGTCAACGTCTCAGACTCTTATTCGGCGCTTACACAAGTTGCAGCTCCGTAATTTTTGTCTGTTTTTTATGCAGGAACGCCCTCGCTTGTCAGCGAACCGCTCGAAATATGCCCATTGTTACAGTACCATTCACAAAACCTTCATGGGTAGCGCTTTAGATGAACAACCTAAAGTCCATTTTGATCATCGTTATCTCGACGACTGCATCCTCAAGAGAAAGGGTTAATGAGCAAAGCGGCACCACTCGGGTGCTTTTTCACGGCGAGCAAACCGCCATCTAATGCGTTTTCCACAGAAAAATCCCAAAGCGTCCGGTTGGTGACATCTCTCGGTGAGAGTAGAAGCGATCATCACACGCCGTGCAAATACCTGATGCTGTGACTGACGACACCCCCTGAACCAATAACTGATTACGAGCCTGTTCGCAAAGGTCAAACATCCAATGCTGTGAGTCCCTTCCTTTAACGAAACCTTCATCGTTCTGGAAAGAATCCCTCACCTTATGATCAACTTCATAATGACACGGCCCTATTGCTGGGCCCAGCCAAGCCTGAAGCTCAGTCGATTTAAACTTTTCGACAACCCTTTCAAGGATACCGTTTGCCAGCCCCCGCCATCCGGCATGAACCAAAGCAATCTCCTTGCCATCGCAACTAGCCAATACGATCGGTAAACAGTCAGCTACCATAATGGCTAGCACGACTCCCACTTGCCGAGTGAAACTGGCATCGGCGACGGGGGGTTGCAATGACTTGTGCGAAAAAGTCGATGCCCCTACCTCGATCACATGGTCGCCATGAACCTGATCCAGCCACAGAGGTTGGGCCGGAAGCTCTCGAGCGACCCGCGCGCGGTTCTTTTGCACTGTTTCCGGCACATCGTCTACATGTAAACCCAAATTCAGACCCGCATACTGGCCGGTACTTCGGCCAAAGAGACGAGAGCTAAGTCTGAGCTCGATTCCCTTCGCACAGCGCCATTCGGGAGTAATCAGTGCTTGCTGCACCATATTTTTTCTTCCGGGTAATTTGGTTTGTTCTGTTCACACATCATTCGCCCTCTCTGGAATACAGCATCAGGTCGTCGAGCAACGTCTGCATGTCGACGGGGATTTCCGCAAACCAATGCATTTCTTGTTCGGTCGCCGGATGAATGAGCTTTAACTCTCGCGCGTGCAGCGCAGGTCGTTTGAATTCTCGAAGCGCTCTCAGCAACCCTGAGTCTTTGTGTGCCGGTTCTTTAAACCCCCCTCCATAAGTATTGTCCCCAATTAGGGGATGGGAGATCGATTGCATATGTACTCTTATCTGATGGGTTCTGCCCGTCTCCAAGGCAAGCTCAATATGTGAATGCTCGCCAAAATTACGAACAACTTTATAGTGGGTAATTGCCGGCTTGCCGCCAGGGCGTACTGCCATTTTTGTTCGTTGGGTAGAGTGACGACCAATTGGCTGGTCAACCTTGCCACTGCGCGTCAGCGAACCATAAACCACTGCATCATAGATCCTGCTTACCGAACGAGCCTGCAATTGCTGTACTAAATGGTGCTGAGTGGTTAACGTCTTGGCAACAACCAATAATCCAGTTGTGTCCTTATCCAAACGATGGACTATACCAGCTCTCGGAATCCCGTTGAGTTGCTCCGCGTGATGCAACAACCCGTTAAGCAGCGTGCCATCAAAGTTCCCGGCACCAGGGTGGACGACTAATCCCGAAGGTTTGTTCACAACAAGTAGGTGTTCATCTTCATAAACCACATTGAGTGGTATCGCCTGGGCTTCGTAGGTTGTTTCGATTGAGCTTGACTGAATAGCAACAAGCTCTCCCCCGGTCACTTTATCTTTTGACTTCCTTTTCTGCCCATCGACAACCAGCTCGCCGTTTTTTATCCAGGTTTGGAGTCTTGAACGCGAATATTGTGGGAACAATGCGGAAGCCACGTGATCTAATCTGTTGAATGCTAGATCCTCAGGCACTATTTCCTGATGATTAATATTGAGAGGCATCTACGGGCCATCCTACGAGGTCATTAGGTGTCGCTTGGGAAAGGCTTGAGGCTATGGTTAAATAGCGCTGTTTTCAAGCCTGCTCGGGAAAAGCTACAGATTTGATTTGATCGACTATAGCCTCGAAACACAACCAAGACTGACAAAGTAGAACCTATCTATGCGCTCAACCACTGTAACCAATTCTATCGCGATGTTATCGCTTTTATCTCTCATTTTTCTTGCAGGTTGCTCAAGCGACAAGGCAGAGCAAGGAGAAGAGGATATAGACGCAACCGAACTCGAGTATTATAAAATGTCTCAGTCTGCCCTGCGTTCGGGCAACTATCAAACGGCAGTCGAACGGCTCCAGTTTCTGGAAGCCCGATTCCCCTTCGGCAGATATGCGGAGCAGGCGCAACTCGAAATCATCTACGCCTACTATAAAAGCGCACAATCAGAATCGGCTCGTGCAGCTGCAGACCGTTTTATTCGACTTCACCCGCAGCATCCCAATGTCGACTATGCTTATTACCTTCGCGGCATGGCTTCGTTTGATGAAGATACCAATTTTCTCGAAAAATTCATCCCTATGAATGCAGCAACTCGCGACCCTGGGGCCGCACGGGACTCATTCAATGATTTTTCACAATTGATCAAGCGTTTCCCTAACAGCCAATATGCGCCGGACGCGCAATACCGAATGATTTATCTTCGAAACCTGCTTGCAGAGTACGAGATAAACGTCGCCAGGTACTATATCTATCGCGGCGCTTACATTGCTGCAGCAAACCGTGGACGCTACGTATTCGAAAATTTCCAGGAAACTCCCTCGGTTCCGGACGGTCTCGCCATCATGGTTGAAGCTTACACGCTACTCAACATGGAGACGCTTGCCAGCGAGGCGCTAATGGTGCTTAGCGAAAACTTTCCAGACCATCAATCACTCGGTCGCGCCGGAAAGCTCGATGCATCTAAATCAGTAAAAAGCTCGGCAAAATCTTGGTTGAACATCATTTCATTTGGCTTGCTTGGATAAACCGCGGGTATGGTATTCGATCAGGATCTCCTGGGACAGCCACAACTTCGCCAAAGGGCTGCATTACTCCAGGTTTATAACTACTACCGAATTCTTATTTCTTTTGGCTTTTTGTTTCTATTTCTTAAAGAGTCGTTTGGCGAATTCGTTGGCGCCGTTAACCCAGCATTGTTTCGTCAAACTATTCTGGTTTACCTCATTGTCAATATCCTCATCGGGATAATGTCGTTATTAGCCCCACTGGATGCGTTCGCAAAACCTACTCTTCTATTTACCATACTACTGTTCGACATATTTGCCTTTACTCTCATGATGTCAGCTAGCGGCGGTGTTAGCTCAGGACTAGGCACTTTTCTGATTTTCACCTGCGCTTTCGGCGGCTCTCTGATCTACGGACGCAGCTCTACTGTCTTACCGGCTATTGCATTTATATTGACGATCTATGTCGAATTTTACTTGTTATTTCTCGAGAAGACGGACCTGCAGAATTTTTTTCACGCGGGCATTTTGGGCATAGCCTATTTTGGCGCAAATCTGTTCTTCCAAAGAGCTTCACAACAGCTTCGCAAAAGAGATCAGGAAGTTTTCAAGCTGGAACAGATCAACCAGTTGGTCGTTGACAGGATGCGTATTGGAGTTATTGTCGTTTCCAGTAACGGTAAGATTAAACTCATCAATAACGCAAGTAAAAAACTACTTGTCATCCCTGCTAAACCCGGTAGTTCAGGCGAACGTCTTCCTGACAGGCTATTAGTCGAATTGGCAGAGTGGTCAGCGAACCAAACTAACGATCCCGTTATATTCCATACTCAGGACTCATCATCTGAGTTGATCGCCACTTTCTCAGTCATTGATGAAACAAACAAGGATCCTGACACACTCATCTTTATCGAAGACAGCACGGGCGTCCAGCGACAAGCACAACAACTCAAGCTAGTTGCCTTGGGGAGGCTTTCTGCGAGTATATCTCACGAAATCAGAAACCCACTCGGGGCGATCAGTCATGCAGCACAACTTCTCGGCGAATCAACGAAGTTAGACAAAGGTGACATTCGACTCAGTGAAATCATTCAAGACCATTGTGTTCGAATGAACGACGTTATTGAAAACGTTTTGCAAATGTCCCGCCGACATTCGGCAGAAATAAAAGAATTAGTCGTAGCCAACTGGTTAGGTGGCTTCATCGAAGATTTTTCCGTGGGAAGAGCAGGCAAACCCAATATACAAATAGACATGCAAGCAGAGGGGATCAAAATCAATGTAGACCCTCTTCACTTATCACAAGTGCTTGGAAATCTCTGTCAAAACGGTCTTCGATACAGTGAAAAAAAGACTGGTGAAGACAAACTACTGATAGAGTGTGGCATCGATCCTTTGACTGAAAAACCTTATGTCTCTGTCATTGATTATGGCGAGGGCGTAGCCGCCGAACTGGTACCCAACCTGTTTGAACCTTTCTTCACCACAGAAACATCCGGCGTTGGTCTTGGATTGTATTTGTCGAAAGAACTTTGCGAGGCCAACGAATCCCGACTGACCTATTCTCAAACTACCCACGGCGGCAGCTGCTTTAAGGTCACATTCCTCAAGAACCATGAAAAAAACTCGAACACAAGCTGGTAAACACGAACACAAGATGACTCAAAAAAATGCACTAATCATTGACGACGAGCCGGACATCAGAGAGTTGCTTGAAATCACTCTCGGTCGAATGAGTATCAATACCGAAAGCGCCGAAAATATTAAATCGGCAAAAGAGTTCTTAGGCCGTCACTCATTTGATTTTTGCCTTACTGATATGAAATTGCCTGATGGAAGTGGCATCGAACTTGTCCAACACATACAAAGCAACTATCCACACATTCCCGTCGCGATGATCACAGCCCACGGGAATATGGAATTTGCGGTAGAAGCATTAAAAGCTGGTGCGTTCGACTTTGTTTCAAAGCCGGTAAACCTTGAGCTACTTAGAAAACTGGTTGATACAGCACTTAACCTAGAACCACTAAGCGCAGAAAAGCCAGAGATTGCAGATAGTGCATTGCTTGGTACTTCAGCTGTGATGGACCAGCTGAGAAAGCAAATAGCAAAATTGGCTCGCAGTCAGGCACCTATTTATATCAGTGGCGAGTCGGGAAGCGGTAAAGAACTGGTCGCGAGATTAATTCATGAACAAGGACCACGCGCCGATACCCCGTTTATTCCAGTCAACTGTGGCGCTATCCCTAGCGAGCTAATGGAAAGCGAATTTTTTGGCCATACAAAGGGAAGCTTCACCGGTGCGGTTATTGACAAGGAAGGTTTGTTTCAGGCTGCCAACGGGGGCACGCTGTTCCTAGATGAGGTGGCAGACTTGCCACTGGCAATGCAAGTCAAGTTGCTGAGGGGCATACAGGAAAAAGCTGTGAGACCAGTGGGGTCGCAACAAGAGGTGCCCGTAGATGTTCGAATACTCAGCGCCACCCACAAGGAACTGGCTAAAGAGGTCGAGCGAAATACTTTCCGACAGGACCTCTACTATCGCATCAACGTCATTGAACTGGAAGTACCCAATCTGCGTGACCGCCGGGAGGATATTCCAGAGCTTGCACAATATCTACTAACAAAAATTGGCAATGAGTATCAAATGAAACCTCCCGGTTTGAGTATGGAAGCGTTGGACACACTTCAGCGCTATGACTTTCCAGGCAATGTCCGAGAGCTTGAGAACACCCTTGAGCGTGCATTCACATTATGTGAAAAAGATATCATTGAACCCAAAGATCTTGGAATAAATCACAATGCTCGCAACATCGCGGCGCCCTCCCTGGCAAAGTCAGATGTCATCAAGGCGGCCCAAGCCTCGTCCACAGCCTTTGAGGAAAAGGCCGCACATGATAACGAGGCGCAGGCAACAGAATCAGCGCCTGCAATACCCGGTTCGGCACTTCCTGAGGATGAAGACTCCCTCGAGTCCTACCTCGAAAGCATTGAGAAGAATGTCATTGTTGACGCGCTAGAGACCACACGCTGGAACAAAACGGCGGCAGCTAAAAAATTGGGGATCACATTTCGCGCGCTGCGTTACAGACTCAAGAAGCTCGGACTAGAATAGTTTCAGCTTTATCCTACGCAAGTTTCAGCCAACTCCTCATGAGACCCTGACATGCAAACACCATAATCTCAACATAAAAAGCGTCGAACCGATCGGGGCTTCTTGCTTGATTGAGAGTGGAGAATGATCAAAAGTACTCAACATTTTGCGCTTAATGCATTTACCGGCTACTCACTGATCGAAATCATCATCGTGATGGCGATTGCCAGCATCATGATGAACTTAGCCGTTCCTTCTGTAACAAAAATCTATCATCGAAGTCAGGCGACCGTCATGATCAACTGGCTAGTTGGCACTATACACTTCACTAGACACGCAGCGGTAAACTACGGCATAACAGCCACGCTTTGCCCCTCCGTTAACGCGAGCATTGGGTGCGGCGGTGAATGGCACAATGGCGTTATCGTATTTCTTGATCACAATCGAGACGCAAAAATTAATGGCAGAGATAAAATCTTAAGCCGCTTTACCCCCTCTGTTAAAAACGGCACATTGAAATGGCGGTCATTCAAAAACAAAAAGTTTCTGCAGCTGACAGAATTCGGATACACCAACTATCAGAATGGTAATTTTGTCTATTGCACCGATTCTCGAGATGCCAAACTCGCTAGGCAACTGGTCATCAATGTACAGGGCAGAGTCAGGCTGGTGCATAAAAGAAACAAAGAAGGCGTTAACGTCGACAGGCGAAACAAGCCCCTTAAATGCTAAATGCACGCACATTGTAGCGAACAGGAAGGGCGTGAAGGCACATTGGACCGGACGACGCCCACTTCACGACTATAAGCTAGTGATTCAGACTTGGGTCAACAGGAATTTGTTCCAGGTTGAGCGCTATCCTGTGCAACTCACCCGAGTCTTCCCGGGCAGCAACCGATTCCTCAACATTTCCGACAATCTCCATAAAGTCGACGCCGCTTCATCCTTGCTCTTAGCTAGCAATGACAACGACAGCCCAAAGAAAAGGATAATACAAATGTGTAGTTTAATATTTGAATGCTCGGACGCTCCGCTTCCCGTTAGTTAACAGAGTCTCTTTGTTTCCATGACAGGCGACCTGTGTTTCTGCCTCGACTGGTATTCGTGGAAGTCGCATCCAATGTTTTGTCACTCAACTGGGTGATACGTTTATCTTCGATAAACGACGAGTCGGTCGGAACAGCATCTTCGAACCGAGTGCCGGCAACAACCTTATCGTTCACCTTGTCACTATCATCAAACGCGCCATCGTTATTCAGGTCAAAAACACCTCGCTCTCCAAGACAAACCGTACCGCCAGTCCCGGGACAGAAAGAAAGCGCAAAACCGCCGGCCACATCAACACAGCTGTTAGGACTTCTCGGGACGATGCTATTGACGAAAGCCAAGCCGCCTCGTAACTGGATATTTCGCACTGCTCTTTCGCCTGGAAATTCGGCCGACGCAGTGAGTGGCAGGCCCACGCCAGGCACGTCAAGGTGGTTATACCAACCCTTTTTGCCGCCTGAGGTAGAGTAATCAACTTCTTCATTGCTAAGACTTCTGACATTACCAAAGGTCGCGTTATATTCGTTTGTGTAACGTTGCTGTACCAGATCGTCTACGTCGATGAGCTCCGGGCTTAACCTATCCCAAATTCCGTATAGTGACTGGATGTCATCTGCTGTTCCATCTGGAACCGAAATGTAACTGCCGGTTGCAAAAATTACGATAAATCCATCGGCTTCTGTTGGATGCTGAGTGACGATGGGTTGGGTTGTAATGGGCTGGGGCGTTACATTTCCAAGCCCATCGTCATAAGCTGCCTCAAAAATTTTGGTGAATGACCAATTCGACCAAGCACTATCACTCAAATCAAACCTGAAGAGGTTTCCAAATGTGTCCCCGGCGTAGGCATAGTCGATGGTACCGTTACTATCGACATCAATACCCCGAGGCGTGCCGAGACCGTTGGGGAGCCCATCCTGAACGCCAAACCCGGTATTGATTTTGATAAAGTCGGTATCGGTAGGAAGGCAACCTGAGGGCAAAGCCGTTCCGTCTTTTACTACATTGTGGATTTTTGATGGATGACACCAATTTCCGTCGGCCCCACGCTCAATAAAGAGCACAAAGAGTTTCGCAATACCTGCTGTGCTGTTATAGCCATTGCCAAAGACCGCAATCCATTCGTTTTCGCCATCGGTCACAACATTACTCATCGCAAGCGTGGGGACACTAAATGTGTTACCCAAATCGCGGACTGTTTGTGGCGTATCTTGGAGGTCAGTCCTCAAGCCACCAGCGGTCAGCAGGGGTGGCTGAGACATACCCGCATCGGCTATTGTCTGATCAGGTTCAATCGTCAAATTGGTTGGATACGAATCATCTGCCTCGGTAAACTCCCACAAAACCACGTCAGTAGCATCCGATTCATTTAGCTTCTCCGGGTCCGTAACATCAAGGGCAAAATAGGCTTTAGCGCCAGCACCCTGACCTCCGACCAACACCGTCGCCCACTCTCTTGCGCTTGACCCATCAAGTCGGATAAAGACATCATTAATGGCTGGGGTCAGATCTAAAAAAAATCTATGGCTATATTCGTAATCCAATAGATCAGTGATCTTTCTGCTTAGCGCACCCAACATCAGATTATTGGGAAGAAAACCGAACATCTCATTGCCATTGGAAGCATCGAAGCCATGCAACATACCGTCGTTTGCTTCAACATAAATCATGTCTCTGCGGTTTGCATTATCCGAGTCAGCGGCAAATGTTGCATACGAGTCAGCATCTTGGGGGTACGGCTCACCATTTCGGCCCAATCGGTTTGGCCCCCCAACAAACACTGGGGTTGAGTGCACAATATCACCGAGCCTTCCTTCCACTGTCGGCCGCTCTCTGAAGTTTCCGACGGGCCTTTCGAAGCTGGAATCACCCCGAAGGTAATTCACTCGCCGTATTACTTCTGTGTTTTTTTTGGCTGCTGAGGCGCTTACACTATCAATGAACACAGCTCTTTGTTTCGCCGTTAAACCGAGAGGATATGCGTCAGGACGGAAAGGAATACCAACACCAAGATCTGCATCATAAGTAAAGATTTCACGATCGTTTGGGTCAACACTATCCATCTGCACTGCTGACTCCCAGACTGGTTCTTCAACGAGCCCCTCGTCCGTTAGTGATTGGGCTATCAGATTTCCAGTATTGATCTTTGTGTTATAAACAGCCCGAAACATCAGTGTATCTTCCTGAATTTCTTGGGCGTTAAAGCTTACCGCGGATGCTGCACCACTGCCCTGAGAAAACTCTTCGAACGCCGATATCAATGCACCGGAAAGCTCCTTCGCACTCGCCTCATCATGGTATTCACCACGACAGTTATACGCAGGATGACGTAGATCATCGATTTTCTTCGCACTTGAGCTACTTGGATCGCCCCGGGCAAAACCAGCAGAGAAGTTAGCGGGGGCAGCAACCGTCACATCATAGACGAGCAGCAAAAAAACGATCAATATCGTTTGCGCAATCAAGGATCTAAAAGTTACCCTGGTGATCATTATACTACCCAACTCAAAAGCGCTTACCATAAGTGCTTTGAATCATTACGTGTGCTGTTGAGGTGCTACCGGTTCCAAAAACGGTAATTCGAAATATCTGGGTTCGGCCTGAGCCAGAATCCCGACCGATATTGTCAAGGTTCAGCGAGTCGTGATCGGACACCACTGTTTTCAAGTGCTCAATAATATATTTAGATGGCTCCGCTACGCCGTCGATGACTGTCGGCGCTTCTATATAGCCATTACCGCTCATCCAGTCTCGGTTGCTCCAATTGGCTGCTCCGTCATAATCACCTTCGAGATAATACCCTGCATCATTCGCACCGGGGCCCGTAAACATTACGAGGGAATTGAAGGTTTCGATTAAGGCTTCCGCATCTTTGAGGGCCGACTCTGCCGCCTGGAACGCTAGATTAGTATCACGAGCATTTCGCGCCATGCGTTCCTGCACGCTGGTGGTTTGCACCGATGACAAACCAAGCACCGTAAGGATTAGCAACATCACTAGGCTAATAAACAAGGCGACACCCGATTGGCGTTTTTGCTTGCCTACGTAACTTCGCTTCAAGTTTGCTGTCTGCAACCTACTATCGCTCATATTGATTTAACTGTGATTTCTCAATTGCATAGTCTGCGTGAAAGTCCTGCGTAACAACCCGTCGGTCGCCTCGCTATCATTACAATGTTGAACGGTGCACCCGTGGGTTGGCACAGAGCTACCCCCCACATCATCAATACTGTTAACCACAATCGTCACCCTGACGGTGATGACTGCTGACCAATCAGAGACAAAATGGGCAGCGACATATTGATTAGGCACGCCGTCTTCATCCGTATCCTCACCGTAAAGCAGCTGAAGGTCCTCTACCCCTTCAATCAATTCAACCGGCGCTTCCAGGCTGGTCTTTTTCCACAGAGACAATGGGTGTTGTCCACGACTATTAAGCCCTACACCCGGTTGAATATAGTAAGTGTTTGAATCAATCGCTGAAATAGCCGCATCGACCTGAAAGACACGACCCCTGTTCAATTGGGGAGAGTTATTCGCCGTTGCATCGGTATCGACAGTTCGATGACCAATCGCTAAATCTTGCACAGCAGCAGAGGCAGCCCCAGCCAAGTTTGGCGTCATGCTTGTCACCCTGAAAATTGTCGCTTGGGCACAATCATGGATCATGACGAGTTGATCTTTACGAAATTCGTTCCAACCAATATTGATATTGATCACCGGATCAATAAGTGGCGTATTCAACGGCGCAGCAATCCTACGCTCCACAGAAGACAAATTTCGGAGCGTGACAATGTCTGTGCCAGAAACTATTTTATCCAGATTAATACCGTTACCGATGCCGTAGTCATCTGCAGCTAGAGAAAATACGTTTGTGTCTGTTCCACTAGCACTTGTATAAGGCAGCACATTCCTGATGGCTGGCGTCCATTCGATCTCACCGGTCGCCTCAAAACCCGTGATGCCGTTTCTAATATCGTACTCGTAAGGCACGCTGGCCATGCTGAGAAGCGTGGTGTGCAAATTATCATTTGACGAAAAGCAACCACGATATCCTGCCTTGCGCACATCCCTGCCAATAAAATCCAGCGCAAATCTTGCTGACTCCTGCATTCTTGACTGACCCTGCAAGAGACGATGAGTTTCCGCGTTTGCAACAAATAGCTGCACAACCCCCATCGTGACAACGGAGCCCAGTGCAAGAGAGATCATCAGCTCTATAAGCGAAAAACCTGCTACACGTTTCATCTTAGTCATTGTCCGTTCGTGTACGCAGCGTGATGGCGGATTTTTTTCCCGCTCGGTCACTCGCCCATTGAACTAGCACCTCGTGCACACCCTTAGACTTGCTTATTGACGCAGCACCACCGGGCAGTGAACCAGCGATGCCAAAAGATGAGCAAATGCCATAGGGAACATTCAAGTCGTCATTTGAATTAACTCTGCATTTCCATTGAGCGATATCATATTCAGCCATTGCAGAGCGGTCACAGGCGTTGGTCACGCAGTTAGTCGCATTCGGTGGCGCATCATCAAGCGCAACAGGCGCATAATCGGTCAGCGGATTAGCGCGCATCCGATCAAGAATATCGTTACCTATCTGTAAAGCTTCAGCACGGAGCAACGCGTTACGGTTTTGTTGCAAGCTGACGACCTGAAGACCGGCAACACCCAAAATACCTACGCCAGCGATCAAAACAGCGACGAGCACCTCAACAAGAGAAAAGCCAAGCTGCCGGCTGTGTTTTACATTGACGATAAGTTTCTTGGAGGCCGTTGGGTTCATGGGCATGACGGTCTTCTGGATGAATCAGCGTCATCGGGACGGTGTGACTTAGAGCGCCCCACCAGGTTGATATGTGCCCTTCGGCCATCCTGTCCCAAGTGGCTGAGATCGACGCTGATCGGAGTTGAGCTATTCATCAGTTCTATGAGCGTAAATCCGCTCATCCATTGGGTACGACAATCTGGCCGGTAGGGCTTTTTCATTAGCGTATCCTTCACTGTTGACCTTTCATCATAAGTTAAGGCTCACCCTAAGAGGGGGCGGCGAGATAAACCGGAGCCAATATAGGACAAGCGGTCGATAAATCCCTGGTTTAGCACTGAAGTCACCCGCCTATCGACACTTGCTAAGACACACTGAAAATGGCGTTTCGAAGCGAATTAGATAGTGCTCAACCTATCAGCATTGAATTTTTGCTTCACAGCTCGGTTAGCGCTCCGACCGCATTTATCTGAATGGCAGATCCGCAGGATTCTCCCGTTGCGGGCGCAGCTTGAATGGCGAAGTCCTGTGCTGATACTGATGCTAGCGTGATATCGAACTTTTTCGCCCCTTCTGCCGGAGACCTGTTCTTGCAGGTGCTTGCCGTCGTAGCGTCGATAACCGCGCCGAGATAGCTAAAAGCGTTACTGTAGTAACTGTCCATTTGCAGCGCGCACACGCGCAAATCCGCTACGGCCTGCGCTTTATAGGTATCACAGGTGTAACTCTGATAACTGGGATAAGCTATGGACCCCAAAATACCAATGATAGCAACAACCACCATCAACTCGACTAATGTGTAACCTTTGGCAAACAAAACTTTATTCTCCGTGCGCTAAACCATAAAACCACGTCGACTTAGTCTACAAGAAAAACCGACAACAGGTTAGCGAACTGGCCTTTAGTCATCCCAAGTCAACGCCGTCGGGGCAAAGCTAGCGCAATGCCTTTGGTAGAGAAAACTCGACGAGTTCTTCCCTCGTTACCAACTGTTCTACTTCGACGGTTACCCGCTCTTTTATAAACTGAACAACTTCCTGAACAAGATGCTCCGGCGCACTGGCACCAGATGTTACGCCTATGCTCTTGGCCCCAACCAGCCATTTAGGCTCTATATCTTCTGCGGTATCGATAAGATAGGCGGCCACACCCAATCGCTCTGCCAACTCTCTCAATCGGTTTGAATTAGAACTATTGGCTGAACCTACGACCAAAATTCGATCACATTCACCAGCCAGCTGCTTGACAGCATCCTGCCTGTTCTGGGTGGCATAGCAGATGTCATCCTTCCTTGGTCCTTGGATTTTGGGAAACTTACGCCGCAATTGATCGATCACCCTGGCGGTGTCGTCAACGGATAAAGTCGTCTGGGTCACATAAGCGACGTTCTCCGGATCTTTCAACTCAAGAACGTCCACGTCACTCTCATCTTCAACGAGGTAAATCAGGTCCGGGTCTTCGTATTGACCCATCGTCCCTTCAACTTCTGGATGTCCTGCATGGCCAATAAGAATGGCTTCCTGATTCCTTTTAGAAAAGACGGAGATTTCATTATGCACCTTGGTAACCAGTGGACAGGTTGCATCAAACACCGACACTTTCCTCGCTTCAGCTTCCTTTCTGACCTGCTGCGACACACCATGGGCACTGAAAATCACCGTCGCACCTTCAGGCACTTCAGCAATCTCATCGACAAAAATAGCGCCTTTACTTATTAGTTCTTCAACCACCGTTCGATTGTGCACCACCTCGTGTCGGACATATATCGGTGCGCCAAAACGTTCAATGGCTCGATTGACAATCTCAATCGCTCTATCAACGCCAGCGCAGAACCCCCTAGGTTGCGCGAGTTTAACTTTAACAACCATCAACTTTTCACTCGAAGGATCTCGTTGGACACTTGCTCTACTGAAATAATTTCGACATCAAAAACAATATCGTTTCCGGCAAGTGGGTGATTGAAATCAACTTCGATACTTTCTCCTTGGATTTTGGTAATCACGCCCGGCAACTCAGCATCCTGAGGGTCAGAAAAAGACATCATTAATCCAACAGCAAGTTCCATATTTGCCTGAAATTGACCTCGGCGCAGCCGCTGCACATTCTCTTCGTTATGCAGACCGAAGGCGCTTTCTGCCGGAATCAACAGCTTGCCCTTATCTCCTGACTTCATGCCAAACATTGCATTTTCGAAGCCTGGCAGTAGCTTGCCATCACCTACCGAAAACTCGGCAGGCTTTTGCTCTGTCGAATCAATCTGTTCACCGGACTCCAGTTCTATTGAAAAAAGCAGGGTCACCCGTGTACCCGGCCCCACAGGTGTATTGTTAGTCATTTACTTTCTCCAGCTTAGGTTTAAGGAACATATCTAGGATCAGGCATCCGGCGCCCACTGATATGGCCGCGTCCGCAACATTAAATGCCGGAAAATAATGTTCATCCCAATGGACCAGCAAAAAATCAACAACAAAACCGGCTGCGACACGATCTATCAAATTACCCACAGCGCCTCCCAAAATGAGACACAGCGCAAACGCTAGAAGCTTCTCGGTTGATCTAATTCGAAACAACCAAACGCCAATGATCGCGCTAACAACGGTGGAGACAGTGACTAAAAACCATCGCTGCCAACCCCCGGCGTCGTCAAGAAAACTAAAAGCTGCACCAGAGTTATGGAGCAAAATCAGTTTGAAAACAGGCAATATCTCGATGGTCTCGCAGAGGCCTGGACGACACAAGTCCAATAGCTCACTCATATATCGCTTGGACCATTGATCCAGAACGACGATGATCAGTGCCACAAAATAAAAAATCACTCAATTAATCCTTCTCTTACTGTCACAAGGCGCTGCGCTTGTTGCGTTCAACAAAAAACAACTTTGCCTGGGTTACATCTGCGGCAATAGCCTGTTTCAGTTCTTCCAAGCCATCAAATTTTTTCTCATTGCGCAACTTGGAACAAAAAACAACTTTTACGCAACTACCGTAGAGATCACCGTCAAAATCAAACAAAAAGACTTCGAGAATCGGTTTTAGACTTTCTTCTTCAAGCGTTGGCCTAACACCAACATTCGCAACGCCCTGATAAACCTTTTCACCTGCACCCTCATCTATCGAGACATCTACCGCAAACACGCCATCGATAGGCGCTCTGTATCGATGTAGCTGGACATTGGCTGTTGGTGCATCAAGTGTTCGCCCCAACTGACGGCCGTAAACCACCTTACCTTTAATTGAGTAGGGATAACCGAGCAATTCCTTTGCCTGCTTCAAATCCCCCAGTGCAAGACACTGCCTTATGCGACTGCTACTCACCCGGGTTTCGCCAAAGGTTAACGTACGTAAATTGGTCACCTCAAAACCAAATTCCTTGCCTGCTTCAACCAGCAGCGAGAAGTTGCCCGACCTGTCTGCACCAAATTTTGCATCGTCGCCCACAAACAAGGCTTTCGTATTCAGCTTTTCAACAAGCAGCCGAATGAATTCGGTGGCAGTCATAGACCGGGTTTCTTCGTTGAACCGCAAACAGAGCACCCTGTCGACCCCTTGAGCAGAGAGTAATTCAATTTTTTCCCTGAATCGAGTCAGGCGGGCTGGCGCGTTGAACTCATCGAAATATTCCAAGGGTTGCGGTTCGAAACACACAAGCACTGATGGCAGGCCAAGCTCCTTCGACTTCGCCCTGACGTTGGCGAGTACGGCCTGATGGCCCTTGTGAACTCCATCAAAGTTTCCCAGCGTCACAACGCAACCCTTTGGCTGCGGACTTAGGTTTACCATTCCCCTAGTAATTTCCACGCTTAACTCACTCTTCAAACAAAGTTTCAGGCCCAATCACCCTGTGACACTTTTTATTTCAGCATTTGTCGAAATCTAAAACCCGTGAGTAAAAGCGAAATACAATAGACACCAACACCGATCCCACTCACCAGAAGCATCAATCCTACTCGATGCCAAAAACCCAGTTCAAACCATACACTCAATGATGGTACAAAAAAGACCAGCATCATACACAAAATTGTATTTGCGAATACCACTTGCAAGAAAAATCTAAACCAACCATCGTCGATCAACAAAACACCTGATTTTTTTAACCCGTACCAGAGCAATCCAGCATTGATAAACGCTGACAAGGAAGTGGCCAACGCAAGACCCGCATGCTTCAAATACCAGACAAGTATTAAATTCAGCACCATATTTGAGGTTAAGGCAATGATGCCATATTTTACCGGCGTACTGGTGTCTTGCCGGGAAAAGTAACCGGGCGCCATCACCTTCACGATCATATGCCCGAGCAGACCGACACCATAAGCCTTAAGACTCAGGGCTGCCATTTCGACGTCTCTCTCCGTCATTTCACCCATGAAAAACAGCGTTGTGATTAGTTCTTCTGACAAGATAATCAGCGCGAGTGACGATGGAACCCCGATCGCTAGCACCATCCGCAAGGCCCAGTTCAGCGTGTTGGAAAACTCAACCGCGGAACCCGTTGCATGCTCACGAGATAAACCAGGCAAGATAACAGTTGCGATAGTGATGCCGAACAATGCGAGCGGAAGCTCCAATAACCGATCCGAGTAGTAAAGCCAGGACAGGCTTCCGGTTTCCAAAAACGAAGCCAGCACGGTATCCAGCAACAGGTTAATCTGACCTACTGAGACACCAAACATAGCCGGCACCATCAGGGTCATTATCCGCTTGACCCCTTCGTCTTTAAACCCTAGCTGCGGGCGCGGAAACAACCCCTCTTTAGCAATGAAGGGTAGTAAAAAACACAACTGCGCGATACCGGCCAACAGGACAGCCCAAGCCAGCGACATTACAGGCACTTCGAGCAACGGTCGCAGAAAAATAGCACTGCCGATCAGACAGACATTGAGCAACACCGGGGTAAATGCTGGCGGTCCAAACTTGCCTGCGCTATTCAGGACAGCACCAACAAAAGCTGTCATGGAGATAAAGAAAAGGTATGGAAATGTAAGCCTTAACATCTCCGTGGCAAGTGCAATCTTCTCAAACTCACCGTTGTAGACAAAACCCGCGGCAAAAACACTCACAATAACCGAGGCACCGAGCACACCGAGAATCGTAATAAATAGCAGAGTGGTGCCGAGCGTCCCACTGACCTTGTTCACTAGGTCTCCAACATCTTTTGAGCTCTTCAGCTCTCGATATTCAGTGAGCACAGGCACAAATGCTTGTGAGAATGCGCCTTCGGCGAAAAGACGCCGAAAGAAATTCGGGATTTTGAAGGCTAAAAAGAAAACGTCGGCCCCGGCTCCGGCACCAAAAAAGTTCGCAATCACCATATCCCGAACCAAGCCCAGTATCCTCGACAGCATTGTGAGTAACGAGACCAAACCACTTGATCTCAGCAACCCAACTCGACGGGGTTCTTCAGTATCCTGATTCGACATCTTTTCCTGTTGAATTCCTTTGTTGTTACCTGAGCCAGTTTCTATACGTCCGGCGAGGGGCGGCCAGCTCTGGTACGCCCATCATACGCGGAAATCACATGCTAGACGCCACCTTTTGATTGACTTTAAAGGTATTAGTGGGCATAGTGCCGCGTCTAATTTTCGAGACCCTGCAGTCAAACGCCCCGGGCTTTTTCTGCTGCTGATCGAAGGCCTTGCACAAAAAAAGGGCCTACAGACAAATATTCATAAATATTCACCCATAACGGGTAAATGAAAAAGGAACACCGAACGTGGCAAATACACCCCAAGCAAAGAAACGCGCCAGACAATCTGAAGTTCGTCGCAAGCACAACACCAGCCAACGATCTGCAATGCGAACCGCAATTAAAAAGGCTATCGCCGCAGTTGAAGGCGGGGACCACTCCGCTGCCCAAGCGGCTTATCAAGCTGCGGTTCCTGTACTTGACCGGGCTGTTACTCACGGCATCATTCACAAAAACAAAGCAGCAAGACATAAATCTCGTCTAAACAATCACGTTAAAGCACTTGCAGCTTCTTAGAGCATTGATACTAGGATCTGGCAGTCTGCCAGATCTCGTCGGGCGCTAACGCTTGCCATCTCGCTCTTCCTCTCGCTCTTACCCTCGACAACGCACTGCCGTTGCGTTTTCCGTCAGGCAAGCATCACCAAGTTATCGCGGTGAATGAGCTCATCATCACCAATATATCCAAGTATTGCCTCGATCTCTGAGCTTGGCTGACCGCGCAGAACTTCTGCTTCCTCAGAACTATAATTAATCAATCCCCTGCCGAGCTCGATACCAGACTGATCCACGCAGGAAACTACATCTCCACGGGTGAACTTACCACTCACCGCTTCGACCCCCACCGCGAGAACGCTGCGTCCGTGCTCCCTGATGACGCGCGCGGCACCGGGATCAAGATGCAAGACACCTAGCGCGGGCAACGCCGCCAACCATTGTTTACGGGCAACGAGCAAGTCACTCTCAGATTTAATTAAAGTGCCTGTTA
>TARA_B110000037_G_scaffold181953_1_pt1 | contig 21474 bp, 17 predicted proteins | sample TARA_B110000037 | Tara Oceans TARA_B110000037 (sample SAMEA4397196) | marine metagenome | biome: Polar Biome; feature: [MIX] marine epipelagic wind mixed layer (ENVO:01000061); material: water (ENVO:00002006), including particulate matter (ENVO:01000060) such as... | depth 10-100 m
AAATCGCAAATCGCAAATCGTAAATCAACGAACGATTGCTAATGCTCCCGGATAGGTGTCGAAACCCGAATCTTGTCATGCCGATCTGACGGAGCGTCGTAATAGGGCTAATCTCCTCATGGGAACTCGCCCCGAGACGGGGCGAGCACGGCCTGCTGCGAGACGCGGCAGTTACTATCATACTAGCCTCGCTGCGAGCAGTGTTGGTGGATCCGTCAAAGAGGAGTATGTTGGTGACGGCGATCGCACCTTCGACTGTTGCCATGCTGAGCCTCGGGCTTGCGACCAGTCGGTTGATGAAGCTGAAACCAGCTGACGCCACCACGGTATTGACCGAATCGGGCGTCCAGAACGGCACTCTCGGGATTGCCGTCGGTTCACTCATCGCCCTGAGCAACCGATACCTTGCCTCCCACTACCGTCCCGTCTGCGGTCTATAGCATCATCATGTACTTCATCACGGTTCCGTTTGTGGTCTGGCGTCGAAGGATTCAGAATTAGCCCCTTGGATTCAAACCGGAAGGAAGAGTCGTGCGGCGGATGGAATGAAAGAAGCTGAGCGGTTGACGGTTGTTGGGGGATGAGGGGCGAGCGAAGATTGCCCTACCTGCCGGAGTTTTCCATGGCGATCGCCAAAATTGGAAGGGAGATGCTGGATCGTCCTCGCGGACAGCATCGGAAATTCTCGGCCAAATGCGGAGGGAATACACACTGAAATGAACAAAAAGGCGATTCGTAGAATCGCAATTCCCTCAAAGTCCTAACCCTTAGAGGATTGGAAAGAAAGTACGAAGACTGGGGCTCGAACCCAGGACCAATTGGTTAAAAGCCAACTGCTCTACCAACTGAGCTATCTTCGCGTTGGATGGTTGCCTCCTTTCGGCGGCGGGGCGGCAAAGTAGGGGAGGGTGGTGGAACTTGGCAAGCTCATTTTCGAAAAAATCTGAAGGAATGCCAGTTCCTGAAATTCGTCAGATTCTTATTCGGTCGATTGATGTGATAGAACGTGATCCCAGCAGCATTTGCAGCACCTCCGTCGGCTTTTGGTGAATCTCCTGCTAGGCAACAGTCGGGTGGGTTTGCTCCCGAGAGTTCTAACATTTTGAATAGTATCGAAGGACTGGGCTTGCGAGCGCCACATCTGCGGAAGTGAAAGCGTCTCGGCGGTGTCCAGAGCGATCCAAAGGTTCCGCTTAATGGTCAGTAGGAAACTCTTTCGAGATACAGGCCGTCGGCGGGAGCGCAGAGTGGTGCTTTTCCGAAAGGGAGTCCCTCTGGCTGATCCAGATGTTGTGAGAAATCATCCAGGCGCAGTCGCCCTTGAGCTACTTTGATCGTAGAGCCGGTAAGCATGCGGACCATTTTGTAGAGGAAGCCATCGCCGCGGAAACGGATGCGGTATCCGTCGGCGAGGGTTTCGAGATCGGCGGAGAAGATGGTGCGTATGTAGTTGGTGTCGTCCTGCTCATTGCCACGGTAGGCGGCGAAGGCATGGAAATCGTGTTTTCCGACCAAGAGATCGAGCGCTTGCTGTAGCGCGTCGGCATCCAGCAAACGTGGGAGGTGCCATGCAAGTCCGGCTTTTAGCGGGGGAAGAACCGGATCGGTGCAAATGTAGTAGTAATACGTTTTCCCGTTGGCGGAAAATCGGCTGTGGAAATCAGCGGGCACTTCCTCGCATTCCATCACCCTGATCGTAGCGGGCAGCTTGGTATTCAGAGCCGGAACCCAGTTGTAGGGATTCATCGTTGAATCCGCCGGAGCATCGAAGTGGGCGATCTGCCCCAGAGCGTGTACTCCGGTATCCGTCCGTCCCGAACCTTGGATTTTTAACGGTTGTTTGGCGACTGCTTCTAGAGCTTCGTTGAGGAAATCTTGGACGGTGTTTCCTCCGGCCTGGGATTGCCAGCCAAGGAACGGGCGACCGTCGTATGCGATGGTGAGTTTGAGCCTCATGAAATTTCCTCCATCCAGAGGTTGAGGATTTCAACTGCGGCGGCTTGGTCGATGATTCCTTTTTGTTTGTGTGCCTTTTTACCTGCCTCTCGGAGTTTTTCTGACGCAGTCATGGTAGTGTAACTTTCATCCACGAAGATCATGGGTAGTGCCGGGAGTGCGTTTGAAAGTCCCTTCGCGAATTTTCTAACCTTCGCTGCGGAAGTGCCCTCGGAGCCGTCTAGGCGCAACGGCAATCCCACCACTAGAGTTTTGATTTTCCGCATCGCGGCGATCGCTGAAATTCGATTGTTGAACTGTCCGCCATCCACGGGAACCGTTTCCACAGGGTGCGCCATGATTCCGAAATCATCGGTGGCCGCGATACCGATGCGCGCGTCTCCGTAGTCAATACCAAGGGCGGGGTGGGGAGATGTGGTGTGGTCGGTGGTCACGGTTCGGCAAGTGTGAGATTGGGCAGCATAAATTGGTCGGCGGCATCCGCTGTCCGGATACCTGTTTCGCCATCGGTGAAAGTCTTGGCAAATATTGAAGTGGGGCGAAACAGAATGATTGCTGAGAGGAGGATTCGTTTCATCGGAATCAATCTGGCAGCTCCGCACCGCAATTCCAGCATGATGCGAAGTTCCCGGGGTTTTTCTCCGAGCAAGCTAAGCAGATGATCTCCGCTGCCGTATCGGAAACGTCGGATGGCTGGCTCTGGGCGATGAGCTGTTTTGCACGGCCGAGGTCGGAGTGCTTCACGATACACAGGCCGGGATGGAAGATCGGGATCATGCCCTCGGTGCCGGACATGTTTTCGTTCCGCACGAAGGTGCGGATGCCTTCCGCTTCGAGGATTTCCCGGAAATAGGATATTTTACCGGGTGTCGGATCCGTGATGAGTTCGATCATGCTAGCGCCAAAGATAAGGTGAAAGAGATCAAAGGCAATCATTTCACTGAATCCATACAACGATCCGGTAAAAGCGGCTGGTATCGGTGGTGTTGGGGAGAGCGTATTGCACCGATCCGTCACTGCCGTCGATGTTCTCGTATCCGGTGACCGGCAGCCAGTCGTCTAGCTTGGTAGCGTATTCAAGGCGATAACGGTGACCGGGAACTGTCACGAACTCCAGCACACCTCCAGTGGGCGCGATGTTCACGGTAGAAAATTGCAGAACGGAACTCTTTTCCATCGGATTGGTTCCCGCGATGTATTCGGCGGCACTGGGCTGTCCGTCGTTGTCAGGATCTGTTTGATCGTCTCCTGGTGCGACTCCCAGGTTGTTGGCTGCCAGCCACCAGTGGGGTGTTTGGCTAGGAGTCATCCCGGTGTTCTCCACTGTCCAGGAAAACGAATCTGAAGGCTGCCCCGAGCGCATCATGTCCGATGTGTAACGGGCGTTCACCATCAGTTGCTGGGAAGGGGCGGGAAGCTCTGCTGTCGATCTGGATAATGAGGATGACGTTTCATGCTCGATCTTTTGTCCGTCCAAGAACCACTCGTAGGTGATGTCGTTAATGGGGACTGAGTTTATTACGAACGTCTCCGAAGAGGATACCGTAGCAGTAATGGTATTCGCAGGCGAAACGGATTCGGTGAATGGCACGATATCGAAAAAGGATTTCAAATGCTGCTCTCTGCAACGGGGCAGAAAGGCACATTGATCGTGCGCATTCGGCAGTTTTTTGTGGGGCGGTAAAGTCCCAAATTATTATATCTCGCGCCTTCGAATGCGCCCACTACAGAAGTGTAGGCGTTGCTATCGGGTGTGGGTAGCGGCGGTGCCGGCGAGTCGATCCAATTGCCCACTTCGGGGAAGACGGATTGGTATCAACGTTCGGTTCGGAGGGGGGGCTGTCCGTTGTAAATCGTGATCGAGCCCCCATACTCGTCGGCCAGATCGGGAAATGAATGCCCGACCTCGTGGACGGCAACCAATGGTCCCGAAGGGTTTACCGATGTGACTGTGAGCAGTCCTCCCGCGCCGCGGTAAAAGGTGGAGTTCACAACGATGATAATCTGGTTCCACATGCCGGGACCGACAGCGTCATCCGCAGCCTGCGTGGCACGGGTTCCTCCGAATGCGGATGGGCTCAGCAGTTTTGGAATGCCACTCGTGTAAAATCCGGTGTCGAAATACGTGTCTTTGGTTGCATTGCCAATGCCGTTTTCATTATCGGCTCCGCTCTGGTTGCTGGGGACGTCTACTCGGTAAATATTTGTCGCCTTCAACATTTGATCCCACGGACTGGTGTTTTCAAATTCAGCAAGAGTCCTTGCAACGTCGGCCGCATATTTTCCGTTATCGATCTCCGTTTGCAGATAGCCATCGCCCAAAACGACGATCACCAGGTTGCTGCCATCTGATCCCGAGTCACGGATCTTGCTGGTGGGAAAGGGTGGGGGAGTGCAGAAGCGCTGGAGCGTCCGTTGTTGAAGAAAGAAGGTGAAGTCCTTTGCCAACCTGGGGATGCAGCTTGAATCCGTCTACGCCGCGAATGTGGCCATCGGTGAAACACGGATTTGCTCCGCGCCTCCAGGATCCGGGCCTGGAACACGCAGTATAACCAGATTCTCCGGCAGGATGACCCCGGGAACGGTGTTCCCTTCGGAAACAGGAACGCGGGTGCCGAGCGGGATGACCGTTTGCGTGGAGGAGACAACAGATCCGGTCTTATCTAGCCAGTCGATTTGAATCGGAATCTCGAAAACTCCACCGTTTCTGTTTGGTGCGCGAGGAGTTTTCTTGCTCGGCGGCATTGAATTTGCGGAAACAAGATCCAGCCCCACCGCCTTCCGAGTATTTCAGGGAAAGCTGCCAGTATGTACTGCCTGCCAGCGCTTCTAGGGGAACCACAATAGCTAGCCACAACAACGCGCGGAGAACGAAGGTGCGTGCATGTTTCTTTGCTGGGTTTTCCAAAGTGGCTGCTAGTGGTTGTCGGATTGTGGGAACAATTCGGTATCCCTTTGTAAGACGATCATACCAGATGCGGCCTACATTTCAACTCTAGGAGTTCTACCAGTTTCTCATCCATATAGGGGTATTTGTCAGGGATGCCCAAAACGACGATACGTTTTCCCGAGAGAAATCGCCGGAATTTCCGGTTCAACCGTTGTTTGTGAACGTTTTCCATGACGATGATGAGATCCGCCCACTCGATCTGTTCCCCGGACAATGAGACTTCCGCATCCGGTGCGAGGCCTGCGGAATCGACTTCTATTCCCGGACGGTTCCGGAATGTTTCCTCCGCCGTGGGGCTACGGAGCTTGTTGCGAGAGCAGAGAAAAAGGATTCGCTTCATGCGGGACTGGTTTGGAGTGAGTCTTGCATTTTCTTCAAGCGGAACTTTTACTATAGAACATGAAGAGGATGCTGGCCTTTTGTTTCTTGGGGGTTGGGTGCTATTTTGCTGGGGCCGGAGAGAAAATTGTCGAGGCCGCACGGAAGCAGATTGGCGTAACCGTGGGTTATGATCCTGCGTATGTATGTTTCCTTAGAATATCCGGGAGGAGGATAGGCTGGGTGATTTCCCGCTAACAGGGTATTTCCGCTGGAAGGAATGACGCGCTTATTCCGGGATAGGGACTACTTCGCCGGGTGTCTTGTAGGCGCAGGTTTTCATGAGCAGCACGCCTTGCCATTCGCCCGGGATCAGGTGAAATCGTGGCTCTTGGTCCTTGTAGTATTGCGGGAGGTTATGCCTGTCATTGAGCAGCGGTTCATACGATCTCTTGTGCAGTGGCTGTTTCGCCGTTCCCTCCGTGGATGCTTGAAAAGCATTTTTCCAGATATTCAATTTGATTCTTCGATTGAGGCGGAATTGCGCTCGATCTTCGGGAAACGTTTGAAGAAATTGAATCCGAGCTTGTAATTTTCAGGAAACTCGTGCAAAGGTGCTCTTCCCCGCGAAGATTCGCGGCTTTATTTTATGGACACACCTCCTTTTTCCGAGCTCGGGCTGCCCGACGACCTTTTGGCAGCAATCGAAATCCTGGGCTATGAGCGCCCTTCCCCAATTCAGGCAAAGGCCATTCCGCCAGCTTTGGAAGGTAAGGATATCCTTGGGCTTTCTGCAACCGGTTCAGGCAAAACAGCTGCTTTCGCCCTCCCAGCACTCTCGCTGATTGATGTCACAGAAAAATATCCACAGGTGCTCATCCTGTGCCCGACCCGTGAGCTTGCGGTGCAGGTTTGCGAGGAAGTTCACCGCCTTGGGACGAAGAAGCAAGGCCTTCAGGCTACTCCTGTTTACGGCGGTGCCCCCATCGACCGTCAGCTCCGCGCCCTGCGCAACGGTGCTCAGCTCGTAGTCGGTACTCCTGGACGTTTGCTCGACCATCTCCGCAGGGGATCGTTCGATGCCAGCCGTATCAAGATGGCGATTCTCGACGAAGCCGACCGCATGCTCGACATGGGCTTCAAGGAGGAAATGGATGAGGTGCTTGCAGCTCTCCCGAAAGAGCGCCAGATCATGTTCTTCTCCGCGACGATGAACCGCGGAGTTTCCAACTTCATCAAGAAGTTCGGGAATAGCCCGGAAATCATTGAGATCGAACAGAAGGCAAGGACCGTTTCCACCGTGGAGCAGGCTTACTACGAGGTGCGCCAGCGCTCCAAAGTCGAGGTGCTTTCCCGCATCCTGGACATGAACCCGCCACGCCTCGGTATTATCTTTTGTAATACGAAACGTTCCGTGGACGAGTGCACGGAGGATCTCGTGAACCGTGGCTACGCAGCTGACCGCCTCCACGGGGATATCACCCAGCAGATGCGTGAGCGCGTTCTGAAACGCTTCCGCGATGGTGCTGTTGAGCTTTTGGTCGCCACTGACGTCGCCGCACGTGGTCTGGATATCGATGAGATTGATATTGTCTTCAACTACGACCTTCCGACCGATCCCGAGGATTACGTCCACCGTATTGGGCGGACGGGACGCGCAGGACGCTCTGGACGTGCTGTTAGCTTTGTTTTCGGGCGTGAAATTTACCGTCTCCAGGGTGTGGAACGCTACACCCGCCAGGTCATCAAGCGCGAGAAGATCCCCTCCGTCGAGCAGGTCGAAGGACGCCGCGCGGACATCATTTTCGAGAGTCTCAAGGAACGTCTGGAAACGGGCGGCTTCGATATTTACCAGGAAAACATCGACCGTCTCCTCGAGCAGGGTCACACCCCGACCGACATCGCCGGCGCACTGATCACCATGCTCCGCGAATCCAGCGGTAGGGAAGGGGAAGCGATCCAGGAAGACCGCGAGCCGGATGGCGGGAGAAGGGATTTCAATAAAGATCGTCAGCGTCCCGACCGTGGCGACCGTGGCGACCGCCGCGAGCGCGACTACGGAAACAACGACCGTGGCGGCGACCGCACCGAACGCTACCAGCGTGGCGGCGTGCGCGACGCAGGAGCTATCGAAGGTGGGATGAGCCGTCTGTTTATTTCCCTCGGAAAAGGTGCGGGTATTATGCCTAAGGACATCGTAGGGATGATGTATCGTGAGGCCGGACTTCCGGATGGATCCCTTGGTCGTATCACGCTCTTTCCGAAGCATTGCCTCGTAGATGTCCCCGAAGGCCTCGCCGATCAGGCGATCCAGAAGACCCGCAACGCGAAGCTGCGTGGGAAGACTTTCCGCATCGACCACGACCGCGGCCCGAACGAGTGATATGGAGCGGCGTGTCTCCGACCGCAGAATGGGAAGGGATAGATTCACCGCAGAGGCGCGGAGATCGCTGAGCGAGACTTATTTTGTATTTCGTCTGGAGCGGCATGTCTCCGACCGCCAACCGGAGATGGAGGGACAGGAAAGTCAAAACGCATGCTTCAAATAGGAATCGCGAACAAATGTCCCGTTTTGTGCAGGTGCTTAGAGAAACGCCTCTCCGGCGCGGTTCTCTTTTGACAAGCGGGGAGGGAACACTTAGGAACTGCGCCGTGACGGCGAAGCGCCGGATTTCACACAACGATTTATTTACTGAACCATGAACGAACCGATATTCACCGGCTGCATTCCCGCCCTCATGACCCCTTGCAACGAAGCGGGGGAAATTAATTACGACGCTCTTGTCGATACAGCGAAACACCTCATGGCAAAAGGTATGCGGGGCGTTGTCTATTGCGGCTCCATGGGCGATTGGCCGCTGCTTACCGATGCGCAACGCCAGGAAGGCGTCCGTCGTCTCGTTGAGGCAGGCATCCCCACGATCGTGGGAACAGGCGCGCAGAATTCGAAGCTTGCCGCCGAGCACGCGGCGCATGCGAAAGAAGTCGGAGCCGATGGCCTGATGGTGATTCCGCGTGTGCTTTCACGCGGCAGCTCCGCGGCGGCACAGAAGGAACATTTCCGGGGTGTCTTGAAAGCTGGCGGAGATCTTCCGGCTGTGATCTACAACAGCCCCTACTACGGTTTCGAAACCAAGGCCGACCTCTTTTTCGCCCTTCGTGCGGAGTTCTCCAGCCTGATCGGGTTTAAGGAATTCGGCGGTGCGGATTCGCTGAGCTATGCGGCGGAATTTATCACCAGCGGCGATGACGATCTGACCTTGATGGCGGGCGTCGACACCCAGGTCTTCCACGGTTTCGTCAATTGCGGTGCGACCGGTGCGATCACCGGTGTGGGCAACGCATTACCTACTGAAATCCTCCGTTACGTGGAGCTGGCAAGCAAGGCCGCGAAGGGCGACCAGCAGGCACGCAAACATGCACTTGAGCTTTCCGAGGCGCTGACCGTGCTCTCCACTTTCGATGAGGGCGCGGATCTCGTCTTGTATTACAAGGAACTGATGGTTCTTGAAGGCCACGATGCCTATCGCTACCAGATTTACGGATCCGACAAGTTGAGCGCCAGCCAAAAGCAATTCCTGCACACCCAGTGGAAGCTCTTCCGTGATTGGTGGAGCAACTGGGACGGCCGCGAGTAGGTTTCTCCGAACACCGAAGTCTCGATGAGTAAGAATGAACCCGACGCGGTGAGGCGCTTGCGCATCATCGATTCACACACCGTTGGCGAGCCGACCCGTGTGGTGATTTCCGGTGGCCCGGAGGTGCTTGAAAAAGGCGCGGTGGCTGCGCGGGATTTCCTGCGGGATGAGGCAGACTGGATGCGCTGCTGCCTGATCAATGAGCCGCGCGGCTTCGATGCAGTGGTGGGGGCTTTTCTCTGCGATCCGGTCGATGAAGATTGCGTTTCGGCAGTCGTTTTTTTCAATAACGGAGGATACTTGCCCAGCTGTATCCATGCCACAATTGGGGTGATCCGCACACTGGAGCACATGGGGCGCATCGGGATTGGTCGGCATCGTCTGGAGACGTCTGCGGGTGTTGTGACGGCGCAGCTTTCGGCGGACGGAAGCGTGACAGTGGAAAACATGCCTAGCTATCGGACGGGGAAAAATGTCGTCCTCGATGTTCCGGGCTACGGCGAGGTCAGCGGTGACATTGCTTGGGGTGGAAACTGGTTTTTCCTCATCGCGGGGCAGGGGCCGCCTGTCGAGCAATCGGGGATCGCGGACTTGATTGCGTTCTCGATGGCTGTGCGGCGAGTGCTGGATTCCTCGGGTGTCCGCAGCGAGGATGGGGCACTGATCGACCATGTGGAGGTTTTTGGGGAGCCGAGGGAGGGTTTGGATGCAGACAGCCAAAATTTTGTCCTCTGCCCGGGAGGAGCATACGACAGGTCACCATGCGGAACCGGGACGAGTGCGAAGCTCGCTTGCCTCGCGGCGGACGGCGATCTCGCGGAAGGGAAGATTTTCCGACAGGCGGGGATAGTAGGGACGGTGTTCGAGGGGCGCTATCGCCGCATCGATGCGGAAAGGATCACGCCCATCGTCACGGGAAAGGCATGGATCACTGCGGAGAGCGAGATCATCATCGAACCGGATGATCCATTCCGATTCGGGATCGCGACGGAAAACATTTTCAAAAAAAACTGATGACTGCTGGGAACGAAAAAACGGAAAGCGTCGTGGTGGTCGGCGGTGGGGTGATTGGGCTGGCGAGCGCCTACTACCTTGCCAAATCCGGGCGCAAGGTGACCGTGATCGAGCGCGATCCTTCGCTGCTCTCCGGCGGTTCGGCGGGCAATGCCGGGATGGTTGTCCCTAGCCATTTTATCCCACTCGCCGCGCCGGGTGTGATCGGGCAGGGGCTGCGCTGGATGCTGGATCCGAAGGGACCGTTTTTCCTCCGGCCGCGCATCGACATCGATCTCGCCCGCTGGATCTGGATTTTCTTCCGTCATGCAAATGCGAAGCATGTAGCAGCTAGCGAAAAGCTCCTGTGCGATCTCAGTCTGCAGAGCCACCGGCTGCACCAAGAGCTTTCCAAGGGCGAGGGTTACACGCTGACCGAGCGTGGCCTGCTAATGCTTTGCCAGAGCGAGAAGGGCTTGGAGGAGGAGACCGAAGTTGTCGAGGCGGCGCACAGGCTTGGGCTGGAGGCAGAGCTGTTCGATAAGGAGCGCTTGCGTGAGTTCGAGCCGGATGCGGAGGTCGCTGCGGCCGGCGGCGTCTGGTGGAAACAGGATTGCCATCTCACTCCGCTGGATTTCACCAACGCACTGAGGAAGGGGATTTCCCGAGACGGGGGGACTTTCGTGGAGGACGATGCTGTCGATTTTATTCGTGAGGGTAAGGAAGTGATCGGGGTGAAAACGGCGGCGGGGGATTCGATCGAGGGTGACCGCATTGTCCTGGCCGGCGGGATCGCGACGATCAAGCTGGCCCGCAAGCTGGGCCTGCGGATGCCGATGCAAGGCGGAAAGGGCTACTCCTTCACGCTTCCGAAGCCGCGAAAATCCCTGCGCCTGTGCAGCCTACTTAAGGAAGGCCGTGTCGCCGTGACACCGATGGGCGATAGCTTACGTGTCGCCGGGACGATGGAAATCTGTGGCTCCGATACCTCAGTCAGCCCCAAGCGGCTCGAAGGGGTCGTGGAGAATTTCTGCCGTTTCTATCCGGATTTCACAAAAGCAGATTTCGAGGGAATCGAGCCATGGGTGGGACTCCGTCCTTGTTCGCCGGATGGTCTTCCATATCTCGGTCACGTGCCCGGGCAGCGACGTGTTATCGCGGCGACAGGCCATGTGATGATGGGTCTCAGCCTTGCCCCCGCGACGGGCTGGCTGGTCGAAAAACTCGTTTCCGGTGAGGTCAGCCCGATCGGGCTGTCGCAGCTTGATCCCGGAAGGTTCGGTTAGATCCTTGTGTCAGATTGAGGTTTTCCGGTTGCGATTTGCCGTTAGCTTTCACCGCAGATGAGCGAGGCCGATGGCACCAGCAAAAACCCCGGCAGGTATGTCTGGTTTACGACGCTGTACAATGCCCGCGCCTACTACCCGATTCTTGCCATTCTATTTCTGGATCTCGGCCTCACGCTGGGTCAGTATGTGATGCTGAACCTTGTCTGGGCGGCGACGATTTTTCTCTTCGAAGTCCCTTCAGGGGCACTTGCTGACACTCTTGGACGCAAGACTCTGCTCGTTTCCGCATCTGTTCTCATGGTTTTGGAAATGTCCTGCCTCCTCTTTGCTCCCAAGGATGGGGGATGGCTTCTGTTTTCCCTATGCGTGGCGAACCGCTTGCTTTCAGGGCTTTCCGAAGCTGCGGCCAGCGGAGCGGATGAGGCACTCGCCTACGATTCATTACCCGAGGGGAAACGGGAGGATGCTTGGGACGACGTGCTCTCCATGGCGATGCGCTACCGTTCCGTAGCTTTCGTGCTGGCGATGGTAATAGGCGGGCTGATGTATGATCCGTCCATCGTCAACCGGGTGCTACCGGAATTCCTACAAATTTCCACGGAAATCGCCCACCGCCTGCCTGTTGCGATGGTTCTGGTACAGGGGCTTATCTGCCTTTTTATCACCCTGCGCATGGTGGAGCCGAAAAAAATCCGCGAAGGCTCTTTTTGGAAATCCTGCGGGAAAGCCGTCGGCCTCACCTTGGATACGGCGAAGTGGGTTTTCACGAATCCGAACACTCTTGTTTTCGTGGTGGTAGGACTTGCGATTGATTCCGTTGTCCGGAACTTCGCTACGATCACCAGCAGCTATTACCGTCTCATCGAGCTTCCCGAGTGGTCGTTTGGATTCATCGGTGCAGGCATTGGTCTGGGTGGATATGTGGTGCCCGCGATTGCAGCGAGGCTCAACAAGCGCTTTGGAACCCTCGCCAATCTAGGCTTCGCAGCCGGGCTAGGGCTTATCGGACTGAGTGGTATCGTTCCGTCCAATTCCTTTTGGTGCCTTGTCCCGGCGATGCTTCTGATGATGACCATGGGCTTCCTTGGTTTTACCCTCAGCCGAGCGCTGAACCGGGAAGCGGACTCCTCAAAGCGCGCTACCGTTCTTTCGGTAAAAGGCCTCGCCTTCAATCTCGGCTATGGCTCTTTCAGTCTCGCGTTTTCCATGCTGCTCGCATCCTTTCCACCAGAGCCGGAGGGCAACCAGCTCGCCAACGCTCTAATCTGGCAGGTCCCGTTCTTCGCCGTGGTGACGGTGTCGCTTTTGGTTTGGGGGAAAATGAAGCTGAGTCGTGCTAGTGCCCAGAAAACCTTAATTTGACGGCTGGGGATTTTTAAGGTCTTGAGAAAAAGGCTTCCGATGGTCGCGAGGGTCAGAAAGCTCGACGCTTTTTTCCAATAGCTGCGTTGCGCGTCGAGTCGTGAATCTAGTGCTGCGTAAAATCTTATCAGGCGGATGGAATGTACCATGCTGATCGGGTTTCTTGATAAAAATAAATGAGGAAGGCAGGAAGGCAGGAAGGCAGGAAGCATTGTATTCCAATGCCTCTTTTCCTGACTTCCTGCTTTCCTCATTGGAATTCTTCTCCCGTTTGTCAGGGAGCCGGATAAGCATGGTTCAATCATCTTCGTAATCCTAGTGTAGGCACCCTGTGGTTTGGGGAAGATTGTGGCTGCGCTAGTGCTGCGGATGCATGGGGCGGGACGCAGCTAGCCGAAAAGGTAGGTAACTCCACGCTCATCGTGGAGCCGGTCGAATGCTATTTTCCCGAAGTCTAACAACAAACACATACCATGGAATTCCTCATCGCTATCATCGTCTTTGCTTTTATCCTGCTCGCTTGGGTGGCCATGCGCTACCGGCGCTGCCCTTCCACAAGATCCTTGTCGTTTACGGAAAAGTGAGTGGAGGGAAATCTGCGGACTGTCACCACGGTGGGGCGGCCTTTGTCTGGCCGGTGATCCAAGATTACCAGTATCTTGATCTTACTCCGCTTCCTATCGATATCCGGCTCGAGGGAGCTCTTTCCAAGCAGAATATCCGGGTCAATACCCCATCCACCTTCACCGTCGGTATTTCCACGGAGCCCGGCATCATGGAGAACGCGGCAGAGCGGATGCTCGGCCTAAACATGGAGCACATTAAGGAGCTCGCGAAGGACATCATCTTTGGTCAAATGCGTGTCGTCATCGCCACCATGGACATCGAGGAGATCAATGCGGATCGCGACAAGCTGATCCAGAACATTTCCATGGGTGTGGAGGTCGAGCTAAAAAAGGTCGGACTGCGCCTGATCAACGTCAACGTCCAGGATATCACGGATGCCTCGGGATACATCGATGCCCTCGGCCAGGAAGCCGCCTCAAAAGCCATCGCGGAAGCCAAGGTGAAAGTCGCCATGGCCGATCGAGACGGTGAGAGCGGTGCGGCAGCGATGCAGCGGGACAAACGGATCAGCGTGGCCTCCGCAAATGCGGAAGCGACTGAGGGTGAGAACTCTTCTTTGGTGAATATCGCCAATTCCGACGCACAACGCCGTAGCTCGCAAGCAGAGGCGGAGCGCCTCGCAACGGCAGCGGAGAAGGTTGCTGAGGCTAAGATTCTCGAAGAAGCCTACGTTTCCGAACAGGCGGCAGAGAACCAGCGTGCCGAGCGGGACAAGGCCACTCAATACGCGAACACAGTTATCCCCGCACAGGTGGCGAAAGAGCGCCTTCTCGTCGATGCGGATGCAGAGGCTGAGCAGACCCGCCGAATCCAGCAGGGTAAGGCCGACGCCGTGCGAACCGAGAAGCAGGCGGAAGCAGACGGTATCGTCTTCGTGAAAGAGGCGGAGGCGAACGGTCTCAAGGCGAAACTTTTGGCGGAGGCGGATGGTGCCCGCGCGGTGCTGGAAGGAAAAGCTAAAGGCTTCGAGGATCTTATCAAGGCATGCACGGGGCCGGGCGGAGCACAGCAAATGCTCGTCACCGAACTTCTACCCCAGCTCGTCCGGGAGCAGGTGCAGGCAATCGCCAACCTCAAGATCGACAAGATCACCGTCTGGGACAGCGGCAAAGGCACGGATGGAAAGACCAGCACTGCAAATTTCCTATCCGGTATGGCTGGCGCGGTGCCACCACTCCACGAGATCGCCAAGAACGTAGGCGTGGAGCTTCCCGCTTACCTCGGAAAGCTCGACGAAGCAGGTCAGGTGAATCCATCCAAAGCTCCGTCAGCTACGGGCACCAAGGATTCTGCGGAAGCCCGGACGATCGCTACAACTGACGAATCCGAAGGGCTCTGATTGAGCTAGTCAAGCAGAGAGGGGGAGCCCCTTTCTGCCACAGGTGTTTAAATCCTGAATTTCTAGTCCGTCCACGCGTCCCAAATTGGTTGAGCTTGGCGGATTGCCTTTTTCCAAGCCCTTCTCGCATACGGAAGGGCTAGTGTTGCGCCTATCAGTTCGGTACCAGAGCACGGAACCGGACGAAGCGTTTCACTCCGGGGCCGGCCGGCGTCTTGTCCTTCACCGTGAAGCGTGTAGAGGTGGATTCCATTACGTCGTAGGTAGCGTTTGAGCCAGGAAAAGGATTCACCGGAAGCCAGGTAGTGAGGTCGCTACTGAACTGAGCCACCAGCCAGACTCCGAGGTTGTTCGCAGAACGGAGCATGGTTGCCTGAAGGAATTCCGACGAGGCACTTGATTGGAGGGAAAGGTTTTCCGCAGCGATGGCGAAGCTATTCGGAGAGTCTGCTGTGGTAGGGGAGGTTCCGAGAGCCATTTCGGTAACGTTGAGAATTCCGTCGTTGTCGAAGTCCTCCTCAGGGTCTGTTTTCCCAGCCGTAATCTGAATAGCTGTGAACTGGCTGTTTTTCCAGAGGGAATAAGAATCAAGTCCTCCGTAGATCTTTATGATCGGGCGGCTATCTGCGCCACCGAAGTTGAAAAAGTTCCCCCCGAGATAAATGTTGCCGATACTATCCGTGGCGATGGCTGCCACAAAGCTGCCCGTAGTTCCACCTCCGAAGTTTAGCGTGGTATCGATAGCGCCGTTAGTCTGAAGTGCGGCGATTCTGTTTCCAGGAGTAGAGAAAGATCCTGCAATCAGTAGGCGTCCCTTCTGATCGGAGTGAATATCGTAGATTTGTCCGTTGATCGGGCCGGGCGTGAAGGATGTTTCCCAAGTCCCATCAGTATTGATCAGTCCTGTTGAGGTTGAGGGGACGGAAGTTCCGTTGTATCCTGTGAAAAATCCGTAGATCATGTATTTCACGGTTCCGTTTGAGGGCACGCTGCCGATCTTGGTAACGAAAGCAGCGCTATTGGTTAGCTGGACAGGATTCTCTGGATCGGTGAGATCTACCTGATGAGCACCGAAGCCCGGGTTGAAACTTTCATCCAGCGTTCCATCAATATTCAACCGGGCGATACTGAATTTGAAAGTCCCGTTTGTTCCGAAAGCAAATTGGCCAACAATCATGATCTTTCCATTTGGATCGACATCAATTCCGTAAATCTGCGGTATAATACTGGTCGTGAATGGTGGGGCGAAAGTCAGGAGGGTACCGGTAGGGGAAATTCGGGCAACTCCGGGGGCAGCTGTGCCGTTGAACTCCGAAAAACTTCCTCCAAGTAGAATGTTTCCATCGGGCAGCAGTGCGAGTGCCCGTATGTTGTTGTTCGCGCCGGTGCCGAGGGCGGTGACGAAATCTGTGTCAAGAGAGCCGTTTGCATTCAATCGGGCAATCTTCGGGCAAGGGCTGCCGTTAAATTCGGTGAACGAGCCGTTCACCACCAGCTTACCATCAGTCTGGCGAGCGATATCTGTCACAACCCCGTTAAAGCCTGTCCCCTTGAGGAATGAACTGTCCTCGGAGCCGTCTGCGTTAAACCGCACGATGTTCCCGGTGAGATTTTCGGTAAAATTTCCGCCTGCGACAACTTTTCCGTCGGGGAGGGGCGCAATTGCTGAAACGGTCGTGTTAAAGAACCCGGGTGCGAAGTTGGTGAGAGTGTTCCCCGCATCGATGATTCTTACCGTGGTGACTGATTTTGAGGGAACGAGAACTCCGTTGGTTGGAGCGGATAGTGTCATGTTGAAAGTCTCGTTCCCTTCTGCCAGTGTATCGGGGCGAATGGGGATGTAGATCGCCTTGGGACTGCTGTCGCCATCTACCCAGCTCACGGTTCCGGAGGTGGTGTGGTAATCGGTATCTGCAGTGGCAGTCCCTGCCGTGGTGGCGTAGTCGACCGAGCTGGCACCGGTGGAATTGAAACAGCGGTTGACGACTACGACGGCGTTACCTGCATTTTCCTCCACGATGATATTTGTGCTTTGTAATTCAAACCGGGTGTCAAATTCGATTTTTACGTCGATGCTTTCGCTGCCTGGTGTTGGATCATAACTCATGGTGGTGAAGCGCACACCCGCCGCCGAGTCATAGAAATTACTAAGGACAGGAAGTGTCGCGTCGCTTCTATCTTCTGCACCTGCGGCCATGGAACCCGGGGTCGCGTCTATCAGGTTCGATCTGTCGATATAAATCCCTTCGTTCACAATGTAGGCCTGACCTTTTGTCGCATCATAGAGTTCCCGTAGGCCAACCCAGTTGTAGAGCTCGCCACCCATTGGCACTCGTAGTGCAAGAGTGGCTTCAGTCGTTGCCGTTGGTAGGTCAAAACGATGAATGGTGAATGTTCCGGATGAAGTTGGCTCGATCACCTTTGAGGAAGGCATCCATTCAAGGCGGGAAGTTGCATACGGACTGAAGTAACCATCGTCTTCATCTCCTTCGCCCATGCGGTCATAAATATCTCCGTATTCAAGACTCACACCTGCGGGGTCGAAATATCCTTCATCGCCTGGATCATTGAAATCGTGGGTAGGGTTGAAATAGTTTGCGTGAAAGAGTCCGTAGTTGTGACCAAACTCGTGGAGTATGATCTCTACTTGGTTTTGCGCCGGAACACCGTTGATCCAATGGTTTGCTCCTCCGATAGTCGCAAGTCCGCCGTAAGTGATTTTTGAGTTTGGTAACCCTGAGAGGTCTGGGAAAAATACCGCTACGACGTCATAGTCAGTTAGAGTAAAGTCTTCTTGAGCTGCAGCACGTGCCTCAGCGATGATCGTGGCGCTGTCACCAAATTCGCCGGTGCCAGTCGCAACTGTCGTACTGTTCGTGGTGAGCCGGTAAACGGTATCCGTAACCGTGTAGGTGATGGAGGCATTCCCGTAGGAGAAATCCTGAACTCGCGAATTTACTGCAGCCAGACTGTTTTCGAGAACCTCCTTGGTGACTGCTTCACCAGTAAGATCGGGGAAGTCAGCGCGGATGAACAAAACGTCGAGGTCATCATCCTGAAACGAGTTATCCAATACCATAATGCCGCTGCCCGAGCCACTGTCAGCTGCGATGGGAAGCCATGTAAGTCCGTGTGAAACTTTACGGTCCTTGGATGGGTCGATTGCATTTTCCGCATTCTCAAGAGTCTCCCTGACATAATCGATGATGGCCGGACTCTCGAAGTTGAAGGTCTTCCCACCAATCACTGCCGCAACCGTAGGAGCTGCCGCGCTTCCTGTGACCGGATCAATCGTGCGATTGTCGGAGTTCGGGAAAAAAGAACCGGCAATCTCTGCTTCGGCCGGACTAAGTTGCCTCACACCGGATTTCTCTAAGACGAGAACATCGCCAACTAGGTAGCCGTTTAGCGGAATGTTCGTCACCGGCTGTCGTGCCTGCATGAAAGAGGCACCCGCGATTTCAAAGGGTTTCCCATCAACGATGGCCAGATTCCTGTTGGAGCAGTCCAAGGAACCATCAGGATTGATCGAGGTAGCCCAGCGGAGGTCGATATTGCCTATTGCGCTAAATGGCTTTTCAGACTCCGCACGTATCTCCGGTGGGAGTGCTGCAAGCTCGTCCAAGCCCATCATGGCGCGAAGAACCCGTTCCGGATTTTTCTTCGCAGCTTCCGCAAGTTCTGTCTGGCGTGCGCGTGCGATCTTCACTCTCTCGGAAATGAGTTCCGTCCTTTCGACTTTCGTTGCCGTTTCGAGCTCTCTGGCTACGTCGCGCAAGGAATTTGGTTTGGCTTTGGATGAGTGTGTCCGGTTTGCCGTAGTTAACTGACTATCAAAAGTTTGTTCTTTATTAGGCAGCCAACGAAACAGGGCGATTCCGACAAGTAACAGCGCCAGAGAGGCGAAGATAGAATAGTGTGATTTTATTTTCACAAAGCATGTTTATCGAAAAATCCTAGGGATGTCTAATATTAGATGGCATTACTCTTAACGCAGCATCAGAAATTGGAGATTGGAGCCGACTTCGGCATGTTTTTTTCATTTTGAAGGTGGAATATGGTTTTCCGAGAGCAATTCCCGACCTCATCTGTATTTTTACAAATCCTCTAGTATTCGCATTAGTTCTATTTTTTTAGAACCGCAGTAATCAAGCTAACGGAAAGTAATCCCCGTGATTTTCATCAATAGTTCGAGGATGCGCTTGTGTGCTTCGTCGATCGCGTTTTGCTTGAGGGTCTTTGCGGGGTCGCGGTAATGGAAGCGGTAGGCGATGGACTTGCGGTCTGCTGCGATTTTTTCTCCGGAAGGGTCTGTGAAGAGATCGAAGCATTCGTAGGAGACGAGGAGTGGTTCCTTGGCCTTGGCGAGGGTGGCCTCGATCTGGGCATTGGGCGTTTCGATAGGAAGTTCCATGGCTGCATCGCGGGAGGAGCCGGGAAACTGGGGGAGATCTTCGACTTGGGATTTCGCGGAGATGAGTTTGCGGAGCTTTGCTAGATCTAGTTCGGCGATGAAGACGGGGTGGGGGAAGTCCAGGTCGCGCTCGCGTTTCAAGGAAAGGCGGGCGAATGCACCTATGGTTTGGTCACCGGCTTTGATCTCTGCGGCGAGGGCGACGTTTTCGCGATCTTTTGGTTTCAGCGAAATGCTGTGGCCGGGGAGGAGGGCGGAGAGAATGGCCTTCGCATCGTAGATGTCGGCGGAGCGGTCTTTTGCCGCCCATGAGGACGGGGTGGTATTCCCGGAGATGAGTAGGGCGAGGTTGTCGCTTTCCTGATCGAGGGCTTTGCCGCCGCCGGCGTTACGGAATACGCGTCCCATTTCAAAGAGTCGGAGTGATTTTGATTGTTGACGGGAGTTTCTCTCCGCGCTGGCGACGAGACCTGGGACGATGGATGGGCGCATGATCGCGTGATCCTCGCTGAGGGGGGATTTTACGCGAATGAGATCCCCTTCCATCATGGGGCGGAGGGGGAGGATGTCAGGGAGTTGTGTCTCGGAGATCAGCTTGATCGTCTGGCACTCGTAGAGGCCTAAGGCGGCTAGGCGGCGGCGTAGGGTCATGTCCGCATCGTAGGCTGCGTCCGTGGTGCTAGTTGGAACTAGGGTTGCACGGAGGCGGGAGGGGACGTTGGAGAGGCCGTGGACGCGGGTGATTTCCTCGGCCAGATCGATGTGCCGCGTGAGATCTTGGCGGAAGGATGGGATTTGCCATTTGCCGTCGGACTGTTTGGTGAGGCCGAGGCGGGTGAGGATTTCCTCGGCGGCTTCGGTGGAGATAGAATTCCCGAGGAGGTGATGGAGCTTTCCGAGATCGAGGGAGACGGGAGAGGGGGGGAGGGGGAGGCTACCTGCGGCTTCGGTTTCGGATGGTGAACCGCCGATGTGCTTGATCACAAGTGCGGCGGCGGGGAGAACTGCCTGCGGATCGGCTCCGCGCTCGAAGCGGTAGGAGGAATCCGATGAAAGGAATGTGCGGCGCGAAGTGCGGCGGATGTTGGAGGGAGTGAAGTATGCGGATTCCAAAAGGATGGATTTCGTTTCTTCAGTGACCCCGCTATCGAGTCCACCCATGACCCCGGCGAGCGCGAGGGCGGCTCCGGATTGGTCTGAGATGAGAAGATCTTCAGGTGTGAGAGTGTGGACGGTTTCGTCGAGAGCGGTGAATTGCTCGCCGTCCCTGGCTTGGCGGATTACGAGTGCTCCGGTGACTTTGGCGGCGTCGAATGCGTGAAGGGGTTGGCCGGTTTCGTGGAGGACGAAGTTCGTGATGTCGACGATGTTGTTGATGGGACGCAGTCCTATGGATGTGAGCCGTTCCTTCAGCCAAGCTGGGCTTTCGGCGACGGTGACGTCATCGATGCGGGTGGCGGAGTAGAAGGGGCATGACTCGGGGGATTCGAGTTTGATGAAATCCGGTTTTGCGTCCGTGGTAATTGCTTTCGGGGATTTTTCGGAAAGAAGAGGAGTCTTGAGGAGGGTTGCGAGCTCGCGAGCCATCCCGGCGTGGGAGAGTAGGTCGGGGCGGTTCGGGGTGACTTCGAGTTCAAGGAGGATGTCGGAATCGAACAGGGATTTCACAGAAACGCCGATTGGGGCGTCTTCTGGTAGAATGAGCAGGCCGTCTTCGCCTTTTGGTAGGCCGATTTCCTCGGCGGCTGCGAGCATACCTTTGGATTCGACTCCGCGCATTTTGGTTTCACCGATTACGAAGCCTCCGAGATCGGCTCCGGGGAGACAGCAGGGAACTTTGTCACCGACCTTGTAGTTTTTCGCTCCACAAACGATCTGGCGGAGCTGACCTTCACCTGCATCGACTTGGGTGACTTTAAGTTTGTCGGCATTCTCGTGCTGGACGGCTTCCTTGATTTGGGCGACGACGATTTTCTCGGAGGAGATGCCTTTGGTGACGATTCCTTCGACTTCAACACCGGCGAAGGTGAAGAGGTCCGAAATTTCGGCTATGGATTTTCCGGAGAGGTCGAGATGGGTGGAGAGCCAGTTTAGGGAAATGTTCATGTAATGTGGAAAGAATTTGAACCGCCAAGTTCGCCAAGTAAGAAAAGTTAAGACCCTTGGTAGTCGATGGCGATTCGTTTGATGGCGCTTTTGAAATAGGTGGTATTGAAATTGATGAGGAAACCGACTGTCTTTTTTGAGAGTTTCAGGTAGGTCATCAGTTGGGCTTGGTGGATGGGGATGATTTTCTCGATGGATTTCAGTTCGATGATGATGGAATCATCCACGAGCAAATCGATCCTGTAGCCGACATCGATCGTGATTCCATCGTAGTGGACTGGTTGTTCCAATTGCCGTTCAACCCTGTGACCTCGCTTGGTCAGTTCATGCGTCAAGCAGGCTTCGTAAGCGCTTTCTAGTAGTCCTGGCCCCAACTCCTGATGAACTTTGAACGAAGAATCCACAATCACAGAAGCAATCTCATCAATCGTTTTCATAGGAATGGCAACTTATCTTACTTGGCGAACTTGGCGAACTTGGCG
>TARA_B110000037_G_scaffold220417_1_pt1 | contig 21436 bp, 16 predicted proteins | sample TARA_B110000037 | Tara Oceans TARA_B110000037 (sample SAMEA4397196) | marine metagenome | biome: Polar Biome; feature: [MIX] marine epipelagic wind mixed layer (ENVO:01000061); material: water (ENVO:00002006), including particulate matter (ENVO:01000060) such as... | depth 10-100 m
AATTATTATATTCTTTATCTAACGATGGATAACTGCTTGGATCAAATGAAATAATATCATTGAACATTTTAATCCCATTTTTGAAAACAATTAAATTTTCAACACTAATGACTCCATCTATATTTTCAATAATTTCATTTATTTCATATTGATATATTTCATTTGTTTTACGATTCAATTCAGACTCCTTGATATATTTATTTTTTTGAACTGGTCCTGAAAAAACATTCTCATAATCATCTGTTTCTAATAATTCATCAAAATCATAAAATTTTAGTTCTTTATTTAATTTTGTTTCAATTGCATAATACAGTTCAGCTAAAATACTCTCTCCTAACACAAAGGAGTTAATAATAATATCTCCTGATAAGGAGATTATATCTTTTTTCAACACAATTATAGGGTTAAAATCAGTTCCTAATGAACGATTATTCATCAAAATATTCTCGATGTTATTTAGGCTTTTTTCAATTTGTAAATCAGTTAAATCATCTTTGAACTGTACTAGAACATCGAAAAGACCGTTTATACCAATCGAATCATCTTTTATTGGATTTATCCATGTATTTTTAACCGTATGTTCCCGGTCTATTATTATTTTTCTATAATCATTTGAAGTTAATGGTGATGAAGAAAATATTTTATCAGGAGGAATCAGTAAATTATTTTTTTCTAAATCAAAATTATCAGAATCCATTAGTAGGATATCTTCAATAGGAAAGTTAGCTTTATAACCAAGATCAGTAAGGGCATAACAAATTTGTTCTAGTAAAGTAATTCCAGGATCATGATAATTAAAGTCTGTCCATTGATTTCCCGAAAATTTTTGAATTAATTCAATTCCTTGGCTAAGTAATTCTCCATAATTTAAACTCTTAGAACTGAGTTTTTCTTTATTTATGTATTTTGGTTCAATCATAATGACGATGACGCATCTAAAAGACTCATAATATTATATTTTATTGTAAAATTTTCTTTCGTCTCTGAACAAATTCCATAATTTGTTCTTGTTCTTACTTGTAATCCATAACTATTCATTTCACCAACCCACCTAAAGGAAATCCTTCTGAAGTACTTTTCATAATAAGCTGTAGTCGTTTTTATTTTATTTCTAGAGCTTCTTCCACCAAAGGTCGATAGAGCTATTGCATGAGCTATTGAATAATACCCCTTACCTACTTTTCCTGCTGCTTTCGCAATAACTTCAAAAGCGTTAATACCATCTAAATCTGAGATTATATAATGCCAATTGCCGTCAGCAGGTACTTTACCTGTTTTAAAAAGACCTACTCTAGTTTTAATTCCTGTAGTTCCATTGACTTCTAAATTATAGTTTGGGTTGTCTGTATTAATTCCAACATTCCCGGCCTTATTGAACTTAATAATAGAGGAATTATCATCATTATTTAGAGAAAGTCCCTCGGTATTGTTAGTATCAAGATTAAACGAATAATTAGCATTTTCTTGATTAACTTTTTTAAAAAAAGAAAGTAGTTTGGAATTGTCTTCTTGAGGGCTTAGTCTTAAGCCATCATCTGATGTTTTAGAAATTCCGTCATCAGCAGAATTAATAGATGAATCTATTAAATCTGAAAAATTTTTTTCTGTTGCGAAACTTCCTTTTTTAAAGTAATTTTTTAATGTTTGTCTATTGATTAATGCCATGTCTTAAATTTTAAGTTTAAAATTAAATTTTGAACCAGAATATTCAGATTTGACCTTAGTTGATACTTGATTATGAAGTTCATATTCTGATGAATCAGCATTAATTAAGAATGACTCTTGAATACCTAATTCTTGAAAGTCAATTGGTTCTGGCGAATGGTACTCATTCTTCTCTAAAATTTCAATCTTGTGATTATTTCTTGGGACAAAAAGTGACCATGGAAGACCAGGTTCTATTTTTTTATCATTAGTATTTGCCTGAGCAGAATCAAACACTATGTGTTCACCGTTTTCTAATTTTTTTATGTGGATTATAGAGATTCCAGTAATAAAGGAAATATATGCTCTACTTTTTAGAAAATTAACAATATCAGACTTTTTTATTTTAACCCCTATTTTTTCTTTAGAAGATGCGTCGTATATCCAGGAACAAATAAAATTAAAAAAATCTTGGTGTAATTTCTGAATACCTTTTCCATTTGAAATGTTTTTAAATGAAACTTTACATTTAATCCATAAGTCCTCAAATAAAGGGTTTACTATTTTTATTTTAGAAAAAGGAGAACTAAAGCTCTCTAAATAAATTCTTATTTCATTTTTTTCAGCAGCACTGAGTTTAATATTATCTACATTTTGATGACCATCAATTTTTTTAATACATAATAGCTTAAGTTCATCACTCTCCTTATTTATAGAATAACATTTAACATGAGACAGCCAATTAAATTTAGATAATATAAATTTTTCATAATCCCATGCTGTCACAGGTCTGTTTTTATGTCTTAATAATTCACTCGACCTAATATAAAAATCCATATCAGACTCCTTGTTTTTACCTTTAAATGAAGTTAAGTATTGATTCACAGAAATGATCCCTTGAATTGGCTCAAGAAATCCCTCAACAGAAAAAGGAGGTAGACTTTTTGAATTCATCTCGTCTAATTTATTTAAAACTTCAGAGGCAGAGACAGAATTTGTTCTAATTGATTGAATTAAGCTAAATCGATTAGATTTGCTTTTAGAACATGCTTTGATATAGATTTTCTTTTCATTAAAAATATTATTACTATCTGAAATATCAGAAGGTATTTTAAAAGACAGAATACCTGTTTTCATTAAACTCATCGTCTGATCAAATAAAATATCTGCATCTTTAAACAATTTCCAGCCTTCAAAACTTGAGTAATACCAATCGATGTTTCGATTAAATTCATAATTTTTATTTTCGCTTTTTAAAATTTCGAAGAGTAAGTTTAGTTGATAACCAGTTTTAAATAATTCAAAACCTAAGATTAACTCACCTTCATAATTAAAGCTTTTAACGATAGTTGTTTTAGATACTAAATTTTTAGAGAACGTTTTTTCTAACCCAAAAGGTGATATTAGATAAAATGAATTTTCTTGCTCAAAATTATTTTCCGAGAACGAAAGCTCATTAAATATGAAAGAACTTTTTGCTTCATAATTAATATATAAATCAGAAATCATTGGAGAAAAGGGTTCATTGGGAAGTTTTGGGGACATTTGAGCACTTCTTTTTGATTTTTCAATGAGCTCATCTTGAACAATTTTATAGTAAACCTTGTCAAATATATCAAATCCAAATCCATATTTTGGCGCTGTTAATTTAAGTTTTATGTAGCCAGTTTCAGTATCATTTGAATATTCATTAAAATCTGATAATTTTAATTTATAATTTGGTTTGATTTGAAGTTTTTCTATATTAATATCGATTATTCTATGCTGTGTTTCGATTACACCATTCTCATTATCTCTAAATAAATCGAAAATAAGTTCAGAAGAATTTGCTTTTGAATATTTAAAATTAGACAGGGCAGAAACTTCAACTTTAAAACTGTTATTTTGGATTCCTAACTCATATTCTTTGTAATAATCTTTTATTGAATTACCCAAGATATTCAGGTTTGTATAATCCCAACCTATAGTTAATTTTGTGATATCTTTATTAAAAAGCTCATCGGTACCTATAATCAAATTAGAGCCCTGTTTAGGTATTGCTCCGAAAACTTCAAACTCCGAGGATATGTCAACTTCTTCACTATTTACATAACAGTTGAAACTTTTTAAGTTTTCAACTTTTATATTTAAGTCAATCTTTGAAAGTTCCATGCTATTTAAAAATGAGTATGGGTTATAAAAACTATTTTGATTGATCTTAACTCTTATTATAGGTAAATTTGTGTCTAATTTTAAATCATGAACTGCCTTATTGAATGCGACAATTCCAGGAAATGTTTTGTCTAATTTAAACGTTAATTTAATTATACCCGTTGACCAATCCAAGGGACTTATAATTTTATATTTTGGGATAGAAACCCAAGATCCCTCAGAGGTATAATCAATTAAAAATGCGGAAGAAAAAATTTCATTAAAAACAACGTCCTCACTTGCATTTTTGTTTTGAGAAATATCTAAAATTAAATCTGATAAAGTTTTAATTGAATCTATTGTGAATTGAAAATCTATATCAATTGTTCTATTACTTTTAGAGAGGGCTAAAACTGGAGACGATATCATAAATCCGACATCTGATTTATTCATGTTCATTTCTTCTTGTCCTAGAAACATTTGTTCCTCACCTAATGTTGAAAAAGATGTCTTGTTATTATTAAAAACCTTAACCTCATCTTTATTTGCAGCATGAATTTTTGAAAATAAACCTGAAATTAAATTAAATCTTGAATGATGATCATACACCTTGTTTTCACTTAAAAAAAAGGTGCTTATGTGAGATAAAAATATATTATTTAATTGAATATCTTCATCAAGACTAAAAACAATATTTTCACCACTATCTTTTTGTCCAACTTTAAGTTGAGTATTTTTATTAATATTTAAAGAGTCAATATTTTCATCAATATCTAAGGAAACAAAAATTTTACTAGGTGATGCCGGAAGATACTTTAATTTTAAAATTTTTTTAAAATAAAGATCTAAGTGTTTTTTTGTAATTTTATTTAAATCTCTGTAAGAATATCCTATTAGTTCTAAAAAAGTGAATATTAACCCTGTGTGAGCTTTATGATTACTATTCTCGTATAACGACTGGTTAAATAATTTTTTGCTTTTTAAAACGATATTGTAGAGTATTTCATAGGCTGGATTAAAAATGAGTGTTATCGTCTTAAAAGCATAATTAAGTTCATTTTCATCTAAAGTAGTCACTTCAGAATTATTTTCCAAAGATATTTCTTCTAGTTTCCAAATAGCATTGAAAGTTTCCAATTCACTATTTAAATTAGTATCGATGATGCCTTTTTCTAGAAAACCTGCGCTAATAATTAAAAAATCTTTTAAAAGATAAGATAATTTTCCCTGAATAGCTGTCTCTAATTCTGTTTCAATTAAAGAACTATATTGTGTTAAATTATTTTTTAAAGCTTTTATATACCATTTGTTTACTTGAAGAAATAGCTCTAGCGCAGAATTAAAAAAGTCGTTAAATATTTGTCTTTTCCGCTCAAGAGAGACTACCTGATCATATTTATTTATCAGATTAATTCTGTTAACACTAAAGGTAGAAATTTCAAATTTTGAGATTTCTGCAATTAAAAATGTCTCGTCAGAATTTAACAATTCATACCAAGTTCCATTTTTTTGATTTTTTTTATCATAAAAATGAATTTTTTTAGAGTACTCTTTTATTAAAATAATAAAATCCAAGAGATCTCTTTCATCTATTAGAAAGTTATCTGGGTCTAGGAAATGTTCATAGGTTCTATTCACTGTAATTATTTTATTTCTGTACCCTCATTAATATAATAAGGGAATACTATATTATCTCTCACATTTGTAGAGTGAATTTCATAGACTATCTCTATATGTATAAGTCCATTTATATCATCTGATTTAGATGCATTTACTTTGTGGACGATTATTCTAGGTTCGTAGGATATAATTCCGTTTTTTAGTTCAAATGCGAGTCTTTCAAGTATAGATTCATTTGAACTTTCAAACATATATTCATGAACAATACATCCATAATCAGAACGCATCAATCGTTCACCTAGTTTCGTGTTGAAAAAAATATAAAGGCTCTGTCTAATATCTTCCTCTTTAGTAACCATTTCAACATCTGCCCTTTCTTTGCTAAAAGTTGGAGGAAAACTCCAGCCCCTTCCTAAAAATGACTTTTCTTGTTCCATTTTATTTTTTTTTAATTGATTCCAACAGTACCTCCTTTTATTGTTACTTTACCCGACGATGTAAAATCGGCTTTTCCTCCCTTAGCAGTTAAACTAGTTTTTCCGTTTATTAGAACTTTATTACCAGAAACTTCAACTCCATTTCCAGATTTACCTTCAATAGAAACACCCTTTGTTCCTATTATTGAGATTTTTTCTGAAGAATTGATTTTAATATCTTTTTTACTTGATAATGTTATACCGTTTTCAGACATTTTCAAAAGATTGTCATTCTGGTCTGTAATAGTAATATCTTTAGTTTTTTCACTGATCACAATACTGTTATTCTCTGGTGTTTTTAATGTTATGATTTTATCCTTATCGTTAAATTCTAAAGTTAATTTACTTTTAGACACAAAAGCTTTTAAACTATTATCGCTATCAATAGTTGTATAGGGATTATTAGTGTTTGTATATAAACCTCCTAAAACGATTGGTTGTCTTGGGTCATTAGCTATAAAGGATACAACTATCTGAGAACCTACTTCAGGAACAAAGAATGATCCGGCTTCCGTTGATGTGTAAAAGTGAGAAAGTTTAGCCCAAATACCATTGCCCGTAGCTTTTAAAGCGGGAATTAAAACCTGAATCCGATTTTCATTTAACGGGTCTGCATCTATTTTTTTTACCGTTCCAATATGTATTCCATTGATAGGTGAAATGATCTTTGATTTGTCAATAACATTTGAGTTAAAAATATTATTTTTCAATCCAAATTCTATTGTTGTTGTGAATATTCCACTTTCTATTTGATGAGAAATGGCTGTAATATAAATATTTCCATCAAAATTTCTTCCAAAACCATTAAGGGCAACTACAGAACCTATATCTATATTAGTAACTCCTTTAAATGTAGCTCTTCCAACAATCCTATTAAGTCTAGAACTTTGCAAAATTCCGTCTGAAATCACCTTTAATTCAGAAACTTCTGTGGTCTGTGGAATATTAATATTTATGCTTGCTGCACTTGTCATTGCACTTATTGCACTACCTGTTAATTTATTATTAGCTATAAGTGATGGTTCGACAGCTCGACTTTGATTACTCGCATCGGTGAATGAATTCCAAGAATCAAGCTGTAAAGAGCTCAATTGAGAGCTTGAGTCTATTTGAGCATCAAAACTTAATGTAGATTCACCATTCGTAATTGTTTGTTCGGGTTGGGAAACATCTTTTTTTGGTTCAGAAATTTTAATTTTATTATCTGAATTCAATACAACTAAGCCATTAATTTTTGCTCTATTTATTATAAAATCCCAATCATTACTATTGTATTTAGGAAAGAAAGGATGTTTGACTGAGGTAGGACTGATCGTAGCGCTTAAACCAGAGACATTATTAATTAATGATGAAAAAATTTCACTTTCTTTTTTATCTTCATATACATCTGAAGTATAACTATTGGTTAGTTTAACCGCTTTATCAATACAACTTAGTACTAATAAACTACTCCATGGTTGTGTTATAAATCCGTTTTTTAATGATATCCCCAATTTTTCGACTACACCCTCAAAAACAATATCATTAATTTGATCATAGCCAAATTTTATCAATACCTGTTTTCCAGGGGTAAAATTAGTGTTTTCACTTTCTTCAAACGTGTTAAGGTGTGCATTCCCTCCTGAAATGTAAACTTTAGCCTTACTGATTTTATTGATTGCTTTATCTACATTTATTTTAATAATTGTGTATTCAGATTTTATAGACACTCCATTTATGATAACATCAAATGAAATTGGTTTATTAATACTATCTATTGGCTTATTTCCTTTGCTACTCATGTATTATTTAATTGGAGGGATTTCTATTTGAACACCAAGTTTTAAGTTACGTAATGAACTCAAATTATTAAATTCAGCTAATTGTAAATAGTACTTTTTATCATTATAATACTTTTCGCTTAGTTTCACAATAGTATCACCCCCTTTAACAATGGGCATTTTAGTGATGTCTGGGCTTTGAAACAACCTTTGATTATCAGAGTATTCCACTATATTCATTGTAACGTTAGCTCTTAACGGGGCTCCTGAGAAATCAAAAAATGTATAAACATAGTCAAATGATGACACAGTACCTTTAATACTAACCCCATCTCCCCAACTTACTTTAACAAATGGGGGTCTGTGAATTTCAGGATCTGGTACAACTGTAATATTTTTTAACTTTTCTATAGACTCCACAATACTCCCTCTCTCTATTGGATTCGGAACAACCCCAGTATCATCTATTGTAAAACTGAGTTTTAGAGATTGCTGAATCCATGAAGGGGATATACTTTTTAGTATCGATCCGTCAACCCCCTTATCTTCTTCCTGAGATGCTGATTTGTTTTGACCTACACTAAAAGATAATTCAGCTGGATTAAGCTGAAGAAAGAAATTATCCAAGTGATCTGTAAAATCAGAATTTCTATACGCGTCGATAGACAGCGTTCTACTGGAAGGTGTTGCCATATTTAAAACCTAAATTTAGCTTCTATTTGATTTAGAACTTCAAGAACGCATTCGTCAATTATTGAACGTTTTTTCGACTCATCTAAACTAGCACCCCGAGAATGGCCTAAAAGTTTAGCGTCAATTATTTTAATAATATCTTGATCTGTTGCTGTTGAACTTCCTTTTATTTTTCCTTGTATTATTAATTCTTTTATTTCTACCGCCATATTACTTAGTGAACTATTTATACGTTTTAATTTTTGCTAAGATAAGAATACGCCATTGTCAATGTTTCTATGGCTATCTCTGATTTATCTGCATTAAATGCTCCAATTTCCAATTCTTTAGGATAACAGTTATAAAATGACCACTCCATTAAGATATCATCCAACTTTTCACCCAGAAGCATTACAGTAATTGTTCTTGTCTTAATTTTATCAAATTGTTGGCCTTGTTTAATCAAAAAATCGTAGCACCATTGCCCAAAAGATGATGATTTTCTTATTAAACCCCTCGTAAGAATTAAATCTGGATAGGTAGTTCCAGTAGGAAGTTTGTATTGACTATTATTGAATCCAGAATTTACAATAACAGACTCCCCAGCAGTTGCTTTAATACCCGATATAGATTGAAAAAAAGAATCTGATACGTCAAATAAACCGTCTCCACTAACATCAGATAAAGTTGAAGTAACTTTAAACCTAAATCCTAATGCTGGATAGTTATTTTTTCTTACTCCATATTCGCTATCAGTTTTTAAATCTGTTTTAACATATTCACTAATAGTTTTAGTTTGTGAAGACCCGATAGGGAGTTTTCCTTTACTTGTAACAAGTACTCTTTTAGTGTTTGGAGAAAGAAATTTTCCTTTACTTGTAGCAAGCACTCTTTTAGATTTTGGGGAACTGTACTTTTTTACACCCCGAATACCTCTGTCCTTGAACCTATTAAGGTATTCACGAACAGTTTGCCCACGACTAGACCTATACAAAAGGTTAATTGAATTTTCTTTACGTTTGTACTTATTCTCTAATACCATAAAAATATTCTAAATTTATTTTTTTCAAAAAAATTTATTTTGTTCTTGTATATATCATTTAAATAAAATAGATAAGAATTGTTTAAAAATTGAATCAAATTTTTTAAACATTCGATTTATTGAACTAAGACCCAAAAATAAGATACATAAGAATATTCGTTATTTTATTAAATAACAAAAATAGGCTTAAACTAATTTAAAGATGTTAAGCCTATTTTTAAAATACAATTTAAATTATGTTAATTTTTATTTTACACAATAAAAATTATATTGATTGAACCATTCCTTCATGAGCAAAAACTATTGTTTCTATTCCTGCCTCTGAAGATTGTGAATTCATATCCGTTGGAGTAACTTTTTGTGGGAAAGCATTTGATAGCGTCCATGTCATTCTTTCGGTTGCCGTTTCGTCAAGTAGTCTAATTACAACAGTTAATCTTGTGTAAGTATTTAGACCAATTTCAGAAATCCAATCAAAGAACTGGTTATCATCTGCAAAAACACCTTTTTTAAGGGTTACATCTCCATACTTCATTAAACCGGGCATTTTAATTGTTCCGTGACTAGGACTATTACCATGACGGTATTCTATTACTTCAGTCTCAACATCAAGACCACTAACCTCTTGGAAAGGTAAGTCTTGAAAATCTCCGATATCAACTGAGAAGTAAAACTTTGGCATGGGCCAAAATTGATCTTGTGCATCACCTGTGCCTGCTACTGGTAGAGCCATAAATTATAAGTTTTAAATTAATTAATTATTTTTTAAGATTTTTGTTGTTGTTGTTCAAAAGTTATCACAATAAATTCAGCTGGTCTTGTAATCGCAACCTTTATTGACATTTTAAGAACACCATCTAATATATCATTTGCTGTCATTGTAATTCCTAATCCAATTGAAACATCGAAAGCATCTTCGGGAGAATTCCCTGCTAAAAGTCCAGATTGCCATTGATTATTTAAGAAATTCGTAACAGTTGCCTTTAAAGTTGACCAAGTTGTAGAGTTGTTAGGTGCAAACACAAAGGCTTCAGAAGCAAACTTAATACTTTGCTCTAAAAATGTCATTGTTCTTCTAACACTTATGTATCGGTAATCTTTTGAATTTCCATCTAGAGTTCTAGCACCCCATACGAGAACTCCTTTACCAGTAAAACTGCGTATAGCATTGACTGCCTTTCCATTTAAAGGTAAATTTAATTCTTCTTGGTTATCATTATTAATATTGATTGAAGGCGAAATTACAGCACCTAAACTTATATTTGCAGGAGACTTAGCGACACTTACCATATTATCACACATTGTGTATGCTCCTGCCATTGCAGCACTTGCAGGCATTAGATTCATTAAGTCAACCATCTCTTCAAGAATAGAATTTATTCTAGGGCAAACTACGGATAAAGTAGCTTGAAGAGATTTTATCAAATCTAAATCTGTCGTGTCTAAAATTTTGTTAATTTCCGACTTAATTAAATCAGCTCTTGGCTCAGTAATATTTTTCGCAGTAAGGTTATTCTCAACCTCTGCCGTTAAAAGTTCTACAAGAGCTTCAGGGTTTTCTATAGACGTATAGTCTAATTCTGACAACTTAACAACAGCTGCATTCAGGTATGGATAGTACGCGGCTCCCCACTGAAGGAAGTTTGAACCTACTCCTTCTCTAAATTTATCGACAACATCTTCCTCATCAAAAGTTCTTTCTTTTGAACCATTAAAAACATCAAGAATTGCAAATCTATTTTTCATTTTATATCCACAATGCAATAACATGGCAGCTTGAAGAGAAAAACAGTCTGATTCTGAAAGCAATACAGCATCAGGAACTACTAGAATAGTTGGTTCTAAACTTTTTTCTAAAGACATTAATCCACCGCCAGCAGGATCATTTAGTTTAGTTGCATCAATTTTTTCAGAATAATTTCCTACTGAAACAACATAGCAATCAGCACCACCGTTCGCATAAAACAGTCTCATTGAATCAAACAATAAAAACCTTGTGCTTTCAACAAAACCTATTTTAAAGCCCGCAGGTGAATTTTCATCTACCTCAAGGTTGAATTTTGTTTTTGGAGCACCGCCAAACAATTCAACAAATTGTCCGAAGGATGTAATTTTAGTTGGTTTATTTACTAAAGACTTTGAGCCTCGATATGATTTTTCGGTGTATCCAATAAAAGCAGGAACTGCTGTTTGAACTGGAACTACTGAGGAACCAAAAGAACTCTTTTCTTCAATGTAAACACCCGGGGTTGCCAAGTTTGCTGCCATATAATTTTGTTTAAATTTTAATTTGGTTAAAGATAGTTTTTTTTTCCATTTTCTTGTATTTTTTCTATTAAATTTTCACAAAAATGTCATTTATAAATATTTTTTCGTTCTCGTCATAACTTATATTAATAGGTTTTGGGAATGGTAAAAATATTGAAAAGTAAGTAAGAAAATCATCCTCTTTTTTTAAGTAAAGTTTATTTTTATATTTTTCAGAGGCTAATATTTTTTCATCAATGATCATATATGAGACCATAGATCCATTTGCTAATACTCTGGTCTTATGTTCTTTTAGTTTAATTGAATTTTGTTCATTTGTAACGAAATACCCATCAAAATCTAAAATATTATTTGAGCTCGAAAAAAAATTGTATCTAAATTTAATTTGTCTAGAATTGAAATGAATAGAGTAGTTTAATTCATTTTTTTTTTTAGAAGCAACTTCACTACCAAAAAATTGATTTTTAGAGTTAATAGTCAAAAAAATCTGACCAATTATACCCTCTTCTTCTGATAACAACGCATTGCTTTGATCTACAAAAAAACCAGAATGTAGTTTCTCACTTTTCTGATCTTGCATATTTTTAAAAATTAGCTTTTGGGAATTGGTGTATGGTATATCTGTAATATTTATGAATTCTGGATTCTTTATTTTAAAATAGAAATTTAATTTTAATTCTTCAGCAAATGAAACAGATTCAAATTTAGGTTCTGATTTAGAAATTAGTGTAAAGCCATTTTCTATAGGTCTAAAAAGTATCTCGTAGTTATTAAGCAGCCTATTCGTTTCATCATCGGCTAAAAATGTCAATCCTTTTAAAAGATTATCATTAAAAAAATTATGATAAAACTGTACGTCAAGAATTTTAAAAAATCTCGAAACAAAACTATAACTATTTTTTAACATACTCATTTAGGGTTTTTCAGAATCATTATTGTCAATAATATTTTTTACATCTGCAGCATCAACATTATCTAATAAATTAAAAGACTATTTAGATACTCCTAAGATTCTAGGAATATCTTGAGAAATATTATCTCCATCAAAAATAATTTGTTTAAATTTATAACATACAGAAGGCACATAATTAGCTCCAATATTACTCCAAAGTTTACCTATTTCATCAATAGGCATATTAAATAATTCGCAATGAATCCTATTTGCATTTTGAGGTAAACCCTGGGTGTTGGAATCATCAAAGATATTTGTTATTTGAAAAAATTCTATTACCAACGAAATATACTTTAAGGATTCAACATAGTTAAAATTGGGGAAATATGCCGAGAACATCAACATGATGTTTATTTTAATTGGCGGGGTGTTTCCCTGGCCAAATTTGGTAGCATTTTTAGTGATTGTTTCCTCTTCTATATGTATCAAAAATATAGAGATTTTATTTTCAACATCTTGATTTAAATCCCCTTTTATATCTACTAAACTACTTACAATAACTGTATCATCATTAATAGATAATTTGTTTTTAATAAATTCATCTAACTGAATTGCGATGGACACTATTACATTATGAATCATTCCTACATGTATTTTTTTATGGCGATTGTTATTATTCTAAAGATGTAAACACTAATTATAGAAACGAACCAACCTATTAAATATAGTTGAACCGTAAAAGTTTTCTCAATAGAGTTTAATGTATTTTCACTAGAGGTTAGGTTTAACATAGCTAGAAAAACAAAAGCTAAAAAGAGTGAAATAACAGAGCTCAGCACTAGCCAAAACAATTCTTTAATTATGATTGCTTTCATATGATATTATGGTCTTTTTATTGGTTTAATTTTTATGCGATATGCAAAAAACATTGTAATAACCCCCACAAAATAGGAAATATAATAAATCCATTGAGACTTGATAAACAAATTACTTATTGGTAGTATTTTATTAAACATGTGAAATATAACAATAGTAATTGGTATCAACAGAATAAATACAATTGCCACAAATAATAAAAGATATAGTTGATTTCTTATAATAGAATCTCTAACATTCCAATCGAATAGTAAGACTAGAAAAGCAAGTATAACGGTCATTAAAAAGAATAAGGCAGCAATGATGAAAATAGATTTATAATTAAGGAGGTATTTTGAGAACCTTATTGGGTATCCCTCTGATTCAGCTATGGGGTTAACAATTACTTTTTTATCCGTAGCAAATTTATCTTCTATGACATTCCATAAATCATCATAACCATTATCATAACCTAAAGCCCAGACTCCAATACCTTTTAATTTGTTACTTAATGCAAAATCATATTTTTTTCTCAAGGTATAATCATCGTCAAACCATATCTCCTGTGTTGTGTTATCCTCAAAATTTAAGCTATAATAATTAGTCATACTTTTTTCATCTCTAAAAGGTGCTATTTTAAGTTTATCATTATCAATATATTTTTTTCTAATTTCACTGTAGGTCAACGGCTTCTCATAAGTACTCGTATTAATTACCGTGTTTCCACTTTGTTTTAGTTTACCCTCCCATAGACTTCCATAATAAGGGAGCGCTAAGATTGTTTTTGACGGGTCAATTCCTTGTTCTAGATAATATTGTACAGTAGATGAAAGACTTAGTGACGAGTTTTCGCTAGATTGGAGAGGTGCTACAGCACCTTGTGCCTCACCTCCAATATGGTAGTTATACCCCATTATAATCAATAAATCTGCATGTTTTTGAAGTTCTTTAACATCAAAATTGTCTTTGCCATTAAAAGCTGGAAGTGTTATAGATAGAAAAAACTCTTTATCTTTTTTATTAAATTCATCCCCAAGATTCTTTTTAAACTTTTCGACAAACCTGTTAAACTTTTCTCTTTTAAAATAGGGTAAACTTTCAAAATTCAAATCTATTCCATCACCTTGAATACTATCTTCTCTATTTAACAAAAGGTCGCTTGTGGTTTTAATTAGTACATCCCATCTATCAGGGTTATCCAAAAATTCGGTATTATTCTCATACCCATGGCAAGAAACAGTTAATAAAACTCTTGTATTATTTGATTTTGCTGAAGCAACCATCGCTGTAGCTTTCCATTCTTCCATCTGCGCTTCATTTTCGTCTGTATATTTACCAGTTAGCGGGTCAATTTTATAAGAAAAATAAGATATTGTAGATAACAATTCAAATGGGTAGTTTTTCCATTTAGAACCCATCCAATAAGGGTGCCAGCCAAAAACTTCGTTCTTTGGTTTTATGGTTTTATAACTTTTATCTTTAAAGTAATACACTTTTTGGACAGAGTCCCAAGTGAAGTTATCACTCTTTATTTGCGCATCATTACCATTCAAAAAATCAAAAACAGAGCTATAATTGTTTAACATGTTTTTTTGTTTCATACTTAAATAAAGAGTGCTATCTACTTCATTTATATCCGTATTTTCTTTCTCAGAACCATCATAGCCAACCCCTTTTTTTATCTGACTTATTGTACGATCTACTACACGCATTTGAGTCTGTGTTTTTCTGACACTACTTTTTACTTTCATGACATCTCTGCAAGAGGATGTGATAAATAGTATTGAAACTAAAAATAGGTAACTTTTAAAAAACTTATTCATCTTCTCTTAGCGTTATGTGGATGTAATTTTTAAGAACAATAATATCTTTCATAATTTCTTTTTTTCTCTTAGAGACTGCAACTGATATCACATTATAACTAATATTATAATCATACAGGGTTGAATTATTTTTGATGAAAACTTCAGCTTTTTTATTCCCTTTTACAGTAAAATGATCCGTTTTGTAAAATGCAAAATTACTCGCATAATTATAACTTCTCACGTCAAGACTTTCGTTCTTAATTATAAGTTCAACCTCTTTATTTGTGTTCATTGGAAGCTTAATTTGATTGTCACCTTTCATAATTTCATTTTTAGAGAAAATTATTAAAGGGCTTTCATCAGTAGATAACTCATTAAATTTTGCAATATCATGTTTGTTCAAACCAATCCAATACCCCCATCCAATAAAATCTTCATCATGGTCAATATTAATATAAAATGATCTGTAATATTCTTTAGTCAAATCAAGTTGCGAACCTAAATTAAAACTCTTATTACTTATTACTGTGTAAATAGTATCACTTACAATAGATTCTACTAGTTTTGACTCTACAATAGTATCTGGTTTTATTTCGATTTTTAAATTTAAGCTGGGCGCGATTTTTTTAATAGAAATTTTTAATTTAGATTCAAAAAATCCTTTGTTTTTTATAAAATTATCATTGGAAATATTTAAAGTCAATATATTGTCGGCGTTAATTTTTACTTGTCCTTTTACAGTTTCCTTTTTCTTTAGATTGTTTTTTAGAAATCGGATGGTTTCACCTTCTGTTATTTCAATTTTTTTGAGCGTATTGGATTTCGTATTTTTAATTTGATAGAAGAGTACATCATCTTTTTTAACATCGTATGAAAAGCTTACTATTTCAGCTTTAGAAGGTGAAATTAAATATAAATTGGCTAAATATATAGTGTCATTTAACGCATTAGATTTTATATGATCTATTAAAAAAGATTCAAAAACATTTATTTTTAAATTTCCTGTTTCAATTAAAACATTTCGTAAACTATCAATATAGGTTTCATTGTAGTACTCTGCAAGGGTACTTTTTGTAATTGATGAAATATGAGACTCCAATTTAGATTTTGTTTTATTTGGAAGGGTTATTAAATCCGAAGAAATGTTTGATGAGGTGATCGGTTCTAATGAAGCCAATGAATTTGTATTATCGATATCTAGCGCCTTCTTTAGCGAATCGCATGCCATTAGATTTATTAAAATGATGCCGCCAATAATTTTTAGTAATACTCTAAATTTAAACATTATTTAAGGTTTGTTTTTGTCTGAATCTAATTGATTTCGTATTTTATCATAACGGTTTAAAGCATCATTCTTTAGAATACTTTTTATTTCAGACTCTTTTGATTTGATTTCTAAATTCATAGACATTTCTTTTAACATCTTATTCTTGTTCCTTTCATTATCGTAATTATCTACTTGTCTTAAATAATCCATTTCAAATCGAAGTTCATGTTCTAAAACCAAATTATCATAAGGCCCCTTTTGTGATAATAATTTTGTTAATAATGGTGCAGTTTCTATCATTATGAAAATTAATAAAATAAAAATAGAAGCAAATTTATCAATACTGTTGAGTGCCCTAATCTTGTCAAACAATCCGTAAGAGTTTGAGTTAATTATTAATATTTCTTTTTCAACAAGCTCTTTAATTTTTCGCTCTTCAACGGAATGAAGTTTAATAATTGAATCTTTTTTCAATTTATTCGTTTCTAACTCTGAAAGAAATAATTTATAACGTCTTTCTCTGCTTTTGCATTCTTCCCCATACCCTTTTACTTTTGTTCCGCATGTTCCCGTGCATTCACATTTATATTCTTCGTAATATTTATCTCTTAGCGTTAATTGTTTTTGAAAATCAGACTCTAAAAGTAGTTTTTTAGATTCTAATAGTCTAAGATCAGAGCTATATTTTTTACCAACATTAAACGAAAGTTCTATTTTTTCTTTGTTTAAATAAGTTTCTATTTCTGAATCAAACATTTTGATTTCTAGAGGCTTGGATATAACTATAGCGATTAAAAACGCAATTAATAAGCGCGGGGTAGATTTCAAAAACTCTCTCCACTTACTTTCATTCATTCGCATTGAAGATACAATATATCTATCTAAATTAAAGATGATGCAACCCCAAAGCAAAGAAAGCGGTATGGCTAAGACATTTGAATCAAAAATTAAACTGAAAGCAAAATAGGACGACAATACAGATAAAAATGCAGTAAATAGTACTGTTAAGCCTATACTTGCATATTTATTAACTTCAAATCGAGGACACTTATTAATTAATTCAAAAGTTGAACCTGAGGCAAAAAGGAAAAACCTAGTAACTAACGATATATTTCTCTTCATCTCATTTGAAAATTATTAAAAATTAAACCTATAGCACTTCTTATTTTAGATTTTATTTTTAACCCTTTCGGTGTTTTTTCTTTAATTAAATTTGACTTTTCGTGAGTTTTGATATTTAATCTATCATAAATTTCAGCATCCTCAAAAGTATGAAATACAATTGTTTTTTTTTGGGTATTTTCTAATGTATTCAGGGTGAAAACAAACGTGGTGTTTTTCAATATTTCAAATTCATGAAAACCAGAAAGAGGAAGGCTACCTATAGAATCTTCACTGAGTTTTCCCATCATATTTATATCCCATGAAACTTTTACTGATTGGCCAAGATAAACTCCATAGTGGCCGTCATTGAGGGTTGATGAATAAATTTTTATTGGAATATTCAAAATTGGATCAAAAACGCTTATATCAAATTCAATTTCCTTAGTGTCCAAAACTTTTATATAGACTGTTTTTGAAATTATAGATTCTTTGTTTGTTGCTGTTAATACATAGCTTTGGTCTTTTGAAATTTGTACTATTTTAGATCCTGACGATGAAACATCACCAATGTTCGGTTGTATTGAAGCATGATAGGCATTTTCAATATTCCAACTCAACACCACTTTTTCATTTTTTTGAGTAATTGTTCTATTTGTATTAAAATCTACTTTAATATTTCCAGAAAGAAGTTCTATTTTTTTAGATTTTAAAAGAATGTTTTTAAAAAAACTATTCTTAAAACGAACAAATTCTTCTGGATTATCAGTCGTTTTTTCAGCGCTCATTTTGGCGATTACATAGGTTTTGTCAAAGACTCCAAAAAACTCTTCTTCATTAAAAAAAACAGCATTTTTATACCAGTATATAGATACACCTGCGTCAATTAATCGCTTACAAAGGTTTACAAATTGTAATGATTTCATGTCATTATTTGAAGTCATAATAATTTCAATAGCCAAATTATTATTTGAAATTTGCAGCAAGTTTTTTGATAAAAAAAACAGGTCATTATGGTCAAGTAATAACTGTAGCGAATACTCTGACCTTAAAATTTGTAAATTGATTTCAGAAATAATATCGTATGTAGTGTAAAATTTAAACAAATTTCGTTAGTTTAACGCCTTATTACCAACAAATATAATTAATTATACAACAATAAAAAAAATAAGAATGACTAATAATAATTTGAATCCTTTTGTTGGTCTAAAACCCTACACTAAAGAGAATAGTAACTTTTATTTTGGAAGAGAACAAGAGGTTGAAAATTTATTAGGTGTCCTACAAAAAAATAAATTTGTTACCTTATCAGGTGCCACAGGGGCGGGAAAAACTTCTTTAATCAATGCAGGTTTAATACCAAGGCTTAAAAAAGGTTTTGTTGGTCAGGCCGGTAAAGATTGGGCGATTGCGTCTTTTAGGCCCGGAATTGAGCCTCTATTAAATCTATCACAGGCGTTAACGGCAAGTGAAGTTCTTAAAGTAGATGTAAAATCAAATACTACTGACCGAAAGTATTATTCAGAAATTATATCAAATTTTGGTTCTCTTGGTATCGTAGAGATATATAAGAGATCAGAAATATTTGGTAAAAAAAACCTTTTAATTATTATAGATCAGTTGGAAGATCTATACAAGTATAACAGGTATTTTAACTCTGCTGCATCTGACGAAGACGATACTTTGATGGATTTAATTTATAGAACTGTTACGATCAAGAATACAGCGATCTATTTTTTAATATGTATTGAAACTTCTTATTTAACCAAATTTACATTATACAATAAACTTCAAGAAATAATAAGTAAATCACAATATTCCATTCAAAATATTGACCATTCAGGAATTCATCAAATTCTAGAGAACACATTCTACAAGAAAAATATTCAATTTGATCCTATCGTGCTTGATTTGATTATCGACACTTTAAAAGAAGAAATAAGCTACTTACCTAATCTACAATTTTTACTATACAAATTATATAAAAAATTTATTATTAACGGGGATGGAAAATCAATCATAAGCCAAGCAGATGTTGAAGCTCTTGGGGGAATTAAGCAATCGATAGCAAAAGATTTTGAGAACTTATATGAATCGTCTAGTGAAATAGAACAATACAGCATGGCTAATTTTTTTAAGGCAATTTTAGATACTCAAAATCTATCTAGTAAAGTTCAATATGAGACTATTTCAAAGATTTCTGAACATATTAACATCTCACAATCAGCTCTATCATCAAAAATAAGATTATTTAAAAAAACATTTAATGAACTTTTTGATGTTTTTGAACCTTCCATATCTGGAATTCCAATTGCTGAAAACAAATCTTTTGATTCTAAAAATATTCTCAGTTTAAAATACACTGAATTTTTAAACTGGGAAAGACACTTTGAATGGAAAAAAGAAGAAGAACGTGATTTTGAATACTTTAAATCTCTTTCAGAAGACGCTATTAAAAAGAATAAAGGTGAGATTTCTTATTTAAAAACTCCAGAATTAGAGAGTGCTATTGCTTGGAAAGAAAAGGAATACCACAACAAAAGTTGGGCAAAAAAATACAACCTAGATTTTGATAAAACGATAAATTACATCAACGAAAGTGAGCAAGATGACATAAAAATAAAAAAACAGAAATCAGATCAATTAGCCAGAGAGCGAAAAAAAGACCGCAGGGCGAAAAGAGGTGCTATTATTTTTTCATTAGTTTGTTCATTTGTTTTAGTGATCGGATGGTTTTTCTATAAAGAGGCACAAGTTGAAAAGATTAAAGCAAATGAAGCAACAAAAGACGCATTATTTCAAAAAGCGACTGCAGACGAAGCAAAAGCAGCTGCCGAAGAAGAAAAAGTAGCAGCTGACAACGAAAGAAAAAAAGCTCAATCTGCAAAAAAAGATGCTGAACGTGACAAAATATTTGCAATGGAACAGATGGGAATAGCGGAAAAAGCTCTAACATATGCAGAAAGTGAAAAAAGGAAAGCTACAATTGCTACAGATGAAGAAAAAAAGGCTAGGCTTGCTGCAGATATAAGTAAAAATAAAGCCTTAGTAGAGTCCACTAAAAATAAAGCTCTCAAAGAGCTTATAGAACTTGAGTCAGATTTCAAGGATTTAACAATTAGCTTAAGTTCTGCAAAACAAGAAAAGAATAATGAGCTAATAAAAAAACTTATCGATTCATCTATTGTAAAACAAAAAAGGTTTAATGCACTTAAACAACATGAATTAATAGAGACTGAAGAAATTTCAGGAGATGAAAGTATTTTAGAGTTAAACCAAAAAATATTGACAGTCTTAGAAGAAAAAAATTCTTATGGGCAAACAGAGATGTTGTTAACTAAAAACACCAATAATTATTCGATCAGAAGCTTTGACATCCTAAACAACCAGAAAATTACGTATGCTGGAGACAAAGGAGAAATTAGTTCCTGCGATATTAGCAAAATCGGTACTCCAGAAGTGAGTAGTATTAAAATTGTAAAAAATAATAATGAGATAAAAGATAGAATAAGAAATCTTGTCTATGACAATGAAAACACTCTTATTGCTACTACATTTTCTGGGAAGGTGTTAAAAGTAGACCCTGAAGACGATCCTAATCAAGTGCCAGTAAGTATTTATGAAACAGTCCCTGAAGATGGCGTTATTATTGATTTTTTTATCGATTCAATAAATAATAAACAATACCTTATTACAACGAAGAACATCATAACATTTAATAATTATAACTCACCAACTACGAATTTAAAATACACTAATATCAAAGCAACTTACTATTTAAATTCAAATTTGTTTGTTGTTTCAGATAATGAAGTCTTTGTGTTTGACGGAAAGGGAAATAATTATGAAGTTTTACTTGATATTAATTCTACTGAAATGAAATTAGTAGATAAAATATATGTGA
>TARA_B110000037_G_scaffold18255_1_pt1 | contig 21429 bp, 21 predicted proteins | sample TARA_B110000037 | Tara Oceans TARA_B110000037 (sample SAMEA4397196) | marine metagenome | biome: Polar Biome; feature: [MIX] marine epipelagic wind mixed layer (ENVO:01000061); material: water (ENVO:00002006), including particulate matter (ENVO:01000060) such as... | depth 10-100 m
TGTCAGAACTTGGAGTAAAAGCTTTAATAGGCGGAACAATTGCCTCCTTATTTTCGGCAACAATTGTAGGAGCTATTTCCTAGCCTTTTTATTTTTATTGTCTTTTTTTTAGGAATTAACAGAATTGGGATTTTAGCATTTTGAAACAATTCATTTTTAATACTATCAACTACAAAATCATAAAGAGAACTTTCATTGTGAGATCCAATAATTACAAGGTCAACATGTAGTTTGTTTAATACTTCTAATAATCTGTCAAGTGTAGATCCCTGTTGCAAAAGAGGAATACAATGAACACACTTATTGGCGCATTCGTTTGCGTACTTCTGTAATTTTTCATGTTCGTTCCACAGTTGTCCAACTCTTTGGTCACGAACAACTTTTAGCCCAGCATAATAACCAATATAGCCATAATCAGGTGCAGCGACATGCAATAGCCATAATTTTACATCAAATGCCAAAGCATATTCGGCTGCTTTGAGAACAACTTCATCCGATGTTTTTGAAAAATGTCTGCCTGCTAATATTTTAACATTTTAAAATTAAGTAATAAAACGATACAATGTTCAATTTCTGTTAGTAAAAATTAGATAGAAAAATCTTGAGAGTCCCTTTTGCAACCTTAATTTGTAATTATTAAATTCAATATAATTTATGCGCACATACCTCAATTTACTCGATCATATTTTAGAAAATGGAACCCAAAAAGGAGATAGGACTGGAACAGGAACTATCAGTTGTTTTGGATATCAAATGCGTTTTAATTTAAGTGAAGGGTTTCCTGTTCTAACCACAAAGAAGCTTCATTTACGATCTATTATTCATGAGTTACTTTGGTTTTTGGGTGGCGATACCAATATCAAATACCTGAAAGAAAATGGAGTTAGAATTTGGGATGACTGGGCAGATGAAAATGGAGATTTGGGTCCAGTTTATGGTTACCAATGGAGAAGCTGGCCAACAAGTGATGGTAAAAAAATTGATCAAATAAGCAAATTAATAGAAATGATAAAGAATAATCCTAATTCTCGCCGATTGATGGTAAGCGCCTGGAATGTTCAATTTATTGATGAAATGGCACTACCTCCCTGCCATACTATGTTTCAGTTTTATGTAGCTGGTGGAAAACTCTCTTGCCAGTTATACCAGCGAAGTGCAGATACATTTTTAGGGGTTCCATTCAATATTGCTAGCTATGCACTCCTAACGATGATGGTTGCTCAAGTATGTGATTTAGAACCAGGGGATTTTGTTCACACTTTTGGAGATGTGCATTTATACAATAACCACCTAGAGCAAACTAAAGAGCAATTGACAAGGACTCCGACCAAATTGCCTACTATGAAAATTAATCCTGCTGTAAAAGATATTTTCGATTTTAAAATTGAAGATTTTGAATTACTTGATTACCATCCACAGGCTCACATTAAAGCTGCTGTTTCGGTATGATTGTAAGTTTAATTGTAGCAATAGCAAAAAATAATGCTATAGGAAAAGATAATAATCTGTTGTGGCATTTGTCAGCAGATATGAAGTTTTTTAAAGAAACAACTACTGGACATTGTATTATAACCGGGAGAAAAAATTACGAATCCATTCCTTCAAAATATCGCCCTTTAAAAGATAGGACTAACATTGTTGTAACGCGAAGTTTAGATTACAAGGAAGATAACTTAGCTGTTTGTAATTCAATTGAAGCTGCAATTGAGTTGGCTAAAAATATAGGAGAGAAGGAAGTATTTGTTATTGGCGGTGGACAGATTTACCAAGAGTGTTTAGAGAAAAATCTAATTGACAAAATGTACATTACTCATGTGGATTTTGTTTTTGAAGCGGACACCTATTTCCCTGAAATTGAAAAAAATAATTGGAAATCCAATCAAATTCTTGAGTTTAAAAAAGATGAGAAGAATTTATTTGAGGCGAAAGTATTTGTTTACGACAGGATCTAGTTATTCTTTTTTGCTTTATAAGATAAGCGCTTAATATCCATAATTAACACACCCCATCCATTTGCCGATAATAAATTAGTTATTTCAGTGACAGAATTGAGTTTTCTAACGGATTTATCTTCTGATAATATTAAATATAAGAAGAGTTCTATGCAACTTTTAGATTCTTCAAAGCAGAACCCTTTAGTTTTTCTAATGCATATTCCTTGGTAACTTTAAACTCTTTTATAGGCTCTTCTGCCGAAGGAATTTCGAACATGGCATCTGTCATTATAGCTTCGCAAATTGATCTTAAACCACGAGCACCCAATTCAAATTCTAAAGCTTTAGTAACCATAAAATCTAGAACATCTTTATCAAAACTTAGTTTGATTTCTTCCATATCAAACAATTTGTGATATTGTTTGATAATAGCATTCTTAGGCTCAGTTAAGATTCTTCTTAATGCAACTACATCCAAAGGATTTAAATAAGTAAGAACTGGAAAACGACCGATCAACTCAGGAATAAGTCCATAATGTTTTAGATCTGCAGGATTCACATATTGAAGCATATTTTCTATTTCAACAGTTTCTCTTTCTTGCTGTCTTGCGTATCCTAAAGATTTGGTGTTTAGTCTTTTGCCAATTACTTTTTCTATACCAACAAAAGCCCCACCAGTTATAAATAGAATATTCTTTGTATTTATCGTAACCAGTTTTTGTTCCGGATGTTTACGTCCTCCTTTTGGTGGAACGCCAACATCAGCCCCTTCCAATAATTTTAGAAGCGCTTGCTGAACACCTTCTCCACTAACATCACGAGTAATAGATGGGTTGTCACTTTTACGCGTTATCTTATCTATTTCATCAATAAACACTATTCCTCTTTCAGCTGCAGACACGTCATAATCAGCAGATTGAAGTAATTTTGTAAGGATGCTTTCTACATCTTCTCCTACATAGCCAGCTTCAGTAATTACCGTTGCATCGGCAACTGCAAATGGAACATTAAGAATTTTCGCAATGGTTTTGGCTAGTAAAGTTTTTCCAGTTCCAGTTTCACCCAAAAGAATAACATTCGATTTTTCGATTTCCACGTCGTCTCCAGTATCCTTTTGTGTAATTCTTTTGTAGTGATTGTAAACAGCAACAGAAAGAACTTTTTTTGCCTGCTCTTGTCCAATAACATACTCGTCCAAATGAGCTTTAATATCTTTGGGCTTGAGTAAGTTAATGGTTTTGTTAATAGTAGTTTCTACTCGTTGAGTAATTTCTTCTTCAACAATATGCTGAGCTTGAGAAATACAGCCATCACAAATGTGACCAGATATACCAGCAATAAGTATGTTTACTTCACTTTTACTTTTCCCGCAAAACGAACAACGAGGTTCTCCTTTTGTAGCCATATTAACTATTTACCAAAACTTCGTCAACCATGCCGTATTTTTTTGCTTCAGAAGCACTCATCCAATGGTCACGATCACCATCTTTCCAAATAGTATCGTATTTCTGACCAGAATGATTGGCAATAATTTCGTAAAGTTCTTTTTTAATTTTTTGAATTTCTATTGCAGTGATTTCAATATCACTAGCTTGGCCTTGAGCTCCACCCATAGGTTGGTGAATCATTACTCGTGAATGAGGCAAAGCAGAACGCTTTCCCTTAGCACCAGCACATAATAAAACGGCGCCCATACTTGCAGCCATTCCGGTACAAATTGTTGCCACATCTGGGCCAACATATTGCATGGTATCGTAAATTCCTAAGCCGGCATAAACAGAACCGCCTGGACTGTTCAAGTAAATTTGAATGTCTTTTTTGTTGTCAGCAGAAGCTAAAAACAACAACTGTGCTTGAACAATATTTGCAATTTGATCATCGATTCCTGTACCCAAAAAGATGATTCTGTCCATCATTAATCTCGAAAAAACGTCCATTGCTTGAACATTCATTTGTCTTTCTTCAAGAATATATGGGGTCATTGACTGCATTTGGTTAATGCCCGAATGAATGTACTGATCTACAACCATACTACTGATACCGCGATGCTTAATCGCGTAATTTCTAAATTCTCTTCCGTCCATCATCTGTTAAATCTTCACTAAGTTCGACAAGCTTTCTAAAATTCCTTTTTTAGCAGGTTTGCCGGTTGCTAATTTAACGAAATCGTCGAAAGAAACTGCTTTTGTTTTTAAATTCACATTTTCTTTAAGAAATACAAGCATTTTATCTCCCATTAACTGTCGATAAATGTTGTCTCCTTCTTCTTTGTTTTTTGCTAAATAGTCTTGAGCGGCTTTTTGTAATTCCTCTTCTCCAATAGCATTTCCGTATCCTGACATTTGCGCCTGAAATAATTCTTTCGTTCGGTTCAAAACGTCTTCGTAATTTACATCCAGTTTGTGCTCTCCGACAATTTTGGTTTCTATTAATTGCCAAGCCATTCCTTTTGAAAAATTAGGCCAATCTTGCTCAATTTCTTCCTCAGTAGCTTTTTCATTAGTAGCGACTACCCATCTTTTCAAAAATACTTCTGGTAATTGTAAATTTAATTTGGTTTTAATACTTTCTTGAATATCTCTAAAAAATAGTTTATCGGAATCGTCACCCAAAGTTTTCTTTAAATCTTCAGTAAGTCTTGTTTTAAAATCTTCTTCTGTTTTAACTGTATCAGGACCAAATAGTTTGTCGTAGAATTCTTGGTTCACTTCACAAGGAGTTAAATCATGAATTTTAGCAATTGTTAATCTGAATTTTTTGCCAATAGAATCAACTTTATCCTTTTCAATGCCCAACATGGCAGCAAGTTCAGCGTTATTTTTAGTATAATCTCTTGGGTTTATTTCTAGAGATTCTTCCAGTTTTTTACCGATTAAAGCTTTTTTCGCTTTTTCGTTTTCCAAATATTCTAAACCAATACTTGCGTGGTTATGAATTCCGTTTTCTACTTTTTCTCCGTTAGAATCTAACTCGTCAATTTTACCATTTACCAAATTGTTTTCTCCAACTAAATCAACCTCTTTCGTTGAGCCATATCTACGGGTCAAATCTTTGGTGTATTTTCCTAAAAGTTCATCATCGATATTTATAGAGTGATAATTGGCTTTTATTTTATTGTCAATTTTTATCTCAAATTTTGGTGACAAACCGATGTCATATTTGAATTCAAATGTTTCTCCATCATTCAAATTTTGTTTAGGTTGTTCGTCTATGTTAGGAATCGGATTACCTAATATTTGAAGTTTTTCTTCTGAAATGTAAGAGTTCAAGTTTTCGTTTAATAATTTATTGATTTCGTCAGCCATTACTGAGCTTCCGTACATTTTTTTCACCATTCCTATTGGTACATGACCTTTTCGGAATCCTGGTAAGTTGGCTTTACCTTGGTAATCGCTAAGTATAGTTTTAACTTTTCCTTGATAATCTTCAGGAGAAACAGTTATGCTGATAACTGCATTTAAATCGTCAATAACTTCTTGTTTAATGTCCATTTCTAGAATCTATTTCTTTTGTTAAACACCTAATATTCAAACTAATATACTCGATTTTACACTAGCCTATTTTTCGGGCGGCAAAAGTAAGATATTTTGGGGCTTAAAATAGTTTTAACCCTCTATTTAAAAGTTTTTAGCATATAGCCGTTGGAATGAATATTTACAATCTCAATTCTGCTATCTTCAGCCAAGTATTTTCTGAGTTTGGTAATGTAAACGTCCATGCTTCTTTTGGTGAAATAGTTATTATTTTTCCAAATCATTTTCAATGCTTTGTCCCTAGGTAGAATGTCGTTTATGTGTTCACAAAATAATTGAAGCAATTTGGATTCCTTTGGGCTTAATTTTCTCGATTCGTCTTTGCGGATAAGAGTTCTAAACTTAGAGTCATAAGTAAAACTACCAATGGAATAACTCTTATCTTCAAGAGTGAGTGTTAGCTTTCGCCTTAATAATGCATTTATTTTATGAATCAAAAGTTCCGAGTCAAATGGTTTAGTTATGTAATCATCGGCACCTGATTCGTATCCAATTACCACATCTTTTTTTTGGCTTCTGGCGGTTAAAAAAATAAGAGGAATATCTTCATTTACTTTTCTTATTTCTTTTGCCAAGGTAAGGCCGTCCATTTCGGGCAACATTACATCTAAAATACATAAATCAAAACTGCCTGTGTTAAAGGTACTCCAACCCTTTTTTCCATCGCTTTTTAGCAGGACATCAAACCCCGAAAGTTCTAAATAATTCTTTAAAACGGCCCCTAGATTAGGCTCATCTTCCACCAATAATATTTTGTTTTTATTATTCATATTATTGGAAATTGTAGTTTGAAAATACTGCCTTCGTTAATCGTACTGGACACATGGATTTTTCCGTTGTGTTTTTCAACCACGTATTTCACGTAATTGAGGCCTAATCCAAAGCCTTTTATATTGTGTAGAGTCCCGCTTTCGGCTCTGTAAAATCTAGAAAACAAATGATCCAGTTCCTCTGAATTCATGCCTATTCCATTATCTTTTATTTTAATGAAACAAGTTTTGGCTTCAATTTGAACATCAATTTTTATCTCAGGTGACTTCTTGCAATATTTAATTGCATTATCAATTAGATTGTTGAAAACGTTAAATAGGTGGTTTTCGTCGGCAAGTAAATTAATAGACTCCTGACTGATGTCAAGATTTATTTTACCCGATTTTTCTTCTAAAATTAAATCAAAACTTTGTATTACTTCTTTTATTACTGGAATTAGATCCATTTTTTGTTTTTCAAAAATTAGTTCTCCTTTTTCCAGTTGAGCTGCTTGTAAGACTCGCTCTACTTGTTTGTTCATTCGTTTGTTTTCTGCCTTAATAATGGAAGTGTAGTAGTCAATTTTTTCTAGATCTGATTTTACTTTCTCGTGGTTTATCGAATCTACTGCTAAACTTATGGTACTTATTGGGGTTTTGAATTCGTGCGTCATGTTATTAATAAAATCGGATTTGATTTCAGAAATTCGCTTTTGTTTCAAAAGGCCATTTACCACATACCAAAATGCCCAAATCATTATTCCTGAAAATAAAAGAGAAGTTAAAATGATTAGTAAAAACGAAGTTGGGAAGGCTGCCCTGTGTTTAACAACATCAATTTTTAGGAAAACAGGTTGATCCTTTAAGGTCTCTCTAAATAGAGGAACTACAATTGCTTTTCCATTCTTGCTTTTTTCATTAGTTGGTTCTAAAAATGTTGAATCGTTGGAAGTAAGTATTTCGTAGGTATAGTTGTACTCAATTCCTTCCTTATTCATCTCAGAAGATACAATGGAGTCAATTGGTAAATTATTGATTTCTAGTAGAATATTGCTATCACTTATAAACTCCTCTAAATTAAGTTCGGCAAGTTGTGTATTCCAAATAGCAATTTTTGATTCACTATTAAATCCAGGATCCGAGTTTTTTATTTGAATTCTTTTTATAGTGTCCTCATCTATAACTATTATTTTACGCTCTATATCATAACCAATACTCGAATCTGAATTGCTGGATTGAATAATATTAATTTTTGTTTCTTGCTCATTCTGGTTCTTGGTTTTTGCGTGAGTAAATTTTTCATGATGGCGCATCATACGTTTAAAATGGCTCTTTTCTAATCGGTGCGCACTATGAACGGCGGCTTGATGAACTCTATGTCGAGAGTTTCGAACGTGAAACTTCCAAGATTTCATTATCCAAAACCCTTGTAGAAATAGAATTCCTAACAAAGCAACAATGGCGACTGTTATTACAAATCTGATTTTATTAGTATTCACGGGACAAAATTAACCTTACCCGAGAGGAGTTAAAAACTTTAACCTGTTTTTAACCTTCGTTGAATTGCTTTTAACTTTTGAATAAAGAAAGCTCGAGCTATATTTGTCCAGTAAAGATTTAAAACAAAAAAACATGAAAGCAAAAAATGTGTTATCCGTTGTATTCGGATTGGTATTGTTAATTGGTAGCGGAGTTCTTTTCGCTTTTCAGTCTGGTGAAGGAGAAAACTCAGAAAAATCAGGTAAACTTAAAATCACTATTGTAAAAGACAAAAATGGGTCTCTTCAAAAATCGGAAGAAATTATTGAAGTAAAAAGTAGAGAGGATGTAAAAACCTATTTGAAAAGTAAAGATATAGACCTAAGTGAACTTAATTTTTATGGAAAAAAACCATCACATCATGGTCATCCTAGGCACGGAAAAATGCGGGTTTATAATGCACCAGGAAAACCAATGGGCGACGCGCATAAAATGGTATTTATTAAAAATGACGTAAATATTGAGGAGAATAGCAATTCAAATAACAAGGAGAAAGTTATTGTTAATACTTTTATGATGGATGATTCGGAAAGTGGTGAGTCGCAGGAGGTGAAAATCGAAAAAGTAGTTGATAAGGGTGGGAATATTGAAGTGCATAAATGGGTAAACGGAGAAGAAGTAGACCCTAATACTAAAGCCAAAAATCATTGCATGTTTATGGAAAACGGCGATGGTGAAATGATTATTAAAGCAGTGCGTAACGAAGGTGATTCTGATAAAATTATTAAAATAAAAAAGGAAATAGACGAAGACGGAAACATCACCATTTTGAAATCGGTTAATGGTGAAGGATTTGAGAAGGTTGAAGGAGGAAATGGGAAATACAAATGTTCTAAAAACAGCCAAAAATCAGGAGCTCACGCTTGCAAAAAAGGCGGCGCTAAATCTTGTGGTCCAAGTCCTGGTAGTGCCTATGGTTCAAACGGTTTTGCTGCTCGTTCCAATGATGGATCGGTTATGATTTTTGGTGTACCTGTAGATGAAAAAGGAAACGATATTTCAAAAAAGGTTGTTCAAGAAGAAGCAAAAAGCGATTTATTGATTGAAGATGTGACTTTTTATCCAAACCCAACGGAAAGTCAGTTTTCAATTGCATTTAATTATGCTGAAAAAGGAAAAATATTTATTCAAGTAAAAGATATGCAAGGCAAAGAAATCTTGAATCAAGAGTTTAATCATGAAGGTGGTCAGTTTAAAGAAGAGTTGGAACTGAAAGATGCAGAATCTGGAATGTATATTTTTAATGTAATTCAAAACGAAAAAACCTACACACATAAGCTTATGGTGAGGTAGTCATATAATCAGTATGCGCTTATGATTAAGGGTAATGCGAAGGCAATGTCTCTTTTTTGTTTTTTATAATTGTTTTTTTTGAAAACATTCAAATGACTAATGGTCCATTTTTCATTCTTCCTATTTATCCATTTAAAATGATAATAAATGTTCTATTTTAGAATATTGTTACTTTGTATTTTTACTGCGAAATTGAAACTCAAATAAAAAACATGAAAACTCTTTTGATTTTACTTCTTCTTGCCCCAATTTTTCTTGTGGCTCAAATCGATACTATACCAAAAGGAAATGTTACCCATATTGATTCAGCTTTGGGGCTGAAAATTATTTACCCTTTCAAAAACAGTCAGGTTACAGGAAAGGTAAAGGCATATTATATTTCTAATAAAAACTTGGCCTATGAGGGGGAGAGTAACGGAAATGCCAAGGAAGGAACTTGGAGTTATTTTGAATACGATAGCTTAAATAAGCCTTCAGTTTACCAGTTTTTCAATTATAAAAATGATACATTAAACGGTGCTTTTGTTGAAGTTAGAGATTCACTTAGAGTTCGTGGGTCCTATAAATATGCGATCTTGGATGGGGTTTATAAAAGAGAGATTTCAAGTGTTTCCGATTCGGGCACTGCGGTTTGGATTCCGCTTGATTCAGGAGGGTACGCTGCAGGTGAAAGATATGGACAGTGGACTTTTTTAAATAAAGGAAAATTACAGAAAACTGGATATTATCAAGATGGTAAAAAACACAAACACTGGTTTGCATATGACACTTATGATAAATCAGGGAAAGATGTGATAATGCAAGAAATTCAGTATTTTGAAGGTGTGAAAACTGGAACCGAAAAAAAATACTTTCATTACCTTTATGAGCCTTGTGGAGAAGGATGTATAGATACAATAAAGGTTAAAGAATTTGAACAGATTCCATGGCAAAACGGAAGTTTGTTAGGGACCTATATTAAAAAAGATAACAAAGGATTTGTTCTTGAAAGTGGCACTTTTAGTGAAGGAAAAAAAGTTAGTGCCTGGGTGTATTTTGATCCGGAAACAAAAGAAAAAGACACAAAGAATTATCTTGATAATAAATTGAATGGTCCTTATAAAAAGCAGGTAGGTGAACATGTTATATTGGAAGGTACTTATGCAGTTGGAAAAAAGAATAATACCTGGAAGTATTTCGATGATAACGGCAAAGCAATTCGAGAAGAAAATTATTCTGCTGGGGTGAAAACAGGAGAATGGAAATATTTCAATTACAAGGGCTATATTAGCCTTTCTAAAATTTTCGTGGACGATGAAATGTTTAGTTTAACGGAATACGATGAATTAGGGATCGATGTATTAAACCTCGAATTCACTTTTATAACTGATGGAGTTGAAATTGTTTCTCAAGAGATTTTTAGGGATAGTATTGAAACCCGAACTTTACTTTATAAACCGGAAGGAAATAAGATAGATCACTGGACTTTTATGGAGCTTTTTAAAGAAAAAGGAAAAGATTCTACAATTTTCGTTCTAAACGGGGGGTATTCCGTTAAAAAAAGTGGAAGTATTAAATTATCAGGGAATTATAAAAACAATATCATTGATGGAGCCTGGGAATATTATTATAACGCATCAATTATTTGGAGAATAGAATACAAGGATGGGATTCAAATAAAAGAAACTTTTGTAGAAAAAATAAACGGAAACCCGGTAAAAAAAGGAGAATATTTACTTTGGCACGGCCCCGAAAGACCAAGATTAGAATTTAGCATTAGAGAAGGAGTGCGTCACGGAAAATCAATTTGGTACGAACGAAACGGTGAGGTAGATAAAGAAGAAAAGTATAAAGAAGGGGTATTGCAATAGTTTTTTAGTTTTTCAATTAATTGCCTTTCTTGTCTAATAGTGCTTTTTGTGTTACACTTTGTAATAACTCTATTTTAACACCCAAAAGCCACCAAATGCAGCCAAAACCCCAATAATAACAGAAGTAAGGCTGTAAATAAATACAAGAGTCCAATCTCCGTTTTTGAGTAAGAGCATATTTTCCATTGTGAAAGTTGAAAAGGTGGTAAATCCTCCGCAAAAGCCAATTGTAAAAAAAACTACGTATTGCGAACTGGATAAATTAATTTTATGAAAAAAACCTATGGTGGCTCCAAGTAATAAGCTCCCCAAAATATTCACAACAAAAGTTCCCCACGGAATTCCAGATTCAATTTTTTTAGAAATATATTGAGAAATTAAAAAACGCAAAACACTACCTAGACCACCGCCAAGAAAAATAAGTAAAGCACTATTCCACATAAATCACATCTTTAAGCTTGTTCATTATTTCGTTTGTAGCACCCTTATTTTCGGCAATAAAATTCGAGCAATTTACGGATGCCGCTTCTAACTTATCTTTATTGGATATTAAGTTTTGTAGTTGGATCAAAAACGCAGTTTCTGTTTTTATTTCAAACCCACCATTTCTCCTTATCAGTTCTTTTGCCTCTGGAAATTTATAATGGTTTGGGCCAAACATAGAAGGAACTCCCACGGCCGCTGGTTCCAAAATATTATGGATACCATCAATAAACCCACCACCAATTAAAGCCAAGTCGCAGTATTTGTAAATGTATTTTAGGATCCCTACTCCATCAATTATAAGAACTTGTGCGCTTTTCAAATCTTCTGGCAATGGTTTTTGATAATAACGAACAGTGTTAGTTTTTAAAGTAGATTTCAAATCTTCAATTTTATGTTCATTTATTTCATGAGGTGCAATTATTACTTTCCAGTTATCTAGCAAGTTTTTATTTATTGCTGTACCAATAAACTCTAACTCTTTTTTCCAAGCACTTCCAACTACTAATATTGGTTGGTCATTTTTAAATTGTTCTATTATTTCCAAGTCTTTTTGCGATTCTAAAACGCTATTCACTCTATCTATACGAGTGTCTCCTGTAACCAAAACATTTTTTTGCCCGACATTATTCAAGAGTAATTTAGTTTCTTCATCTTGTACAAAAAAGTAGTTTGGTAATAATAAAATTTTGCTGAAACTTTTCCCGTACCATTTGAAAAAGAACTGATCTTTTCTCAATTTTGCACTGATTAGAGTAAACGGTATTTTCAATTTATGAAGCTCTTCAAAATAATAAAGCCAAAATTCATACTTGATAAAAATAGCCGCTCTGGGTTTTACAAGGTTGAGAAATTTTCTTGCGTTTTTTACGCTATCTAAGGGTAAATAAAAAACAAAATCTGCATCTTCTGTTTCTTTAAGAAGTTCGAAGCCTGACGGAGAGAAAAATGTAAGTAAAATAGGAATGCGAGGGTATTTTTTCCTGAACTCTTCTAAAATTGGTTTTCCCTGCTCAAATTCACCTACCGAAGAGACATGAAACCAAATGGGTTTAGATTTTAAGCCGTTTAGTTTAGACTGGATGTTTTGTTGCCAGTTTTTTCTACCATTAATCCACAGTTTTGCTTTTGGCGAAAAAAAAGAGGCGATTTCGATGGCTAAGCGATATAAACCAATAATAAAAGAATAAATCAATTTCACTCTTATAAATCTAATTATAATAAAACTCCTTAGGGGCTTTTCTATACATAGGAATTACCCAACCCACTTTAAATCCGACAGAAATATCTACACGACTTTCGTCATCCTTTCTTTTTTCTGAGAAATTGTAAGCTCTTCTGTTTTTCGTAAATCCTTCATTGAGTTCAACTCCAAAATAAAAATTAACCAATCTTGAACCACTAAAATATTGATAACCCAAAAATTGAGTTAACATAAAACCATTAGTCATTCTGTCGTATCCTTTTTGGTAAGGGAATTTTATTTGAGCTGTTTTGTTTTCCGTATCTTCAATACGGATTCTGTGCTGCCAAAACCCCGCGCCAAACAACACTTTTAATCCGCTATTTGGATTTGGGTTTAATAGTTTAAACACTTTGCCAAATTGACCCGTAATACGGAAACCACGCATGGAACCTTTAATATTCGCAAAATTTCCATCACCATTTATTACTCTACCATTTGAAGTGAATAAATTGGTAATTGGGATTTCTTTTACTTGGTTACCAAATTGAACTTGACCACCCAATCCATAAATAAACCCCTTCCTGTCTTTTACATAAAAGGCAGATCCTATTGTATGAAAAAAAGCAAATCTATCGACTAAATCTCCTGCGGGTAATTGGTAAGAATATACCAAATCGATATGTGGTATAATGATGGCAGAATCTCGAATACTTTTCTGAGAAAACAGGGTACTTCCTAATCCTAATAATAAAATAAAAATGGAAATTTGTTTAGAGATTTTCGAAATGCCAATCATTAGACTTATAAAGCGTTAAATATCACAATTAGAGACTTCAAATTTAGTTATATTCGCGACCTAAAAATTTGAAAATTTTTTCATGAAAAAACTTCAGCTAGTTGATCTGAAAACGCAGTACGAAAAAATAAAAGAAGAGGTAGATAAAGCCATTCTCGATGTAATTGCAACTGCTGCATTTATTAATGGTCCCGAGGTAAAAGAGTTTCAAAAAGACTTGGGAAATTACTTGGGTGTAAAACACGTAATTCCGTGTGCCAACGGTACAGATGCTTTGCAGATTTCACTCATGGCATTGGGATTAAAGCCGGGAGATGAAGTTATTTCTCCAAGTTTTACTTACATCGCCACTGCTGAAGTTATTGGCTTATTGAATCTCACTCCTGTTTTTATTGACGTAGATCGACAAAATTTCACAATAGATATTCAATCGTTAAGAAATGCGATTACAAAAAAAACAAAAGCAATAGTTCCTGTTCATTTATATGGGCATTGTGCCAATATGGAGGAGATTTTAAAGATCGCTAACGAATTTAATATACCAGTAATTGAGGATACAGCACAAGCTTTAGGCAGCGAGTTTACTTTTAGTGACGGAAGTGTTAAGAAAGCCGGAACTATTGGTACGGTTGGTTGCACTTCGTTTTTCCCTTCGAAAAATTTAGGTTGCTATGGAGATGGCGGCGCAATAATGACCAACGATGATGATTTGGCAAAAACGATTCGAATGGTTGCAAGTCACGGTCAATCTAAAAAATATTTCCACGACATTATTGGGGTGAATTCTCGTTTAGACAGTATTCAAGCGGCTGTTCTTAGAGTAAAGCTTCCTTATTTAAAAGAATATATACTTGCTCGAAAAAGCGCTGCTTCTTATTATTCTAAAGCATTTGAGCCTTTTGAAGAGTTAGAAACTCCATTTGTTGAAGAATGGAGCGATCATGGATTTCACCAATATACTCTTGTGCTGCATAATTTAGATCGAGAAGCATTGATTACGTATTTGAAAAGTAAAGACATTCCATCGAATGTTTATTACCCCATGCCAACACATGAGCAAGGAGCGTTTAAAAATACTTTTGAAAAGCGAGTAAGTTTGGAGAATACAGAATATTTAACACAAACTGTTCTTTCTTTACCTATTCATACTGAGCTAGATACTGAACAGTTAGAATATATCACATCATCCATAATAGAATTTATAAAATACAAAAATTAAACTAGAATGAAAGTAGCGGTTGTTGGAACAGGATATGTTGGATTAGTTACAGGCACTTGTTTGGCCGAAACTGGCAACGATGTTATTTGTGTTGATATTGATACAGATAAAGTTCAAAAAATGAAAGACGGAATTGTGCCCATTTATGAGCCAGGTCTTGAAGCACTATTTGAAAGAAATATTAAACAAGGTAGATTAAAATTTACTACCAATTTAAAAGAAGCCATTGCTGGTGTTACTATAATTTTCTTGGCGTTACCAACTCCTCCCGGGGAAGACGGTTCAGCTGATTTGAGTTATATTTTAGGTGTGGCAGAGGAAGTAGGCAAGATAATTACTGATTACAAAATCATAATTGATAAAAGTACTGTTCCTGTTGGAACAGCGGATAAAGTTCATGCTGCCATTGCAAAAAACACAAACATAGAATTCGATGTTGTATCAAACCCTGAATTTTTACGGGAGGGATATGCTATTGAAGATTTTATGAAACCCGATCGTGTTGTTATTGGATTGGATTCAGAAAGAGCTCAAAAAGAATTAGATCATTTGTATCGCCCATTCGTTCGCCAAGGAAATCCTATTTTATACATGGATAAAAAATCGGCAGAGCTTACAAAATATGCTGCAAATGCTTTTTTGGCTACTAAGATTACTTTCATGAATGAAATCGCTAATGTGTGCGAATTGGTTGGTGCTGACGTGGATAAAGTAAGAATCGGAATCGGTTCTGATGATAGAATTGGTAAACGATTTCTTTTTCCAGGAATTGGGTATGGGGGTTCTTGTTTTCCAAAAGATGTACAAGCTCTAATGAAATCTTCGAAAGAGGTTAATTACGATTTTCAAATTTTGAATGCTGTTATGGATGTAAACCATAGACAGAAGACTATGCTTGTTCCTCGTATGAAAAAGCATTTCGATAATAATTTGAAAGGAAAAACAATAGCAATTTGGGGCTTAGCTTTTAAACCTAATACGGATGATATTAGAGAAGCACCTGCTTTGTACAACATTGATGAATTGGTGAATGAAGGAGCGAAAATTATTGCTTTTGATCCCGAGGCTATGGCAAATGTGAAAAAAGAAATTGGAGATAAAATAGAATATGCCGATGACATGTACGCTGTACTTCAAGGAGCTGATGCGTTATTAATATGTACTGAATGGCAAGTTTTTAGGGCACCAGATTTTAGCATTTTAAAGGAAGCACTTTCTGCCAAAGTAATTTTCGATGGTAGAAATTTATATAACAAAGAAGAAGTAGAAAGTTTGGGATTCGAATATTATAGCATAGGACGATAATGGAAAAAGTTTTAATTACTGGGGCAGCGGGTTTTTTGGGTTCTCACCTTTGCGATCGATTTATTAAAGAAGGATATTCTGTAATTGGAATGGACAACTTAATTACTGGAAATCTAAAAAACATTGAGCATTTATTTCCATTAGAGCAGTTTGAGTTTTATAACCACGATGTTTCTAATTATGTTCACGTTCCTGGTGAATTAAAATATATTTTACATTTTGCTTCTCCTGCAAGTCCTATTGATTACCTAAAAATACCCATTCAAACTTTGAAGGTTAGCTCTTTAGGAACTCACAATTTATTGGGGTTGGCAAAAGCCAAAAATGCAAGGATTATTGTGGCTTCAACTTCTGAGGTTTATGGTGATCCAACTGTACACCCGCAAACAGAAGAATATTGGGGTAATGTTAACCCGGTTGGCCCACGTGGAGTTTATGATGAAGCAAAAAGGTTTCAAGAAGCTATTACCATGGCATACAATACTTTTCATGGTGTTGAAACTAGAATGGTCAGAATATTCAATACTTATGGCCCTAGAATGCGACTAAATGATGGAAGGGTATTGCCCGCTTTTGTTGGTCAGGCACTTCGAGGTGAAGATCTTACGGTATTTGGTGATGGTTCACAAACTCGTTCATTTTGCTATGTTGATGATTTAGTAGAAGGTATTTATAGATTACTTCTTTCAGATTACGATCAGCCTATGAATATCGGAAACCCAGATGAAATTAGTATTTTGCAATTTGCAGAAGAAATAATTAAACTTACAGGAACCACCCAAAAAATAATCAATAAAGAACTTCCTGTAAACGACCCAAAACAAAGGCAACCAGAGATAAGTAAAGCAAGGTCAATTCTAAACTGGGAACCGAAAGTGAATCGAGCAGCTGGGTTAAAAATCACTTATGATTATTTTAAGTCTCTCACAAAAGAAGAACTTTATGCCAAAGAGCACAACGATTTCAGTAATTATATAAAACGATAATGGCTAGTTATTTTGCACATGAATCTGCATTTGTAGATGAGGGATGTACCATTGGAGATGGTACTAAAATTTGGCATTTTTCTCATATTATGTCCAATTGTGTGATGGGTGAAAAATGTAACATTGGTCAAAACTGTGTAATTTCTTCTGAGGTTGTTTTGGGCAATAATGTGAAGGTTCAAAATAATGTTTCGGTATATACTGGAGTTGTTTGTGAAGACGATGTATTTCTCGGTCCTTCTATGGTTTTTACTAATGTAATAAACCCAAGGAGTGGTGTAAACCGCAGAGGACAATACTCAAAAACCACTGTTAAAAAAGGGGTTTCAATTGGTGCAAACGCAACTATTGTTTGCGGAAATGACATTGGCGAATATGCATTTATTGGTGCTGGTGCGGTAGTAACTAAAGAAATAGCTCCTTATGCACTTGTAGTTGGTAATCCTGCAAAACAAATTGGTTGGATTAGTGAATTTGGCCAACGATTAAATTTTGATGAAAATGGAAATTCTACTTGTAGCGAATCCAACGAAAATTATACTTTGAAAGACGGAAAAGTCTCTAAAAATTAAATTATTATGATTAATAACCTTATAAGTAAAGAAGAAAAACTAGCAGTAATTGGATTAGGATACGTAGGCCTACCTATAGCCCTTGAATTTGCTAGAAAAATAAAAGTTGTTGGTTTTGATATTAACGCGGAACGTGTTGATATGATGAAAAATCACATTGACCCTAGTGAGGAATTAGAGGCTTCAGATTTTGAAGGTTGCGATATCCAATTTACCTCTTCCATCGACGATTTGAAAGATGTGAAATTTTTTATTGTTGCTGTTCCTACTCCGATTGATGAGTACAATCAGCCAAATTTGCGCCCACTGCTAGGAGCAAGTGCAACAGTCGGAAAAGTACTTTCAAAAGGAGATTACGTAGTTTTTGAATCTACAGTTTATCCAGGATGTACAGAAGATGATTGTGTGCCTGTTTTGGAAAAAGAATCGGGGTTGAAATTTGTTAACGATTTTAAAGTTGGCTATTCTCCAGAAAGAATTAATCCAGGAGATAAAGAGCATACCATTACTAAAATATTAAAAGTCGTTTCAGGTTGTGATGCTGAATCTGCAGATATTATTTCTAAAGTTTACGAATTAATTATTGAGCCAGGTGTTCACTGTACTACTTCAATTAAAGTAGCTGAGGCTGCAAAAATCATTGAAAATACTCAACGAGATTTGAATATTGCTTTAATGAATGAGCTTTCAATTATTTTTAATCGAATTGGAATAAACACATTTGAGGTTTTAGAAGCAGCTGGTACCAAATGGAATTTCCTTCCATTTAAGCCGGGATTAGTTGGAGGTCACTGTATCGGTGTTGATCCATACTATTTGACATTTAAGGCGGAAGGTGTTGGTTACCATGCTAAGGTGATAAACTCAGGTCGTTATGTGAACGATAGCATGGGTTTTTATGTAGCAAAACAAACGGTAAAAAAGGTTTTGGCAATTGGAAAAAACATTGCTGGTGCTAGAATTCTTATGATGGGAGCTACATTTAAAGAAAACGTTTCTGATATTAGAAATTCAAAAGTTTCTGATGTTGTAAAAGAGCTTCAAAGTTACCGCGCCGATGTTGAGGTGGTTGATCCTTATGCAAGTTCAAAAGATTTAATGAAAGAATATCATTTCGGATTGGTGGATAAGCCTTCAGGAAAATATGATGCCGTAATAGTTGCTGTAAATCATGCCGAATATGTGGATTTTGATGAAGCTTATTTTCATTCTTTAATGGGTGATGAGGGTATTGTTGTGGATATAAAAGGAATGTACAGGAATACAGTTAAGAAAATGACATACTGGTCGTTATAGTCTATGAAAAATATTCTTATTACAGGCGGAGCGGGTTTTATTGGATCACATGTGGTTCGGTTATTTGTAAATAATTATCCAGAATATCAAATATTCAATTTGGATAGTTTGACTTATGCAGGAAATTTGGAAAACCTTAGGGATATTGAAAATTCTAGTAATTATCATTTCCTTAAAGCAGATATTAGAGATAGCTCAGCTATGAATTCCATATTCATAGATAATGATATTGATGGAGTAATTCATTTGGCTGCTGAATCTCATGTAGATCGGTCCATTGAAAATCCTTCCATATTTGTTGAAACAAACGTAATTGGAACTGTTAATCTTTTAAACGCGGCTAAAACGTATTGGGGAAATGATTTTTCAGATAAGTTATTCTATCATGTTTCTACTGATGAGGTTTACGGAAGTTTAGGAGAAAATGGATTCTTTTTGGAGGATACTTCTTATGATCCAAAGAGTCCGTATAGCGCCTCAAAAGCATCTTCTGACCACTTTGTAAGAGCTTATGGAAATACGTACGGATTTCCATTTAAAATATCTAATTGCAGTAATAATTACGGTCCTTTTCAATTTCCTGAAAAGCTAATTCCTCTTTGCCTAAATAACATTAAAAATAAAAAGCCTTTACCCATTTATGGCAAAGGTGAAAATATTCGGGATTGGCTTTTTGTGGAGGATCATGCGGATGCCATTGATACTATTTTTCATAAGGGTAAAATGGGAGATACTTACAATATTGGTGGTTTAAATGAATGGACAAATATTGATTTGGTACGATTACTTTGTGATGTATCGGATGAATTATTGGGGCAAAATATAGGTGATTCTCAAAAGCTTATCACTTTCGTAAAAGATAGAGCTGGGCACGATATGCGTTATGCCATTGATGCAACAAAACTCTCAACGGAGTTCGGCTGGACGCCTTCAGTTACTTTTGAGGAAGGCTTGAAATTGACGGTAGATTGGTATTTAAAGAATTTACCTTGGCTTGAAAATGTAGTTTCTGGGGATTATCAAAAATATTATTCGGCGCATTACAGCTGAGAATTACTTTGCGAGCTTGAGCCAAATATCGTGCTCCGATCGGATTATTGATAATTCAATTCTTTCCGACTCTTTTAATTGGTCTTCTTCGTTTTCAATAAGCTCGGCAATAGTGTTGCCAAGAGTATTTGATGACTGAGTTATTTGACCGTAATAACAACGATAAAAGAAAAGGTCATCCAAAGATTTTACGTTTTCGTTAAAAGCGCCTGTGCTAACTTGTTGAAACCCTAAATATTTTCTGACTGCAGGGTAATATACCCAAAAAAGATCTGTTGTTTTTCCATTCTTTTTTGCAACAGGACAAATTCCTATTATTCTAGTTTCAAGAACTTGCCGCTCGGTATCATAAAAAGTTTCTTCCTTTATTTTGTAGGCCACTATTTCTGTTTTTTCAGGATCAATTTCAGAAAGTTTTTCTACACTCAATTCAGTAATAAATTCGTCGCTCGAAGTATCATAAGTTTTTAATTCTCCATTTGTGCCAAGTATGTAGAATATAGAAAACAGGCCATCTTCTTTAAATAGTTCCGGATTGTTTTCTTTCTCAATAGTTCTCCAAAGCCTTTTAGACCAAGCTACATTTTTTTGAACCAAGGGATAAAAATCGATAAAGCCGTCTTCATTCTTTTCGTAGGTAAATTCTTTAACTGAAACTGCGTCAGCCATATTGGTCACGAATGGACTGAAGTATTCTTTTGTGACAACAACATTCCCTTTTTCATTCCAAATTTTCCATACTCCGTTTCTGTAGTTGTTTTCGAACTTCCCTTCTGCTTTTTTTTGCCCGTTTTTATGATAAGAGATATAATTTCCGTTGAATCGTCCATCTAGTTTTTCGTATTCTACTTTCCCGTTTTCATTTTCAAAAGTGAGGTTTTTATTTTGCGAAAAAGCGGAAACAGAAAAAATTAGGAGTAAAATAATTGTGAATTTTATCGCTTTCATAGTATGCGGTTTTTGATTCCCGAAAAGTAAGTAATTTATTATTACCGATTTATGGGAAGAATGCAGCTTCAATATGAATGGGTATTTATTATCGGATAGCATGAATAACTCAATAGAACTAATAGACCAATAAACAAGTTTTGCTATAAGATTCCTATAAAAAAATGACCAAAAGAATTTGGTTATTTCAGATTTTCAATAACCCGAAACATTTTAGATTGAATCTAGGTGTTGTTAATTCACCCAGGCTATCATTTCCAACGGACATCATTGAGGCGATAGGGTGAACTGCAGGTACTTCAATTTCTCTATTTTCATGTTCGTCAACAGTGAGTTTACAAGGTAAGGAAACCCAATTTTATCTTCGACTTGTATAGTTTTATAGGCACAATGAGGATTACAAGCTCCTAATCGGCGAATTTGATATAAAGTCATTTTTTACTTTTTCCTTTATTTTTAGTTTCTTTTGTGGTGCCATATTTAAACCCAATTCCATGGCTTTTTGCGCTTTTATTTTGGGAAGTTCCATCTATTTGTTCTTCCTCCTCACCATTCGGGGTAATGATCTTACAGTCTGCATCAGCCGTTATAATGTTTTCACCCATTCGCGCTGCAATTTTATCGTGAAGTATTTTTTCTCTCTGATCAAATTTGCCATTAGAAACAGCAATATCTCTAATTTCGGATAAA